>Ga0209541_10015128_pt1 | contig 11572 bp, 12 predicted proteins | sample RifCSPlowO2_01_FD_184027 | JGI IMG/M metagenome (GOLD analysis project Ga0209541, IMG submission 184027) | Groundwater microbial communities from Rifle, Colorado - Rifle CSP2_plank lowO2_0.1 (SPAdes) (version 2) | ecosystem: Environmental > Aquatic > Deep subsurface > Groundwater | place...
TTTAAAAACTAAAAATTACAATGTTTTGTTAACTGAGGCGACTTATGAAAAACGCCAAATGGGTGAGCTTGTAAATGTTGAATTTGAAGTTTTAGCACTTGAAAGCCAGGCTAAAAATTCTAACAATAAAAATTATATAGAGTATTTATTAGCTAAAAACATTACCGCCAAAGGTAAAGTTACAAGTTTTGAAAGTTTAAAACAGCCGGGTAAATTTTTAAATGCTATAAACAATATACGCGAATATATTAACCAAAGTTTTAACAATTTTATGAGCTACCCTGAATCGGGCCTGGCCTCGGGGTTGATATTGGGTAATAAAAGTTGGATGAATAGTAGTTTATATAATGATTTTATCAAGTCAGGCACAATTCATATTGTGGCGTTGTCGGGCTATAACATTAGTGTATTGGTTAAAATTATTCGTGATGGCTTGATTTATATACTGCCAGTTGTACTTATTGAATATATTTTGATTATTTTTATAGCCCTATTTTTATTAATGACAGGCTTTTCAGTCACGGGCTTGCGGGCAGGGTTGATGGCTATAATTATTATTGTCACACGCAACTACGGATTTCTAGCCCAAAAGGATAGGCTGTTAATTATCGCTGGCACATTGTTGTTAATTTGGCGACCATACAGTTTGTGGTACGATTTGTCGTTTCAACTTTCTATTATCGCCACATTCAGCGTTTTGTTTTTAGCACCAGTTATTGATCAAAGGCTTGCGCGTAAAAAATTATTAGCCAATAATTTTTTACGCGATCTATTTGCCACAACATTTGCGGCCACAATTTTTACTATGCCCATAATTATGTATAGCATGCAACAAGTTTCATTAGTTTCCATTTTTGCCAATTTAATTATTGGCCCCATCGTACCAATCGTCACTGGTTTTAATTTAGCCTTAATTTTTACATCTTTCATAACACCGTTGGCTTATATTGTTGGTGGCCTTGCCAGCATTTTGCACACATTTATATTATTTGTAACTCACTTTTTCGCGGGGCTACCCTTTGCCCAAGTCCAAATCGGCCTGCCTGTGATTTTATTAATTATAATTTACGCCCTGTTTACATATTGGGTGGTAAGGGAATATAAAAAGTTGGAATCATAGATTGTGGGTCTATTTACCCATTCGTACGAATTAGCCGATTGGATTACTCAGTAAATCTTTTTTCAGCCACCTGCCAGTTTAGGTTTTTGAAAAAGGCTTCTATGTAATTTTTTTTCTCGCTGGTTGGATAATCATAAACAAATGCATGCTCCCACATATCCAGCGCTATGATTAATTTACAGTTTTGCAACTGACCAATATGTTGTTCGTCAACCCAGGCATTTAATAGTTTACCTTCAGTTTTGTCATAATACAACATGGCCCAGCCTACACCACGAGTCGTGGCAATAGCCTTAAACTCAACTAACCAATTTTCAAACGAACCCCACTGTGTGGTTATGGCTTTGTGCAAATCACCTGACTCATTAATGTTTTGGGCACCGTTTTCAAGCAAGCTAAAATAAACTTCATGGTTGCGCATGCCATTGTATTCAAAACCAAGCCTTCTTTGTAGGCCGCTTATTAAGCCCATATTTTTTTCGGCCTCACTTGATAATTCACGTATTTTTTCAAGTACAAGATTTGTGTGAGTAACATAGCCAGCATAAAGCTTTAGATGCTCTTCTATGTTTTTGGTACTAACGCCAGATAATTGCCCAATGTTAAAATTTTTGGCTGTGAACATATGTATTTATGGTTATATGGATAATGTATAATAAAGTATAACACATATGAAAAAAAGACTTTTTTGGCTTATTGCCATGGTAATCATAATCGCTGCTGGAGCTTTTGTTTATTTATATAAACCGCCTCAAAAAACTTTAAAAGTTTATTTTTTAGATGTGGGGCAGGGTGATGCTATATTTATCAAAACTCCCAGTGGCACGACAATGTTAATTGATGCCGGGCCCAAAGACAATGTTTTAAAGCCTCTATCTAAAAATTTTTTGTTCAAGAAGAAACATATAGACGTATTATTGGCCACCCACCCCGATGCTGACCATGTGGCCGGCTTTGTGCCAGTCATGAAAAATTATAGTAGTGACGTTTTTATTGAATCAGCTTACGAAAAAGACAATCAAATTTTAAGCGAAATTCATAACTTAATTAATCAAAAAGTTGCCCAGCATGTTATTGCAACGGTTGATACACAAATTAATTTGGGCGATGGTGTGGAGTTTAAAATTCTAAGTCCAAATAATAGTGAATTAGACGGTGACAGCAACAACGCTTCTATTGTGGGTAAATTAATTTATGGTGACACAAGTTTTTTATTAACTGGTGATGCGTCTATCAGCAATGAAATAAGATTGGTAAAAGATTACCCTTCGACAGGCTCAGGGCAAGTAGGTCTTAAAGCAAATGTTTTAAAGTTGGGTCACCATGGTTCGCGTACATCCAGCAGTATTGAGTTTTTGGAAAGTGTAAAACCCGATATTGCTATAATCTCAGCCGGTCTTAATAATCAATATGGCCACCCCCACCCCGAAGTTATAAACCGCCTAAAAAACCTGAATATTCCATATATCTTAACGGCTAAAGTGGGTACTATTTGCATGCAAAGTAACGGCCAAAAAGTAAGTACGTGTAATTAGTTGTGCTATTTTGGCTGTGTTATATAATAAATACATGCAAGACAATAAAAATAAAACTTTAATAAAAGCCGGTTTGATTTTAGTTATTGGTGCCTTATTATTTACTAATTTCTATATTTTAAAAAACAATATCAGTAGTCACCCACTTAATCCACAAGAGGCACAAGTCTCAAGTTTATATTTAGAGCAAGGTGAAATAGGTGACCCAGTTAGTACTACTAGTCAAACATCAACAGGTTTTTTTTCAAGTCTACTTAGGGTTTTAACTGGCCAAGAAATACAAAATCCTGATGGTATTGTACAAGAGAGTATTTGGGAGGAAGACCCTGACTATCTTGAAGAAGAAGTAAATACTACCTACGAACCTAACCAACAAAGAAGCCTTGTTGATAACGGGGAAGGTCAGAATCAGTGTATAAAAAATACTATCGGTGAAAAACTTTTTGTTTTGACTGGTGAAAAAATTGATCCAAAGTATCCGCACACAAAAACCGCCTTGGCTGATATTTGGTCAACCCTTGATGGCGAGAATTGGAAACAGGAAGCCAAGACAACTGTTATGGGTACAAAATTTTTGTCAGCTTTGGTTAAAGTAAAAGAAAGGGGCACAGATGCTGTCTATATTTTTGGTGGAGCTTATGATTCTAAAAACCAATTTGATACAAGTGTTTACAAAACTAACGACATGATTAATTTTAACCTTGTTGGTAAATTGCCTTCAACTGGCAAAGGTGATATGCGCAGAAACATTGTTGTTTATTATCAAAATAAATTTTGGCTATTAAATGGCTCTGGCATTGAAGGTATTTGGACATCATATGATGGTGCAAACTGGACACAGGAAATGAAAGAGGCGCCTTGGAAAGACAATCCAAATTATGTTTATTTGCAGTCAGCCCTTGCCTTAAAAGACCAAATTTTATTTGTGTCATCACTGCCATCTGTGCCTTGGATAGCTTTTAACTATACATCAAGTGATGGCAAAAATTGGACTGGCTATAATTCTCTTACGCCAGGCTATTTCCCTTCATGGCGTGGAATGTATAGCCCGCTTGTCTTTAAAGATAAAATTTTGACATTTGCCAGGCATGATTCTGAAGATACGGGTATACCAATTACCTATGGTTACTTTTATAATATTTGGCATATAGCATTGGCCGATAGCTTGAATCCTTCCAAGCCTCAAGAAAGGTGGACATCGACTTCATATCCACCAACAATACCTTTCGCAATTGAAAAACATCACTCCGAAGAATTAGCTGAAGTATTTGTTCCGTTTAATAATAAACTTTATTCTATTGGTGGAGCATTGCACGGTAAGAGTAGCGGTGAAAAATGGATACCTGGTGGCAATGACAAGACTAATACATCTGGTAAGGTTTGGGTATCGGATGATGGTTTGAAATGGGCCGAAGCTCCTCAAAAAGGAGTAACATACCCAGGCCCAGCTGACCGGTCAATGGCTGTGGCCACAACTTTGCCTTGGTTTTACTCTTCACCGTCAGCTCCTGATTTAGAAATTACTTCATACAAAGGTACAAGTTATATATCAAAATCTGTTCAAGATAATGTGACGCTTGGTGAATGGAAACTCTCAGCTAATTCAAAAGATGGGCGTACAACATTCACAGGTAAGATTAAAATTAAAGCATTAGAATTAGATGGCACTGCCATACCTCCCGACTCTTCAACCCTTGAAGCCATGCAAAATATTCGAGTTTATATAGATGGAGATTTGTCTAATAGTGTTCTTCATTTTGATCCACCATATTACTATAATCCATGTGCTCCATCTTTTGACTGTGGATTTACAGTGCAAAAAAAGATTTATATTTTCCCTGGTGGCAAGTATGATCTGTTGTTGTCACAAGGCCAATCAGTCATGATCAAAGTTGTAGCTGATCTTAACGGTGCGCCACTTGTTTCTACAAATTATCTGTATGGATTAATTTATAATACTAAACAACCAATTTGGAAACCGTGTACTGTTTATATGACTGACCCAGCTGATTCCACAATAAAAATTCCCGGCAAGACCATCAAAATAAATAAACATATACTACCCGTAATTCCCAAAAACATTAAAAAGGGAATACCAAATTAAGTTGAAATAAAAACACTCGCCGTATATGCGAGGGGATTTTACTTAATGATGCCCGCCTTTTTCAAAACTACGAAGGCACCGTTTTTGTTAATTGTGCGTAGGGCATGGGTTGAAATAGTTAGAGTAAAAGTCTTCTTCAGTTCAGGCACATAAACGCGCTTCTTTTGTAGATTGACGTATTTGCGAGACATACCAACTGGGTTAAATTTGGTCGCACGAACTTTGGTCGAGTAGCCCCCGCCCATCAAAGATTTTTTATTTGTCATGATTGCACATGTCTTTGCCATAAAGACTGATATTAGCATAGGTTTTGTTATAGTGCAAGCTTAAAAATTCTCACAAGAAATCTGCTCTTCCTCGGGTCCTCGGGTCGCCCTGCTGGGCTCAACCAGACCAGCTCGTCATAGCAATTTCTTGCTCGAATTTAAATCTGCTATAATGTTTTCTATGAATCTTAGCAGTAGTATATTGTATTTAGTCATTTTAATATTTTCAGTCGTTATTCACGAAGTGGCGCACGGTTACGCGGCCCGACGTAATGGTGATGAAACAGCCGCTTTGGCTGGGCGTTTAACCTTAAACCCAATTTCACATATTGATTTATTTGGCTCTATATTATTGCCGGCAATTTTGCTTGTTATGCACTCGCCAATTTTGCTGGGCTGGGCCAAGCCCGTGCCAGTTAATCCAAATAATTTTGTAAATCAAAAACGCGGCACACTACATGTTTCACTAGCTGGGGTAGTAGCTAATTTTGGTATAGCAATAGTTTTTGGTTTAGTGGCCAGGTTTGGTGTAGAGCTTGGAATGCCTGAAAGTGCAATGGGTGCGGTATATTTAATTGTTCTAGTTAATGTAGTATTAGGATTTTTTAACCTCATACCCATACCACCCCTGGATGGCTCAAAAGTTTTATTTGCCTTATTGCCAGCCCGGTATGCATATATTGAAATCTTTTTAAATAGGTATGCTTTTATTATATTAATTGCTTTTGTGTTTTTTGGAGCCAGTTTTATACTTGAGCCGTTGGTTAAATATTCATTTATATTTTTAACCGGGGTGCCTTTTTAAAGGTGCTTGCAAAAAAATTGAATTATAGTATACTTCGGTTTACATAAATTATGCCAACAATTAACCAATTAATTAAAAGCCCCCGCAAGAAACAGTCAAAATTAAAAAAGACTGTGGCCTTGGCGCGTGGCTTTAATCATTTAAAAAATCGCCCAACATTTTACCCGTCACCTTTCAAGCGGGGGGTATGTGTTAAAGTCACTACAACTACGCCTAAAAAGCCTAACTCGGCCGTGCGTAAAATTGCGCGTATTCGTTTAACCAATGGCTCTGAGGTTACAGCCTACATCCCAGGTATTGGCCACAAATTACAAGAGCACTCGGTGGTAGTTATTCGCGGTGGTAGGGTCAAGGACTTGATTGGTGTGCGTTATACCGTTGTACGTGGACGATTGGATACAACGGGTGTTGAAGGTCGCAAGAAGTCACGTTCACTGTATGGTGTTAAACGACCAAAAGTTGAGAAAAAGAAGTAACTTTAAAAAATATTATGCGAAGAAAAGTAAACAATAGAATATATCCCAAAGCTGATCGTCTATACAACAACGAGCGTGTTGGTAAATTTATTAATTATATGATGTGGGATGGTAATAAATCAGCCGCTGAGAAAATCGTTTATGGAGCATTGGATATTATTCGCGAGAAAACTGGTGATGACCCAATGATAACTTTTGAGGAAGCTATTAAAAATACCAGTCCAATTATCGAGGTGCGCAGTCGTCGTATTGGTGGGGCCAACTACCAAGTGCCTCGCGAAGTTCGCCCTGAACGCCGTTTGGCATTGTCTATGCGTTGGATGAAGGAGGCTACCCGGGCTAAAAAGGGTATGGCTACTCACAAAAAATTAGCTGATGAATTGCTAGCCGCCGCCAAAGGTGAGGGTGTCGCTGTTAAAAAACGCGAAGATACTCACAAAATGGCCGAGGCCAACAAGGCTTTCGCACACTTTGCGTGGTAAAAATTGCTTCGCAATTTTTACCCATAAAAAACTACATTAAAATGTAGTTTTTTATTTTACTGGACAAATTTATAAATAAAGAGTAAAAATAGGACAGAACTAATTTAAAACTAAATATGGAGACAAATTCAATTTCAACTCACGATGCTTTGATATTCGCATCACTTTGCGTCGCTTTTTATTTGATATTTCTCGCTGTAAATACTGCACGAGAAAGAATCGCTTTGTACAAAAAAATCAAAGCCGACTGTGATGAAGCTTTGGAATTGGGTCAAGCATTCCTGCGGGTCTTTGAGGATAAAAAGGACGCCTTGTATCCAATTGGTGCTTGGGAGCAAATCGCTCAAGCCGAAAAAGAGTGGAGTGAGTTCAGGATGCACAAAGCAGAGAAGCTTACCCAGGCAAAGGCTCAAATTAAAATAGCAACCAAGAAACTAAGAGATGAGAAGTTAGCAAGACTTGAAGAACTACCTAATCCTTTAATTATTGACGTATTTGACGAGCATAAAGGAATGAATGAATTTAAGGCAGATCTTTATGCCTCAATGCAAGAAGGTAGTGCTATATTTTCTCTTGAGTGTAATCAAATTATGCAAAGCCTAACCTTTTGGTCTCGTTATTACAATTTGCTTTTTGGGTTATTGAATCCTGAGGCTAAAAAAGACGAGTCCTTACTCAATTCTCTCGAGGCATTTGTTCAAAAAGTTATTCAGATTTCAAGTCTACCTAAAATCAAAGGCCGATTTTTTGAAAGATTTGAGGATGACAGGCAAAGAATGTTAGCCCCAATCGCTTTTAACGTTGGATTTTTCCTAAAAGCCATGGGCTTCAAAGAAAGAGCCAAAGAGCTTGAGCAAATCTTCAAAACAACTTAAGAAATTTTCACCCCGCCTCCAAAAGGCGGGTTTTGTTTTGCACTGAACCTGCCAAAGTATTTTGATTGACTAATTTATAAATAAAGAGTAAAAAGGGGTTAGAAATTTAAAGAGAAAATTATGAGTACATTTGAAATTAAGTTGATGATGATTTCTACAATTGGGGCTTTTGTCCTAATTGCTATTTTTGCCATTCTTTATTATCAGAGGCTTCGGTTTTATTGGTTAGGTAAAGATTTTAAAAGACTAGTAAAGCTTTCTGATTTTTCCAGTATTAAGTCATTGATGAAAAAAATGAACGCAGACAGTCCTGGAATTGAAGAAAGTCTAAACGATGTTCTTTTAGAAGACATTGATGAGTTTCAAGACGAATTGTTAACTATTGAACGCGAAAAAGACATGGAGCCACGTTTTTGGTGGTCAGAGCATTACGAAAAAAGATTGGCAGAGCTTAAAAACGAAGCCAAGTCACTAAGATCTAAAATTACCCCTACAGCACAGTAGGGGCTTTTTAATGGGTCTTTACATTTACATAAAATGAGTGTAAGTTTTGTATAGAAAAATAAAAACAGAAATATGAAAGATCTAATAAATGCAAGCACTAATCAGGAAAGTCGTGAACTACAACTATATCAGTTGAGTCAAAAGTTTAGGACAAGGGATAAAGGGTTAAACAGCTTTTTTGTTGAAATCATTAATCTCAAGCAAGAAAAAAACAAACTTGTCTTTGATGGCGAGTTTGAGAAGGCGGGAAAATTAAGAGAAAGAGAAAGTCAACTAAAGAGTCTTATCTATGGAAAGCTTGTAAAACTATTTCCATTAGGTGTTACCGACACTGATATTTACGAAGTTATGAAAAAGCACATCAGCCCGGATTAAAATCTGGGTTTTCATATGTTTTTTCAATGTCTTTACATTTACTCAAAATGGGTGTAAGGTTTGGGTAGAAATTTAAAAAAACTAAATATGGAAACAATAGATTTAAACATCAATACTTTGAGGCAGAAAACTGCCCTAGGTAGAAAAAACTTTGAACAAAATGAAAAAGCAAGGGAACTTTTGGCAAGAAAAAACCTTAATTCGTTGATAGGTAAAAGGTCTGAACAGATTTTGGAAATCATACTTGACGGTTTAAAAACTGAGAGTGAAAGGGGTAATTACAAGTATCACCACCCCATTATTTGGGCAAACGATCAGAGACAAGATTGGGAAAAACGACGAACGTATGCAGATACTGGAGGATTAATTGTGGGACGTCAATATGATGTTGTAAAAATTACCCTCAGTAGTATTTATAAGCTTGATTGTTTTAAACACTGGGCTCCAAAAAATAATACCTCAGTCTGTTATATGGCGGATGACCTTAAAAATATCACTATTGAGTATTTGGCTACTAGAAGGGCCATTCAGGGGCTTTTTAAACAGGTTAGTGATCTATCTATTTATTTAGCAGATACTTACATAAGTGTCAAAGACGAAAAAGGTCACCATCATGATGTAAACTTTCCCATTGTTGGAATTTCTTGGAGAGATTGAAACTATTTGTAGCCCACCGTAATCAGGTGGGTTTTTAATTTGCCAAATTTTAATACTAGAGTCTTTGCTTTTTGGGGGTTTTGTGGTAAGGTGGGCGTATTAATTAATATTAATCAACAATACATTTAAAGTTTTATGGAAAGAGATTATCCACTAGAGAAAGTTCGAAATTTTGGTATCATTGCCCACATTGATGCCGGTAAAACAACCACGTCTGAGCGGGTGCTTTACTACACTGGCATGAGCCACAAAATTGGTGAAGTGCACGATGGTGAGGCCACAACTGACTGGATGGAACAGGAAAAAGAGCGCGGCATTACAATTACCAGTGCTGCGATTACGTGTTTTTGGAATCCAACATATGCACCTGATGATAAAAACAAAAAATACCGATTTAATATTATTGACACTCCTGGGCACATTGATTTTACGGTTGAGGTGAAGAGGTCATTGCGCGTTTTGGACGGTGCGGTAGTGGTGTTTGATGGTGTGGCCGGTGTAGAACCGCAAAGTGAAACAAATTGGCGCTATGCCGACGAGGCCAATGTGCCACGTATTTGTTTTATAAATAAACTTGACCGGACTGGCGCATCGTTTGAATTTTCGTACAAATCTATTTTAGAGCGCTTGAACAAAAAAGCTGTGCGCATGCAAATACCAATTGGTGAGGAGGACAAGCACGAAGGTGTTGTTGACTTGCTTAAAATGAAAGCTTTTTACTTTGAAGGTGCCATGGGTGAAAAGATCGTTGAAGCCGAGATTCCAGCTGAATTAATGGCTGATGCCCAAAAATACCATAACGAATTAGTTGAACGAATTGTTGAACATGACGATGCCCAAATGAGTGCATATTTAGAGGGCGTGGTACCAAGCGTTGATGAATTGAAGGCAACATTGCGCAAGGCAGTTATTTTAAATGCGATATTCCCAGTTTATGCCGGCTCGGCCTTGCATAACAAAGGTGTGCAATTAGTTTTGGACGGCGTGGTTGATTATTTACCCAGCCCAACTGACATTCCAGCCGCTCGCGGATTGGATGAAAATACTGGCGAGGAAGTTGAACGACCAGCTGATGACAAGGCGCCATTTTCAGCCTTGGCTTTCAAAGTGGCAGCTGACCCATTTGTGGGCAAGCTAATATTCTTTAGGGTTTATTCAGGTACTGTCGAGGCTGGCTCATATATTTTAAACACACGTACTGGTAACAAGGAACGTATTGGCCGCATATTACGTATGCATGCCAACGAACGCGAAGATGTTAAAAAAGTTTTTGCTGGTGAAATTGCGGCCGCTGTTGGATTGAAAGACACTATAACCTCTGACACACTATGTGCCGAGGATTCACCTGTGATTCTTGATCGCATGGTATTCCCCGAGCCAGTTATATCACTTCGTATTGAACCCAAGACCAAGGCCGACCAAGAAAAAATGGGTATGGCCCTTAATCGTTTGGCCGAGGAAGACCCAACGTTTAAAATTGTTTCAGATGGCGAAACTGGCGACACGGTTATTTATGGTATGGGCGAACTGCACCTTGAAATTATTGTTGACCGTTTGAAGCGCGAATTTTCAGTCGATGCCAATGTGGGCAAGCCAATGGTGGCGTACCGCGAAACAATTTTGGGCGAAGCAACTGCTGAAAATAAATATATTAAACAATCAGGTGGTAAGGGTCAATATGGCCATGTACGTTTGCGTATTAAACCAATGGATATGAATGTTGACCCTGATGATGTGCCAAAAAATGTTAAACGTTATGCGCACTTTGAATTCGTAAACAGTATCAAGGGAGGCGCGATTCCAAATGAATTTATCCCAGCTGTTGAAAAGGGTATCAAGGAGGGTATGGATCGCGGCGTAACAGCCGGCTTTAAAATGGTGAATATTTCGGCTGAATTGTATGATGGTTCGTACCATGATGTTGACTCATCTGAAATTGCCTTTAAATTGGCGGCTTCGTTTGCTTTTCAAGATGCGGCCAAACTTGCGCGACCAGTTATTTTGGAGCCAATGATGAAGGTAGAAGTCTTTACACCTGAAAAATTCATGGGTGATGTGTCGGGTAATTTGTCATCAAAACGTGGAATTATTGAAGGTATGGAAGAGCGAGGCCTGACTCGCGTTGTCAAAGCCATCGTGCCACTATCTGAAATGTTTGGTTATGTTACGTCATTACGATCAATGACTGAGGGCCGGGCAAACTTTTCAATGGAATTTTTGCGTTATGATGTTGTGCCTGCAAACGTTGCCAAGGAGATTGCTGAGTCACGCAAATAAAAAATCAAAACCTCACCCCCTAGCCCCTCTCCTGGAAGGCGAGGGGGAGAGCAAGAAAAAAAGTAAAAATTTAGAAATAAAAACAGGGCGCCGACT
>Ga0209541_10015131_pt1 | contig 11570 bp, 15 predicted proteins | sample RifCSPlowO2_01_FD_184027 | JGI IMG/M metagenome (GOLD analysis project Ga0209541, IMG submission 184027) | Groundwater microbial communities from Rifle, Colorado - Rifle CSP2_plank lowO2_0.1 (SPAdes) (version 2) | ecosystem: Environmental > Aquatic > Deep subsurface > Groundwater | place...
AAAATAAAGCAGTTACCTGTGCCTGAGATTCAAGAAATTAGAGTGATGATGCACAGATCGTATTCGGATGACCGAGGAGACAGAGGGCGCGAGGGGGGATTTAGAAGAGGTAGTGGGCGAGGACCTGCACGATTTGACCGAGGGCGCGGCCGCAGCAGCGGTGGAAGAGACCAGAGGGGCGGCGGAAGATTCAGACGAAGCGATAGACCGCGAAGATTCTAAGGTAAAGTTTAAAAAGACTTGATTTGATAATTTCTTATGGCATATATAGATGTTAGAGAACAATACACTTGTGGTGCTTGTGGTTCAAGCGCTTCTCGTATAGTTAGAAAATGGGATGATGGCGCACGAGCAATTGAAAGAGAAATTCCCCATAAAAGATTTGGAGAGGCAACTAGATGCGATGGCATTATTCCCGTTCGCATTTCTGCGAGAGATCTCTCCGCCTGTGATTTGCCTGCTGCACCTCCGGAGAAAGCCCCTTCAGATTACAGCAGTTACCTTTGGGATTAACTTGTACAAACTTATTTAAAAGTCGGTATCTATTTTTATCCATGATGTTTAGTTATTTTGTTCTTTTTTTGGCGGGCGCTGGGGCATTGGCTTTAGTTCTTGTCAATCGCGATGATTCTATTTTTGCGCCGCTTATTCTTATAGGCATTGGTGCATTGGGCTTTGCGGCTGCGTGGTTTTTCACTACGCCGACATTATTCATACTCTTTGCGATTCCTACAGGAATTGCGGTCGCGTGGATAGGACGCGATGAGCTTGTTGTTGGCCGACGATGGTTTGCAATACTCGGCCTAACGTCGGCAGTCACAAGCTTAATTTCCTTTTTTGCAAATAACAAAACTGTGCTTTTTACTTCTATTTTCGTGTTGATTGCTGCAGGAATCTCGCTCTCTCGAAGTTACGATGTGAGATGGACTGGTTTGAAGCGCGAGCATAAGGTATAAAAGGGGTTTTTTCGCATAAGTAACATGAGTAGAGATATGAAGACCGAGGATGAGGTCTTAGAGTTTTGGAAAGAGAATAAGATATTTGACAAATTAAGAAAGAAAAATAAGGGAAAGAAGAAATGGAGCTTTCTTGACGGTCCAATAACTGCCAATAATCCCATGGGGGTTCACCATGCGTGGGGTCGCACATATAAGGACCTATTTCAGAGATTTAAGGCGATGCAGGGATATGACCAGAGATTTCAGAACGGATTTGATTGCCAAGGATTGTGGGTAGAAAGAGAAGAAGAAAAAGATCTTGGATTGAAAGATAAAAGAGATATAGAAAAATTCGGCATATTAAATTTTGTCAATGCGTGCAAGAAGAGAGTTGAGAAATTTTCTAAAATACAGACTGAACAATCTATAAGATTGGGGCAGTGGATGGATTGGGATAATTCTTACTATACAATGAGTGATGAAAATAATCTTCATAATTGGCACTTACTAAAGCAGTATTTTGATAAGGGCTGGCTGTATAAGGGAAAAGACGCTGTTCCGTGGTGCTGGAGATGCGGAACAGCAAGCTCAAAGCACGACATTGCAACGGAAGGGTATAAAGAAGTGACACATAAGGGATTGTTTATGCAGTTTCCTTTAAAAAATAAACACGATGAATATTTTTTGATATTTACGACTACTCCTTGGACTGTGCCTGCAAATGTCGCTATCGCGGTAAATGAAAATTTAGATTATGTAAAGGTGGAAAATCAGGATATGAAATATTGGCTGGCTGAGTCGAGAATTGTAGAATTGGAAGGAGATTATAAAATTCTTGAGAAGAAAAAAGGCAGGAATCTTAAAGGTACAGAGTATGTAATGCCTTACCAAAAATTTGATGTGCAAAAAGGTTCTCCGCATAGAGTAGTTTTATGGGACCTCGCTTCTGGAGAAGAAGGAACTGGAATAGTACATATTGCTCCGGGATGCGGTACAGAAGACTTTAGTCTAGGCAAGAAAGAAAACCTGCCTGTGATTTCTCCTTTGGATGAATCAGGATTATATGGGGAAGGATATGAAGAATTTAGCTTGAAGAAATATTCTGAAGTTAATATCGGGGTGCTGAAAGATCTTGAGCAAAGAAAATTTGTTTATAAAATTACAAATGTTAGGCATAGATACCCTCATTGCTGGAGATGCGGGCAAGAGCTTGTATTTAGGCTAGTTGATGAGTGGTATATAAAAAGCGCTGAAATAAGAAATAAATTAATCTCTGAAAATAAGAAAGTAAATTGGTATCCTGAATATGGCAAGCTTAGACAGGAAGAATGGTTCAAAAATATGGGCGATTGGCTAATTTCCCGAGAGAGGTATTGGGGACTTCCATTACCTATTTGGGTTTGCGAATGCGGCGAAGTTGAAGTTATTGGCAGCTTAGAAGAATTAAGAAAAAAGGCAGTAGATAAGAAAGGGGTTGATGCTCTTCCTGAAATACATCGGCCTTGGATTGATGAGATAAAAATAAGATGCAGCAAGTGCAAAGGCGAGGTGGAAAGAATAAAAGATGTAGGGGATGCCTGGCTGGATGCAGGAATAGTTCCTTTTTCGACTCTGGATTATTTGACTAATAGAAAAAAATGGGAAGAATGGTTCCCTGCAGATTTGATAAGCGAAAACATTCCAGGGCAGTTTAGAGGATGGTTCAATGCATTATTTTGGTCGAGCGTCACGTTGACAGGAAAAGCTCCGTTTAAAGCATTATTTGGATATGAAACTTTGAAAGATGAAAAAGGAGATGAGATGCATAAAAGCAAGGGAAATGCAATTTGGCTCGACGACGTCGTAAAAAGGGTCGGTGCTGATTCCATAAGATTGCTCTTTTCCCTTCAAGATCCTTCGCAGGAGTTGAAATTTGGATATAATACTCTTAAAGAGCCGACTAGCAATATCAGTATTTTGTATAATGTGAGCAAACTAATAAACAGCACAAAGGATTCTGGAGCTAAGTGTGTTGAAGATTTATGGATATTGAGCAGGCTTAATAACTTAATAAAAAAAGTAACCAAGGAATTGGAAAGTTTTCATCCGCATTTGGCGGCTCGAGCATTGCAAGGATTCTGGCTTAGTGATTTAAGCAGAAGATACATACAAATTGTTAGAGATAGATTATCCGAAGATTCTGCTGCTCAAGATGTTTTAAAAAATGTTTATCTTGCCCTGGTTAAGTTATGCGCTCCAATAGTTCCCTTCGTAACGGAGAAAATCTGGCAAGAACTTAAAGAAAAGAAAATAATTAAGGAAGAGTCCATTCACTTGAACGACTGGCCTGTTTTTGATAATAAAAAGATAAATGAGACATTAGAAAAAGAATTTGACTTGTGCTTTAAGTTAATAGAAATAGGATTGTCAGAAAGAGATAAGGCAAGGATTGGATTAAAATGGCCTCTTGCAAAAGCAGCGATATTTACTAAAGAAAAATTATCCAAAGATTTAGAAAAAATAATAGCAAGGCAGTTGAATGTTAAACAAATTGAAGTTAAAAAATCGGAGGAAAATAAAGTGGAGCTAGATACAAATACCACTCCAGAGCTTGAGGCCGAGGGTTACGCTCGGGAGATTGTGCGCGGCGTGCAAGCTGAACGAAAGAACAGAGGTTTAGAGAAAAAAGACCGCATTAAACTTGTTCTTGGTGTTGGTGATAAACTAAAAAAATTACTCCTACCACATACTGAATTTATTATGTCAAAAACAGGATCTACAAAACTCGATTTTACCGACGATAAAAATAGCAACCTGACTCTTTCTGTTAAGGAAGAAAAAATAGCCATATCATTTTAATCACTTATTTTGCTTGAAAACATTTAAATACTAATAGGGTGTCTAATAGTCAAGTTATACCTACTCTACAATGATTGTCAAAGACGAATTTTTGGTTCAGCTCCGGAAAATATTTGGTTTAAACCTTTATGAGGTCAGAGTGTGGACTGCTTTACTGTCCCGCGGAGTCTCAACAGCCGGCGAGCTGAGTAATATTTCTGATGTTCCTCGAAGCAGGACCTACGATATTCTTGAGGCGCTTGAAAAGAAAGGAATGATTCTTATGAAGTTGGGTAAGCCAATCAAATTTATTGCGCTCCAGCCCAATGAAGTTGTTGAGCGCGTTAAAAAGAACTTGGTGACAGAGGCGCATGATAAGGCGAAACGACTTGATGAGCTAAAGGAAGATGATGTTCTTGGAGAGCTGACGAATTTGTTCACTAATGGAGTTAAATTTGTTGAGCCTTCTGATATGAGCGGTAGCATTAAGGGAAGGCAAAATATGTACAACCACCTTGACATGATGATTAAGAATGCTGAGAAAAGTACAGTTATTGTAACAACTGCAGAAGGATTGAACCGAAAGATGGAGGCCTTGATGCCTGCTCTTGAAAAAGCGAAGAAAAGAGGAGTTTCTATCAAAATTGCAGCCCCTATTAATGCGGGAAATTATAAAATTGCTAAAGAATTAGCACGTGTTGCCGATGTGCGCGCTCTGAACAAGCCACATGGGCGCTTTGCCCTTGTAGACGAAAAGCAACTGATGTTTATGCTCCTTGATGACAAGACAGTGCACCCTAATTATGATCTTGCTGTTTGGTTTGCGAGCGACTTCTTTGCAAAGTCTATGGGAAACATGTTCGAGCTTGCATGGAACAATTTTACCCCATTGAGCAAGGTTAAGTTTTAAGATTTTACTGCTTTCATTAAGTATATTAGTGGTTTATCTTTGTTGTTGAATGCTTCTTTAAAAGAATCGTTATTTAAGGGAAGATAATTAAAATCCTCCAAATAAATTTCGTCAATCTGCACGGAAGAACACGCTTTCTGCAATATCTTATGTATGTCTTGCAAATTGTGTTTATAAAATGGGATCTTTATCTTTAGACCGCTATCTTTGTTCTTCAGCGTACAATATTCAATATTATAATCTGGGTGAAGATCGCATAACAAAATAGTCCCTCCTCTTTTTGCTACCCTTAATATCTCATGAATCGCCCCATTTATATCATTAATAGAGCATAAAGTTCTGCTTGAGAAAACCAAATCAAAGGTTTCCTCTTTAAAATTGTTTTTAGGCCAGGGGATGTTTATTATTTTTAGTTTCTCTTTATCGACAGGCAATTTACTCTCGAGTATATCAGACATTCCCTTTGATGGATCTACGGCAACCAGTTCCCTGCACATTTTTACCAATTTCGTAGTGTATAAACCCGTTCCAGAGCCGATTTCTAATATTCTCTCGAAGCGAGATCTGCTTAAATGACTCATTATCAGGGGAACCTCGTTATTTATCCAGAACTTCATCCAATCTCTATCATCATAAAATGGGGCTGCCTTGTCATATGCCTCCTTGGCATCGCTTATATAAATCGTTTTTTGTAAATTGGGCCCTATCATACTGTTTCCTATTATTGGCTGTTGAACGCAATTTAAAAATCCATCTATAATCTAGAGCTCAAGCACTACGTTTTCTGGCTTGACTTGTAGTGCATCGAGCATGTTTTTTATGTCCACCACGAATTGTATTGGGCCGCATATGTAGTATCGGGCTATATCGAGATACTGCTTTAGGGTTTCTTTTGCGATTCTTCCATGAGCGTACCCTTCTGCTTGCTTTCGCGTTAGAGTAAAGACTGCGTTTTTTCCAAGCATTTCCACTAGTTCCTTTTCTGCAATTATGTCTTGATGTGTTTTATTTGAGAAAAGAAGCTTGTTTCCTTCAATGTTATTTTCTTCCCTTAATTGGCGGAAGATTGCTAGGAAAGGCGTTATGCCTGTACCTGCTGCGATAAATAGGCCTGGACCTTTGTATCTGATAGTGCCGAAAGGCTCGCTGATAAGCAAGTTATCGCCCACTCCAAGAGAGTGCAGTTTTGATGTTGTGGTCTCTTGCTCGTAATTTTTTATGATAAATTCCAAATAAGGATTTGTATTTAATGATGTTAGTGTGAAAGGCCTTTTTTTATCTTTCATATCTCGGGTGTTTATTGCCACATCGACTGCTTGCCCTGGAAAGAAATTAAACGTACTGGGCTTTTCAACACGAAAGCATTTAACGTCGTGCGTTATGGGATGTAAAGAGATGATTTTAACGGAGAATGCCATAGAGTCATGATATCCTTTCGGTTGGATAATCTTCTTCAATAGCTTCCTTAAGTGCCTGCAAATTAGGGACAGTATATCCTATTGTTCTCATTATTCTTGCTGATGCTTTTGCAGGCTCCGGCTGGCCTCCGTTTCGGTGTGTCTTGTCCCTCAGACATACTGTAGTAACTAATCTGCGGGAAACGTAAGCTGCAAGATATGCGTCCACTTTCTCAGGCTGAATGAGTGGTAGATTATCTGGCTCCCCAGATCGCGTGGCTTCTTCGGCAATTAGTCCCGCACCAACGAACTCTCCCTCAACTAAGGGATCAAATTCTTTTCGCATCACTTGACTTCCTTCAAAAAGAGAGACAAGACCTCTTACAACCCTCCCTCCTTCTCTTTTTAGGTTTCCAAGATACTTGACGTCGTAATTATTTTCACTCATGGTGTAAAAAGAATTTTTTGTTTTTTAAGCATTGTTGTTTTGTAGAAGATATGATTTCAACCTATCAACGAATATATTTTGAGCTGGATTTAGCTTTGTTTTTGCTTCTTGTTCTTTGAAAAACCCAGCTCGATCAACTTCTGGGACTTTTATCATTTTTTTAGAATGCGGAGGCCATTCAATTTCTACAAAGCTTTGGCACATCAGCAAGCCACTCCAATCACTTTGAAATGCCCATGCATGAATTATTTTTCCAGATTTTAATTGTGTTTCGCCTAGAGAAATGAATGGCTCTTTTGGGATTACGCCTGTTTCCTCTTTGAACTCGCGTTTTGCCGTTTCCAATGTTTCTTCATTTTCTTCAATTTCTCCTTTTGGAATACTCCAAGATTGCTCGTCTTTATTTTTCCAATACGGGCCTCCAGGGTGAACTATGAAGAACTCTAACTCGTTATTTTTCTTTCGGTACATTAGCAGACCAGCGCTTGGTTTTGGAGGCATCAGATAGCTCTCCCAATGATAAGGATGAATAGGATTCCCAGCGTGTTGAGAATGTATGAAATAAAGATAAATGTTCGAGTTGTTATGAAATGAGATGAGGCAAGCAAAGTTACGCCTGCTTCGTCAGGCAATGGCGAGGCGATAATAAAACCCCCAAGAACTGGAAGGAGAATGTGGCGCAAGCGTATGGGGATTGAACGTTCTGTAAGAAGAACAACCTTCTCTCGTGAGAGCTTCTTTATTTCGTCTTTTAGAGAGAACCTAATAAACTTGAATATAACTAGGTCGCTAAGAACAGCACCTGCTCCTGCAATGGGGGCTGCAATAAATGGATTAAGTGTTGGCGCTACAATCAAGAATAATGCGATTGCAATCGGCGTGGTGAAGCCGTAAGTGAAGAATATTCCCATTAGGAAAGCTCCAAGATATCCTGATTGGGTAAGAAAACCGTGAAAAGGCAGTTGTGTGCGCTCGAGGAATAGAAAATAAGCCAAGACAAATGTAAGGATAAGAAGTATAAATTTAGGGTACTTGATCTTTTTCCATAGCATCATGAGTGCACAGGATTTTAACTTTTAAATAAGTTGTGAGTGAGGTTTATTAAGTGCTGCAACATATCATTAGGATGGAATGGACGCGCAAAGTTATTGTTATTTTGGGTTTGCTATTGCTCATTGCTTTATTTATTGTTGCACTTGCTTTGACGAGGTATAATTAAAATTTAAATCCGTATTTTTCTAAATTTATTTTATTATTTTCAATAACTATTCCTTCTTTTTCTAACAGCTTGATTTTGTTATTTATTCCAGATGCAAAACCGCCTAGCTCTCCATTTGAGTTGATGACGCGATGACATGGCACGACTGGGGCATAAGGATTTTTGTTCATCGCGTTTCCGACTGCTCGGTACGCTTTTGTGTTTAATGCATGTGCTAGGGCTTTGTATGTAGTAACGCGACCTTTTGGGACTTTTCTTAGCAGGTCGTAGCAACGGGAGTTGAAGGATTGTTTTTTCATTTTATTCCCCTATTATCTTTATTAGTATCCTTTTATCTCTTTGTCCGTCAAATTCTCCGTAAAAGATTTGCTCCCATGGGCCAAAATCTAATTTTCCATTCGTTATGGCTATGACCACTTCTCTGCCCATAATTGTTCTCTTCAAGTGTGCATCTGCATTATCTTCTCCTGTTTGATGGTGCTTGTAGTCTGACTTTTCTGGCGCGAGTTTCTCAAGCCATTCCATAAAGTCTTTCTTTAAACCTTGCTCTTCGTCATTGATAAATACAGATGAGGTGATATGCATCGCATTCACCAGGCATAAGCCTTCTTTTATTTTTGATTCTTTTAAATCTTCTTGAACTTGAGGAGTTATATTTATTATTTCTTTCTTATTTTTTGTATGCATAACGAGATATTTTGTATGTGATTTCATTTCAGAACCTCTCCAGTCTTCAGATACCACATCGCCAAGTCTAAGCTGGCAGGAGACATACCAACCTCTTGGCAAAGTAGATTGAATTTGCTTTCTATCTCCAGATACTTGTTTTTTGTAAGTGGCTTTGGAATTTCTTCAATGATATTGTGCTCTTTCATTAAATTCAGTATATGCCTATCTAGAATAGCCACGTTATCGTGACCTGTGTTTCTCAAAAAGTGCGAGGCTTCTTTGTAACCAATGCCTTTTACATTTTTAACCAACCACTCGCGGGCTTCAATTATATTGTCTTTTTGTATTATTTCGGCGATTATTGTTTTTATATTTCTATGGGCACGAGCTTCAACAATATAATTTGCTTTATTATTATGAAATCGGTGCTTGTTTCTTTTGATTGTATTTACTATATCTTGTTGCGACTTATTCAAGAATCCAGAAGGTTGGAGTTCTTTCTGTATTGCTATTCCAGTTATAGCGCGGGAGTTAGCAGTTAAAATACAAAGGCACAGCTCGGAGAACCACTCTTCTTCACTTTTTTGCGCGAATGATTGGAACTCTTTTAAACGCGTGTCTATTGTTTGTGTGATTTCTGGAGAGAGATTGTGGATTTGAGCGATTAGGGATTGCATAATTTAGATTGAGAGGAGGATTATATAAATATGATTGGATTGATTGAAAGTTGCATTTAGAGAAGCAATATTTTATTTACTTTTTTTGGCAAATCTTTCTTGTATTGAGCTGCCAGGGATTAGATTGGACCTTTGTGACCATCCAGCATTATAGTTATAGTATAATCTGTAGCCTATGCTTGGGCCTATCCTGCCTGAATTTGCAACGAGATGTGTTTCACTCCAATAATGCAAAAGGCCTGCAGCTATTATAAATGCCAAAAAGTAAGGGTTAACAAAAGATGCTGTAAATGAAAGCGTCCCTATATAGTACATTACTGCTAGTGTGGCGGCAGTTGTCTCTAGAGTATATCCTACTTGCGCTCCAATAATGCCTCTTTTCCATTTTTTTGCGAGAGCTTGATTCTTATTGTCTTGAGGAATGTGCGCACCAGATTTCCACGTTTTATATCCTCCAGTAATCGCTAGACTTAGGGAAGCCAAGAATAGAAGCAACCCTCCAATTGGAAAGAAAATTCTAAGGATAATTGCTACTAGGGCACATAAAGCAAAAATAAAATTTAATTTCGTTCCTCTTTTGTATTGATTTGCATTAACATTAATGGGCATTCCTTAACATATATTTCTTATCTTATAAATATTCCTTCTGATTTTAAAATTATTGCATGAGATAAAGACCGATTAGATAAACATTTAAGCAAATCTTTTCTCTGAATGAGATGTTCATTGATGTGCATTGCCATTTGAATTTGCTTGATGATATAGAAGGAGCGCTTACGCGCGCTCGTGATAGAAGTGTGGAGATTGTAATAACGCAAGGGGTTAATACAACATCTAATCGGCTTGCGCTTGATTATGCTTCTAAATATAAAGAAGTCAAGGCCGCACTTGGCCTTTATCCTTCTGACGTGGAAAAGATGCCTGACAAGTCAATTGATAAAGAAATCGAATTTATCAGAGATAATAAAGATAAGATTGTGGCTGTTGGGGAAGTTGGCTTGGATTTGAAAGAGGCGCATGATTTTGAAAAGCAGAAACGCGCGTTTAATGATATTATTGCACTTGCGGTAGAAATTGACAAGCCAATTATTGTGCATTCAAGGAAAGCTGAACTCGAGTGTATGGAGATGCTTGAGAAAGGCAAGGCAAAGAAAGTAGTTATGCACTGTTTTTCAGGCAAACTTACACTTGTTAAGAGAATAATTGAGAATAAATGGTATTTGTCTATACCTGGGTCAATACTGAAGTCTGAACATTTCCAGCAACTCGTTCGGATGACTCCAATAGAACATTTATTGTGCGAGACAGACTCGCCGTATTTGCATCCAGAGAAGGAGTTTCCGAACGAACCTTGTAATGTGATAGTTAGCTACGAGATGATTGCCAAGATTAAGGGCTTGAAACTCAAAGAGGTGGAGAAGCAGATTGAGGGGAATTATAAGACTCTTTTTGGGAAAGTCATTTGATATTCTGTTCGATATAATTTAAGGCGTCTTGAGGCGTGCTTACGACATGGTAGAGAGAAGAGTTATCCTGAGGAGAGAAACCTTTGTGTTCTAACATTTTAAAATACTGCAATAATAAATCATAAAACCCGTCAGTATTTATTATAACTAGAGGTTTTTGGTGTATTTGAAGCTGGAGTGCAACGAGTATATCACCGAGTTCATCCAATGTGCCCCAGCCTCCAGGGAGAATAATAAATCCGTCAGACTTTTCTTCCATTATAGATTTACGATGACGCAGGTCTCTTGCACGCATAAGCTCATCTTCACCATGGGCAAGATGATTAAATATTTCAGGCAGAACCCCAATAACCTTGCCGCTATTTGCTTGTGCGGATCGCGCAAGTTTTCCCATTGAACCTCGATTGCTTCCTCCGTAAATTAGAGTGTGCTTTCTATTGCCGATTAACGCGCCGAGTTCTACTGCTGTGTCTTGGTATTTCTTATCTAAGTTATCGCTTGACGAGCAAAAGACGCATATGTTTGCCATAGAAGAATGTTTTTTGGGAGTTTAAAAATATTCCTGCGGAAGAGGATAAATCACCTCTCTTGCTAAAAAATGTCTTTGTTAACTCTTTTCCATGAAACTCTTCATATGAGTGACGAAATGACGCGCATTGCTTAATGATTTCTCTGCAGGCTCTTTGTTAGCTTGGGACAGTTTTTCGTAAGTATATATTCCCCTATTCTCTCGTTCTTTCTCTAAAATATTCAGCAATTCTTCTGCTCGCCCCTTTACTTCGTCATAGATTTTCAAAAGCTCGCTTTCTATTACCCCTTTCTTGACAAAATACTTGAATTTATGATAGACTTTTTGATGCTGACCTTGCTTGTCGGTGAAAGTTATACCTTTCGAGATGAGATAAGCTTTTGCGCTATTGAAAATTGCATAGTATGAATGGCTGATAACTGCGCTGTAAAAAGTAAAATTCTCTGCTATTTTGAATATGTCTTTCTTTAATTGTGCTTCTTGGCTTATCCTATTTATTG
>Ga0209541_10015132_pt1 | contig 11570 bp, 11 predicted proteins | sample RifCSPlowO2_01_FD_184027 | JGI IMG/M metagenome (GOLD analysis project Ga0209541, IMG submission 184027) | Groundwater microbial communities from Rifle, Colorado - Rifle CSP2_plank lowO2_0.1 (SPAdes) (version 2) | ecosystem: Environmental > Aquatic > Deep subsurface > Groundwater | place...
TCTCATTCTTTAGTATCTCCGCTAAAGAAACAAATAAAGATATTTCCTTCTACTAAAATACCTTGAATAAAGAGGCATTGCATTTTCTTACAGAACGTTATCTCCATATGAAAACTCCTTATACTTGGACTTTCGTATATCTTTTTGAAACTTTACTCATTTCAATCAAAAACTTTTTGAAGGGAATTTCATCTTTATAAAAACAAATCCAGATTGTTTGAAGTATTTGCTCAAACATAAACAGAAAATATCTTATTTTCATTTCTTTTGATTTGCATTTTATTCTTGCTTCATCCTGAACTCTGAATTGAGTTTCAATTCTCCATCTTTTTTTGTAAGTTATAACTAGATTTTCAAGCAAAACTTCCTCAACATTTGTAGCAAATACCCAATCATAATTTTTCTCACTTCTAGGATCATAAATCTGCTTGAGAAAAACTAGAATATTTTCTCCAGGATATTTGCTTTGATTTTTATTGACGGTAAAATCATTATAAATTGCAATTTGCTCTTCTATTTTCATTGGATAAAGAATTGACTTTTTATCCTGATGTTTTGGAACAAAAATAAGATATGGATAGTTTAATTTTGTTAATTCATACATCAAATCTTTATCGTAAAAACCTCTATCAAACAATATCAAATTTATTTTTCCGATGTAATTTTTTATCAAGGACAAGCAATGTAGGATTACACTACTTTTGTAATGTCCAATCATAATCGGAATAGAAATTAAAGGTATTTTCTCTGGAATATCGTCGGAGACTATACTGCATGTAAGGAACTTGAAATGTCCTGTTATTGCATCTTTGCCAGTCCATCCGTGAATATCAAATCCTTGAACATCTCCATAAAAATCTTCATCGGTATAATCAAAAGCGAGAATAACTTCTTTTTCATTTAACTTTAATTTTGCAGATAATCTTTTGATATAATTTAAATAAGCATGCCAAGTCATGTTTATTGGAGACTCTTTTATCCGTCGATAAAGTGTATCAGCTTTATCACCGACTGTTTCGATATAGGTGTTATATGCAGAAGCACTAACAAGAGAATCTAATAATTCAAATCCTGTAATTCTATTAGATTCATAATCTAATCCCAATGAATCATTAATAAAATGTTTTAGTATTCCTAAACTGAAACTAATTTTGTTTTCATCAATCATTTGTAATCACCAAGTAGACCGTCTTTCCTAAATACTCCTTAGGACAATCTACTTTAGCAGAAGTCCCAAAAGGAGTCACTTTTCTCTTAAGAAATCCTAAAATATTCTTGATATTTAAGGTCGTTTTAGAATTTAACTTAATAATCTTCATATATCTAATAGATATCTTAACTATTTAAGCTTTTTGGATTAATTTTATAGTTCCAACACTCATGCGGAGATACTGTTCAATAGTTGAACAGTCAGTTATTGACTATCAAGGGAAAGACATGCTATTTTGTTCAATTAATTATGTCTTTCACTATATCTATTATGACTATAACTAACTTATCAATCCTCATTAGCAGATTATTGGCAGTAAAAGTATTCTTGATGATAATATAATTGTGAAGGCACGCGCTGTCTAATACACCTTCACAATTATACTGCATCCTGTTGCCGGATTCTGGTATTTATCAATGCAGCGGACAAAATAAGTTCTTTCCTTTACCCATTCTGTTGTGTGCGCCTTATTTACACCAAGCATTCTCGTTGCATTGGCGCTGTTGAATATGAAGTCGCATGTATCTGCTGTGCTCGCGCTCGTTGCATAAGCACACTCGCTGTCTTCATCAGTCATTATTGTAAGGCTTCCGGCAGCATTAAAAGCCCTAGTAACTACTGGCGCTCTAGTATCCAACTCAAGAGTGAACGATGTTTGAGAAGTTGCGGTGTTTCCAACGCTATCAATGCATTGCAAATACAGGGTGTAATTTCCTCTCATCATCAAATCCCATGTATTAGAATGAGATGATGAGAAAGTATTGAAATAGTCGTCAGCGTAAGCTCCATCGCTGACAGAACTCTGGCTGAAACTATACTCGCATTGAGCTTTCCCATTGTCAACTCCTCCGGAAGTTTTTATTGTTGATGTTAAAGTGAATGGCTCCTTTCCTCCAAGTATTACTGAGTTATTTAAAGGAGTCACTTCATCAATCTTTAAAACATTTTTAGTTGCCTTAATGCTGTAAATGAAATCTTCAGTCATCGCCTTTCTCTCATTTTCCTTTTCAGTTCCTTTCAACCATGGCTGGTCAAGGCACTTTACATAGAGCTCTTTATCGCTGTTATTTAATCCTGTAAATGTAGTCCTGCATTCCCATCCGAATGATCCTACATCTGCAACTTTAGTCCTGCAAGTCATATTATTTTCCATGCTGCTGTAATTCTTTCCGGCAGCATTACTCCAGCGGCATTCTGCCGGCTCGTTTAAATAAAATGTCACATTGAGAGTTGATTGTCCATAAGCCACACTCCTTCCGCTTGCCGGAGATTCCATGCTTATTGCAGGAGGCATTATATCAGGAGAAGGTTTTACGCAGGTATTTATTACAAATTCTTCTGGGTTGGGATTTCCTGCCCTGTCCTGGCATCTCACGAAGTAATTGATATTGTTGTACTGCTCATTTATCTGCTGCTCTAACTGCGCTATGCTGACTCTGTTGGTACTTTGCAGATTGCCAAGTATCTCATAAGCCATTGCTCTTGCGCTTGGTATATCAATTGTAAGATTGTGGTTTGTTGTAAAGCTTTCTTCTTCGTTGAAGTATTCTGTATATTCGCTCAAGTCTGTAGAAGCCACTGGCTCATTTGAGTAGGCGCACTGCGCATACTCGTCAGTGTTTAAGCTGATAGTTATCGGGGCGAATTCAGGTATACACTCGCTGTTTTGCGTTCTCAATACAGCTTTATTTGAATTAGTATTTCCACTAACAATATCATACTTATATCCTTGAGTCAGTCCTTGTCTCCACGGAGTTATTACCGGCGCAGTATTGTCATTTGGCGCTATATTCACGCATTCCGGCTTCTCGCTTCCTTCATTAATATACTCGCATGCTGTTCCGAGAGCAGAGCACTTGTACTTCGTGCATGGCTGTAATAGATTATCGTCGCATTTCTCGCAGTCCGCGCCTCCCTTCGGCGCCTGCCACAGCTTGCATGTAAAATTTACTTTTGTTTCTTTCACGTCGCCAATTCCGAATACTTTTGTGAGGATTGCAACAATAACAACAACTATTATTAGTATTATGGCCGCAGCCGCACAGCCAAGAGGGCCAAAAGCAGCACAACCACCAGCTAATATTTTTATCGCGATGACTGTTCCAACAGCAAGCCCCACAGCAGTGACTATCGTCGCTCCCTGATTGCTCAGCCCAAACGCTTTGGCAACGAGTGTTCCAACAGCCGCCCCTATTGCTGCTCCTAAAGCAGCATAGCCGATGGCGGAGAGGGCAGGAGCCCATGATGCGGGCACAACTCCCAAAAATGAAAGGGATGCTGGAGCTTCCGTAGACATGATGCCCGCTATCATTCCCACAGCTCCTATTCCCGTTACAACATTGCCGAGAGGCCCGAGAGGCCCGCCGCCGGAGCCGCTTCCATCTCCGGACGAACTACCAAACTTCCATCCATAATATTTTTCAAGAAGTTCAATTGTATAATTTGATGTCTTTATAACTTCATTCTTCTTTGGCTTCGCGTATGACTTTAGCTGAGAGGTTTTCTGCTGGGTTATTTTCGGAGCATTAGATACTTTGTATCCTCCGCTTGTGAATTTGTTTTCTGTATTAACGCTCGCCCCGCAGTCTCCCAATGACGTGCACCATTCAGTCATCTGGTTTGTAAATTCTGCGGTGTCACAGTCACATCCAGCAACACACTCCCATCCACCTATCTTTTTTTCCATGATTTTGGTGCATTCAAAATTAGCCTGTTTGCACATTACTCTCGCTTCCTTTTTTCCTTCGTCTGTTGTTGTATCAAAACCCTTGGGATATTGTGGAAGGCATACTGAAAACTTATATCCCTTTCCAAAGTCAAACCTTTCCAATGTGCAGTCAGAATTCTTAACGCATTGCTGCCTCTTTTTATTCTGGTCCTTTATTGAATTGTACTTTAAGCACTCCGCCGCAAGATTCGGCCTGCATCGCGCCTGCGAGAATTCTTTAGTACTATTCTGAATCTTAACTTTATTTTCGTTACAGACAGCTGTCCTGTAATCCCCGCACGTTTCGCTCCTCACCTCTCCCTGGTTGCAGTAATAAACATAGTGCTGGCTTCCCGGAATGTCCTTTCCTTCTCCAACCTGCCCCTCGTAAACGCACCAGCTTTCTCCGTTAATTCTGTCCTGTGTTCCGACATTTGCCGGTGCCTCTTTGCAGTTTAAGCTTCTGCAGTAAGCCTGTCCGCTCTGGGAGTTTATCGCGCATGAACTCTGAAGAAGCTGGCAGTTACCGCAATTTGGAGCATTTGAGCTTGAGCCAGAGTTAGAGCTTGACAATGGATTACAACTCTCCCCTTTAGGTTTTATTATTCCATTATTCCAGCTGCTGTTTTTTTGCGCCTGGAAATTTCCTTCCCATATATTCTCCCTGTTTCCCAAGCTGTCAAACCAATAAACTTCATTCAGCCCTTCAGCGCACCCGGTCCTCGCCTGTTTCTGGACGCTTGCATTTAGTTGTTGGTTGGAGCATAATAGATTCTCGCTGAAAACTCCTCTTATCCTGTTAACGCACTCATCCTTTGTCGTAAACTTGCATAATCTCTCGCCCTCTGCTCCTCCAGAATCTCCGGTGGCGCCTTGCCCACCCCTCTCACCCTGTTCATAAACGCACGCTCCCCTCTTTTGCAATCCTGATAATAACAAGCATGCATTTTCATTCGGCACCTGCACATAATTCTTCTGGGCTCCCCTCTCCTGGGAGAGCCTCTCGCATTCTTTCTCTGTAACAAAGTAAGAACCATCTCCTATCAGGCAGCAGTTCTTCCTGCACTGGTTGATATTGCATAAGGGATCATTAGTCCATGTTCCCCCTCCGCCTTCGCATGAATTCTTGGTGCTTTGCGGAGAGCAAACGCCATTATCATTATCAATGCAGCATCCCCTCTGGCATGCGCTTACCTGGTTGCATCGTGATGGTATCCATCCTGTCGGGCATGCTGCATCGTTATTAGCTGCAATTCCTTCCTGGCATGTTGCTCCGTCGCTTGTTTTAATGCAGCATGAAAGGCTTGTTGAACTCGCCTGCTCCTCAAATCCAATATCCACTCTTGCTACCTGCCTTATTCCCGTATCTCCCTGATAATCTTCCTGCTGGCTGGTTGTTGTGGATGTAACTGATGTTGTAGAAGAAGTTGATGATGCAGTTGATGCTGTAGAGGGGGTTGTTGAAGCCTGCGCCGAAACAATTGTTGAAGAAGAGTAAATTATATACGCAAAGGAAAAGATAGATAATACTAAGATTATTATCTGCCAGAAAACAATTAATTCTTCTTTTTTCATTATGTTAAAATTGTTAAATTTTTACTTATGAAAAAGTTTACTTTTTCATTAAGCTCCTCTTAAAGATATTATACTTTGCCAATTTCCCGTATTCCATATATTTTATATTACTATAACGAGAGACCAAAATATTTCACCATGTTTTTTGTTCTCTTGAATACGTCAAGATGCTTGGAGATGCATCTTGAACGCACTCAAGGATTAACATCCTTGATGTATCATAAGACATTATGGGGAAATATTAAAGTCTTATGCTATATGTTGAACCATTATTCCTTACAACTAGGATTTACTCCATATATTATGTGCAGCATTTTATTGTAATTCCACATTATTATTACTATTAAACTATTATTTTTACTATATTATTTATTATCTGTTTTTACCATTTTATATCAAAGAGTATCTCAAAACACCGGAGGTATTGAGCATCCCTTTACAGCAAAGTTTAATTTTTCTCCAGTGTTCCTGTCAGTAACCTCATAGACTTTATATTTCCCGTTTATATCAGTTTTTGTTATCTTAACCCACGGGTAGAGTGTCTGGTAACCTAAATATTCTGAATGGCAGAATGTTGCTTCCTGCGCAACAATCTCCTGAACAACTCTCCCGAGATTATACATCGGGGAATTAATGGATATTTTGAAGTCCTTGTAAGTTCTTGCTTCTTCGTCCCTGTTCATTATTGTTAATTCCCTAGATATATTAATTATAACTTTCCTGTCAGTTGAATGTACATCAAAATTCTTTGTTTCTCCAAGCTCAACAGAGAACTTTTTTTGTTCATAATCATACTTCATGCTTGAGAAACATTCTTCAACATCATCTCTGATGCTTTCTTTAAGTTCGTCGTTTAAATGCTTGCTGTATAACGGAACTTGATTAACACACGGCTCATAATTTAGGGAAGTATAGCAAAGGTAGGCTATTTCAACTCCTTTGTAAGTTGTGTTGAGTTCGGGGTCAGTAAATCCTCCATGCATTAGTATTTCAGAAATAGCGGGCCTTGCAGCATCCTCGACGCACTCTGCAATGTATTGCTGCGGGTTTTCAGAGCTTCTGTAACTCTGCTTTATTTCTGCGGCCTTACCCCTTATCAGCGTATAGAAAGCAATTCCTGCGATGAGCACGAGTGCAATTATTATGAAAATCGTCACCTGCCCTCTCTTGTTAAAAAGTAACCAATCACCTTTTTTGCTCATTAAATTAATCAATTATCCAGATATATAAAACCTATTCCTGCGCTCTTAGCCTATCCCCAAGAGATTCTTCCAGTATCTGCCTGAATCTTTCTTCTATTTCATGAGGCAGGGGCAGGCAGTCTTTTAATTCCCCGCTTCTCCGGCTTATTCTTTTCCCATTAACAACGCTTATCTGTTGTAGATGTTGTAGATGTTGCGGATGCAGGAGTTTTATTTGGTTAGCATATCTTCTTGCCAGTTCATCATAGAATTCTTCAGGTTTTCTTGTATTGCTTTTAATGTTATCAATAACCCTTGCTGTCCCGTTATCACTAATTGCCAAAGAGGCTAAGTACTGGAATGGTTCCGGCCTCTCTCTAGTCGTTGGAGGCCTTAGGGAGAACATCGGCCTTCCATTGCCGTAAGTATCCCGCCTGCCGATATAAATTGTTGTTGCTGTCATAAGTTCTTAGTTAATTGTCTGTCTTCTGCCTCGGAGCCAGAATGAAAATTAAAGCAATCCTTCCTATGATAAATTCAAGTTTAAGAGGGTAAGTGTCTTCTTTAGGATTTACAAAGTTAAGCTTTACTTTATCTGTTACTTTGCATGCCTTTGCAAATTTCTGGAGATATTCCAGGCTGTACCTTCCGTCTCCGTCGCTCCCGCTGATTCTTGCCTCGTCGCCCGAAAACTCCAGTCTTACAGAATTTAATCCTGAGGCCTCAATAATGAATTTGCTGTCTCTCTTCTCAAACCTGCATGAGTCAGCCATTATCTTGCAGTCCTCAACCGCTTCATAAAAATCAATGCTTGACATTTCAACTTCATTTGAAAACTCAAGAGGAGGAATTTCCCTCTGCTCTCCCTCAATATCAATCAGAGCTAAATGAAATACCCTCTTTATTTTGTCGTGTATCTCAATCTTAAGAAAGTTGTCTTCAGTCGTTAAGAGGAGACTGCTTCCTGTCCTGCATCTTCTTAGTACAGATTTCAGCCCCTCTAGGTTTATCCCCACTGTCTCATTTTGTGCTTCATACTGGGAGAATGCCGTCTTTGGAATTGTCAGAGCTGTCAGTGCTACTGTAGCTGGATCCACGGCAACAAGGTTCATCCCATTATCATCAAACCTGAATTTTACTTCAAGAACAAGGTCAGATATTATTGAAACCACTTCAGATAATATTTTAGGATGCTCAAGTTTCAGGAACATAATCTCTTAATCAACAAGAAGTTTTTAAACTTTGAGATATTGGAGTATATATCTCAATAGCCCAAAATCCTAAAAGGATTTTTTGGGATTGTTATGATGGAGAACAAAGCTTAATCAATTACAATAATCAATATAAACTATGAGGTAAATCAGCACTTATGACTAAATTATTTCCAATCAATAACAAATTACAATAATCAATATAAACCTCTGAGATAAATTATCATTCATGGTAAAATTGGTGTACTGCGCTACTCCTGCAAGGCTCGCCAACAGGATTAAAGATATTATGGATTTAGTTACTAATGAAGGAAATGCCCCCTTCATCCTTTTCAGGCTCTTCCTTATGAGAGATTTGAAGGAAATCCTCTAATTGGCAGGAAGAAGACTATTGAATGGTGCTTAAGATTAATTGATATCTGTGATGAATTCAGGCTATTTGGTGTTTCATAAGGCACTTTGGAAGAACTTTCTTATGCTCATACTTTAGTAATTCCTATTACTCTAAGATTAGATTTTGACCCTGATTGGCAAAGATTCTATAAAGAATTAAGTGAGCAATATGGCAAACCTCTTGATAAACTTCTTAAGAGTAGTTCTTAATTAACATTAATTATATAAAGAAAATTTACATTTTTTATTCATGGCTGAAGAAGGTGATAAATCAGAAGGTAATGAAGTAAATGAGCAGGCAAGAGGTGGAGAAGTTAGCAAGGAAAAAGAGGTAGATGAGCAGGCAAGAGATGCAAGAGCGGCAAAAGAAGCCAAAATTAAATTGGTAGCCCTCGCTTACTACTCCCGCAAAGACGTTCAAAAGGCAATTTATGAATTCTGCCTTAAGAAGGAGGCTGTTCCAAGATACATGGAGGGCTTCGGAAAGAGGCCTGACGCTTTAGAATATCCTTCAGATGTCATGACTCTTGCAAGAAATGGCGCAACTTCGTTCCACTGCTCTGAAGAGCGCTGGAAAAACGTCCTTGAAATAAGCACGGATAAAGGCAAGGATGAGCTAGACGAGATGCGCGAAGGATTTGATTTATTGATTGACATTGACTCAAAGTATTTTGAAGTTGCCAAATATGCAGCAGTCTCTATTATTGAATCATTAGAGGAACATGGAGTCAAAAATTTTGGAGTGAAATTTTCTGGAAATAAAGGATGGCATATTCTTGTTCCATGGGAAGCATTTCCCAAAGAAATTAATAACATGGAAGTCAGGAAGATGTTCCCTGAACTGCCAAGAAAGATAGTTTCTTATTTGATGGACTACTCAAAAGAAAAGCTTGAAAAACACCTGAAAAAAGACAAGGGATTGTGGGAAAGCCTTAAGAAAGGCTCGCAGAGTTCTGGAATCAGGTGCGAGAAGTGCAAGAATATTGCTTCAGAATTCTGTCTCATCACTCTTCAATGCCCCATGAAGAATTGCCGTACTGTTGAGCAGCTCAAAAAGCCTGCTAAAGACGTTGAATTGGAAAAAGACGGCTCGTTTAAAAATGGGAAGAGAAGGAAGTGCGTCCAGTGCTCCTCGCCAATGGAGGAAGTTTCAAAAGTAAAGTTTTATTTCTGCGGAACCTGCAGGATTGATTCAAGAGACGAAATTGACTCCCGCAATTTTTCCGGGGGCGCAATGCCTGACATTTACGAACAGCTTGGATTGGATGTCATCCTTGTCTCCCCAAGGCATCTCTTCCGCACGCCATACTCCCTTCACGAGAAGACTGCTCTTGCAAGCGTAGTTATTAACAAATCCGAAATTTTAAGCTTCAGCCATAAAGACGCAGATCCTGTAAGAGTTTTCATTAAGCCCTTTCTTCCGAATGCCGAGCCGGACGAGGCTAAAAAATTAGTAGTTGCAGCCCTTGATTCAGCTCTTAGTTCTTCTAACTCTGATAAGTCAGGCAAAACAGCAGGCAAATCACCAACAGAAAATAATGAAGGAAAGAAGTTTGCTGATGTCAATATTGACCGCAGCAAATTAAAATACCCTCCAAGCATTGAAGCAATTTTAAAAGGCATGCAGGATGACGGCAGAAAGAGAGCATTATTTATTTTAATAAGCTACTTCAGGTCCCTGAACTTTACTGAAGAAGAAGTTACAAAGCTCATGGAAGAATGGAACAAGAAGAACAAAAAGCCCCTTCGTGAAGGATATATAAAGAGCCAGATTGAATGGAGCTTCAGGCATGCTACAGATGCAGATGCAAGCAGGCAGAAGAAGATTCTTCCCCCCAACTATGACAAGCCATACTATAAAGGAATCGGAATTCATCCTACTGATGAAGAGCTGAAATACAAAAATCCAATAAATTACACAATTAAGAAGATGTTCGGTTCAATAAAAACATCTTCTGGAGATAAAGAATACAGAGATAGGTAGATTTAAATACTATAGCCACTTATATAGTAGATATGGATACCACCATTCAGGTTAGCAATGATTTATTAGAACATTTGAGGCAGATGAAGCTTCATGCTAAGGAAAGTTACGAAGATTTAATCTGGGATTTGATAGAGGACAGAATGGAACTATCTAAGGAGTTGAAAAAAAAGCTTGCAGAAGCAAGAATAGAAGCAAAGGCTGGCAAGGTTCACAAATGGGGAGATATAAAGAGGGAATTGAAATTAGATGTATGAGATTATATTTACTGATAAAGCTAAGAGGGAGTTTCTAAAATTAGGCAGAAATGTCCAGGAGCAGATTGGAGCAGGCTTGGAAAGAATAAAAATAAGGCCGGAGCACTTCGTGGAAAAACTGGTCGGAGAGCCGGGCTTTAAACTGAGAATAGGAAATTACAGGCTCTTTTTGGACATCTACAATGATAAGCTCGTCATATTAATCTTAAGAGTCAGGCACAGAAAAAACGCTTATAAGGATTAAAAATGCCTCCTTTGAGTCGAGCAAAGGAAAGTCTTATAAATAAACATCTATGTTACTACTTATTAATTACTCATAACCGAAAGGTTTAAATAGTCGTATTTATTATAAAATTCATGACTGAAACTAAATATGGAATTAAAAAAGCTGTAACTACTCTACCTATAACTACTCTACCTGTTAGAGATTTACTTTTAGTCCCTCATAATGGTCATGACTTAGTTGTTGCTCATCCTGCTTTTCGCTCTGGTACTTATAATGCTCGTGTTAAAGCTATGAATGGTCCTTATTTTCATTCTGAAGCGTTACCAAGAGTAACTTTTAGGCCTGCAACTACCTCTGAATCGGTAGGTGTTTCTTATTATGGCTTTAATGAGGGCGGAGAGTTTGATGCTAAGAGAGATATTTTTGATCATGCATGGCTTGAGGCTGGTAGAATTGGAAGATCAAGCGAAGGAGTATATGCTAATATTCCAGTAGACGCTAATGGCAAACCGATTATTGATGAGAAAACTCTTAAAGAATACTTAAATAATGCAAGACAGGTTAATGGAATCTGGCTTGTTCCTAATAGAGAAATTGAAGGTTTGGAGGATTTCGGTTTTGCTCCTTATGAAAGTTTTAAAACTGGAATTATAAAATCAGGAGTTTTTGCTCGTGGCGGTTTAGCCAGAGTTTTGGAGCATACTAACCGAAAAGTTGCTAAAAATTTAGCTGCTATTTCTTCTACTGATAATTATCCCAATAGTGTTAACGTTTGGGGTTTTGAGCCAGCAAACAAAGGAGAAGTATTATCAAGAGTTGCGGCTCT
>Ga0209541_10015133_pt1 | contig 11570 bp, 14 predicted proteins | sample RifCSPlowO2_01_FD_184027 | JGI IMG/M metagenome (GOLD analysis project Ga0209541, IMG submission 184027) | Groundwater microbial communities from Rifle, Colorado - Rifle CSP2_plank lowO2_0.1 (SPAdes) (version 2) | ecosystem: Environmental > Aquatic > Deep subsurface > Groundwater | place...
TGGTCTTTTGACGGCAAAGATATGGCTGGCGTTACCGCCTACGACCGCTCGGGCAACGCAAACAACGGCACGCTTACCAACGGCCCCGTCCGCGCCATCGGCAAAATCGGCCAGGGGTTAAGTTTTGATGGGGTGAATGATGTTATTGACGCAGGAACGAATATAACTCCCAAGGTAAACGGCATCTCCGGTTCGGCATGGGTTAATATGCTGGGCGTTGCCGATATAGCAAATGACGATAGAGTGGTGATGGCATTATGGACTGCTGGATTTACAGGTAACTTTAACTTCGTGGTTGGTAATTATACCCCTGCAAATGACGATCATCTTCTATTTGTGGCAAATCCAGATGATACATGGCCCGCTGTCCAATCTACTGGCACAATCAATCTTAATGGCTGGCAGCACATCGCATTTACTTATGATGGTGCTAATGTTCGTTTTTATTTCAATGGCACATTGGATTCATCTCCGGCTTTTTCAACTTCGCTTTTAACGACTGCCGGCCAAAGATTTGTTTTGGGAAATGTTAATCTTACGAGTACGGATGATAATTTTCAGGGATATCTCGACGATGTCCGCATCTACAACCGCGCGCTGACACCTGCCGAGATACTTAGATTATATAATCTCGGCAGGTGAGGGGGATTTACCCCGTGAAATCTCGCAAATTTTTCAAAACCATGAAATTTTATTACACCTACATCCTCAGAAGCAAGAAAGATAAAAAGCTATACAGCGGCTCAACGAAAAATTTGCGAGAACGATTTAAGCAACACTGCAAAGGCGAGGTTCCATCAACAAGGTATCGTAGACCGCTCGACCTCATTTATTACGAGGCATGTTTGAGCGAAGAAGATGCTCGACGCCGTGAGAAAACTTTCAAGTCTTATCGCGGCAAAATGTTCCTTAGGCGACGGCTCAAATCGTATTTCACAGGGTGAATCAAACGGTTATACAATTTGGGGAGGTAGACATATATTTTAAACTATGCTAGAAATATATTATGGATACAAACAATAAAACCATTGTAGAGGCACCGGAATTAAGCAAAATTTTAAAGCCAGAACATGAAAATAAATGGGTGGCTTTTTCTCCAGACTATAAAAACGTTGTCTCTGCCGGCGACACTCTCAAAGAAGCAGTTTTAATGGTGCGGGAAACAGAAAGGGAAAATGTTGTGTTTTATAAAGTTCTGCCTCCGAATTACGAGCCAACATTTTTATGAAGTATAAATACTCGACAGTTTTCCCGCCATCGTATACAAAAAAATTTATACGGCGCCCGATGGTGGAAATTGAGATTTTCGGGCATAAAGGCAAGTTAAAACAACTGGCTCTCATAGATTCAGGAGCCGATTATTCTTTGTTTAATTTTGATATAGCAGAACTTGTGGGAATTGATTTAAAAAACGCAAAGCAAGATAAGGTTACCGGCATAACCGGACATGGAGAAATATTTTTTACTGACATTGAAATTAAAATTGAACATCTTGGTGATAAAATAAGAATTCCGGCAGGTTTCATAAAAAGTCCGCATGTCTCGGTGTTATTGGGGCAAGAGGCGTTTTTTGATCTTAACAGAATAAAATTTGAACGCGATCACGACACCTTTGAAATAAATCCTGTCGGCAAATAAATTCAACGGCTTCATCGACGATGTCCGCATCTACAACCGCGCGCTCTCGGCGGATGAAATCAAACGGCTCTACAACCTCGGCCGCTAAACTTTGGGACATCCGATGTCCCAAAGTTTAGGGAAAGATTATCCAATTTGGGCCGTTGACCGTTTTTTACAATCTGCTACAATACGAGCATGACTACATTGTTAGAAAAAGCAGTAAAAAAACTCGGAGATCTGCCTAAAAAACTCCAGAATAACTACGCGTCAATAATTTTTGAGGAATTGGATAATGAGGCTCGTTGGGACAAGCTTTTTTTCGGCACTTCCAGCAAGAAAATCAAAAAAATGGAAAAAATTGCGCGCTCTGAAATTAAGAAAAAAACAAACCCTCTCGGTCAGTTTCTAAAGATTTAATGATCTCCAGTACAACTGAAAAGTTTGAATAGAGCTATCGGTTATCTAAAAAATGATCAAATGTTCTGGTTTTGGATTGGCAATCATGATGATTACGAGCGATTTCTGTCAAAATTGTAATTTAGCGGCAAATCGACGACGTTCGCGTCTACAACCGCGCGCTATCTGCGGATGAAATCAAACGCCTCTACAACCTCGGCCGCTAAACTTTTGGACATCGGATGTCCCAAAGTTATTCCAGAAGATAGCTTTTTATTACACTTTCTTCAAAATCAATCTCTTTTAACCATTCTAAAATACTCTTTCTATAATTGTTTTCGCCGCCAAAATAATCCAAAAGTAATTTTCTATTTGTAACCGATGGAAAATTATTTTTCCCGAGATAATCAAGATGGCTCGACCATCTGTATAATTCAAGATATTCAAAGACTTTTTTATAATTATGTATTTTTCGTTCTCTCCACTCTGGAAATTTAAGATCCAATGGGTTCAGATGGATATAATAGGGGATATGAATAAAATGAGCATCTCTTTCAATGGCTACACACTTATACTTACCCTGAAACAAGGCACCGCTCCTATCGTATTTTTCATTAAAATATTTTGCATACCCCATATTCAGTTTTTTCATAAACAAGGAAATCGCGTCGTCTTGGCGCGGCATAACCAAGAGGTGGTAATGATTGGGCATCAAAACAAACGCAAGGATATCCACCAGTATTTTCCTCGGCTTTCTCTCAATCCTAACTTTGGGACGTCCGATGTCCAGAGTATTGGTAAAAGTATATAATGCGTCAGGAACCGGATTGGCATCGTTGAACTCAAATAGGTCGTGGATAAAACGCAAATGGTCTTCTTTGTCCATAAATATTTTGCGTTTGTCGACGCCTCTGTTTAAAAGGTGATAGATTTTACCGCTTATTGCTTTTGGGTTCATAGATCCAGTTTAAATCTTTGGACATCCGATGTCCAGAAGTCCAGAAGTTATACCCGTTTAGAATTTTAAAATTTGAATTTAGAAATTGTTTAGGATTTAGAGTTTGGATATTAGAATTTTAAGGCAGATAGCGGTCTCATCGATTTACACTGAGCATAGTCGAAGGGCGACGTCCGCGTCTATAACCGCGCACTGTCGGGGGATGAAATCAAACGGTTATATAATTTAGGACGTTGATATATACCAGTAGTATGCTAGACTATTCCATATGACAACAACAATGGTAAAAAATAAAATTGCGAGCTTAGAAGCTCAAATTATTTTACTAAAAAAAGCCATAAAACCGAGGCTAGATTTAAATATTGACGAAATCAATTGGCAGAAAGTTAAAAAAGCGGTAAAAAATGTTAGATTGAAGACCTACAAAAAGGTATATGGATAAGCCGTCTGCTTTTATAGATTCCAGTGTTTTTATTGCCGCCCTCCTTTCAGACTCTGGCGGCTCTTTTTATATTTTGAATAATTTCGCAGATAAAGTAATTTTTAAAACAAATAATTATGTTCTCGATGAAATAAACGGCGTTTTGAATGAAAAATTTTCTGAACAAAACAATTTATACAGCACACTATTTCTTTTACTTAGCGTAGCTAAAATTTTAGTATTATCTAATCCGCCAAAAAGTTCGCTTGCAAAATTAGCCAAGATTATTTCTAAAAAAGACACCCCAATCTTAGCTGGTGCGATTGAACATTGCGATTATTTGATTACTCTTGATAATGAATTTTTTAACGAACAAGTTGCTGATATGGCTAAACTTAAAAATCTACAGATATTCAAACCAAAAGATTTTATCCAATTATTTCGTAATGAAAAATAAACCGGTCTCATCGATTTACCCTGAGCTTGTCGAGGGACGACGTCCGTATCTACAACAGGGCGCTGACACCTGCCGAGATACAAAGATTATATAATTTGGGACGTTAATCAACTTTTGGACATCGGATGTCCCAAAGTTATTCCAAAGCTTTATAATTTGGGGAGGTGAGAAACTTGTAGAAATTAGTTGAAATTGTTAGATTTGAGAAACTATGTTTTCTGATTGCATAACATTGATCAAAGAATGGTGCGGACTGAAAAGCGATTTATGCGGAAAAGAAAGTAAGGTAATTTTTAAGCAGGGCGATATTTGGTGGGCGAGCCTCGGAATGAATTTAGGAGAGGAAATGTTTGGAAAAGGAGAAAAATTTCGGCGGCCAGTTTTGGTGTTCAGAAAATTCACAGGTAATTCATTTTTAGGATTACCGATTACAAAGCAAGAGAAGCGCGGGAGTTGGTATGTCGAAATTACTATCCACAAAGAGAGGCGATGGGTCATGTTAAATCAGGCGAGAATCCTCGATAAAAAACGGCTCACCAATAGGATCGGTGAGCTAGACGACACCGATTTTCATAAAGTGAAGGCAGAATTTTTGAAGTTCTACGATTCTTAAAAAATCGTCACCCCGCCTTTGGAGCGGGGATCAGTGGGAAAATCCCAAATTGTATTTTAAGTATAGCAAGCCAATAAACGCTGTCAAGTCGGCTTTTGTGGACAAGTTTTCGGCCTCATCGACGACGTCCGCGTTTACAACAGGGCTTTAACCTCCGATGAAGTTAAGCGATTGTATAATTTAGGAAGGTAGCGAATTTGCAATTTTTATTAGATATACTATACTGTGTTTATGAAACGAATCATACAATTTCATATTTCCAAAGGAGATAAATATTATGTCGCGGAGGGCGTTGATGTAGCAGTTGTAACGCAGGGGAAGACTTTAGACGAACTGGTTATGAATATTAAGGAGGCGGTAGAGTTGCATTTTGAGGGCGAGAATCCCGCTGATTTCGGATTTGAGAAAGAGCCGTCCGTGCTCGCAAACATTGAGCTTTCTTTGGCTCATGTCTAAACTAAAAATACTTTCCGCTAAAGAAATTATTAAGATTTTTGAATCTTTTGGTTTTATTGTTGTTGGACAAAAAGGCAGCCACATTAAAATGGAAAGGAAATTAAAAAGTTCAGCTCAAACTTTAACTATCCCGAATCATAAAGAAATTGATCGAGGGACTTTAGGCGCAATTTATCGCCAGGCGCTTAAATTTATTTCAGAAACGGAATTAGAAAAGCATTTTTATACGAAGTGAACGGCCCCATCGATTTACCCCGTTAGATGCGAAGCCATCTAATCGGGGCGACGTTCGCATCTACAACCGCGCGCTTTCGGCGGATGAAATTAAAAGATTGTATCAGATGAGACGCTAGTGAAAATTTGTTAAAATGAATAGAACTATGTTTAAAAAAGAAAACAATTTTCAAAAAGGAGAGATAGTTATTTATAAGGCCAAGTATGGGCCGGAGATACAAGTAACGCTTGATAAGGAATCTGTTTGGCTTGATGCCAGGCAAATTGCGCGTCTTTTTGATGTGAATCGCCCGGCAATAGTTAAACATGTAAATAATATCTATAAAACATCAGAGTTAGAGGAAAAATCAACTTGTTCCAAAATGGAACAGGTTGCGGCTGATGGGAAGATAAGAAAAATAAATTTATATAATTTGGACATGATCATTTCCGTAGGTTACCGTGTCAATTCCAAACGCGCTACCCAATTTAGAGTTTGGGCGACCAATAGACTGAAAGATTATTTGGTTAAAGGATTTGTTGTCAACGAAAAAAGGCTTTTACAGGCGGAAAGCAGGTTCCAAGATTTATTGGAAGCGATTGATTTTTTGAAGAACAAATCCAAACATGAACTGCTATCCGGCCAAGAACATGAAATTTTGGATCTTTTGGCAAATTATTCCAAGACTCTTACTTTGCTTGAGCAATATGATACTGAAAAATTGAGTCTTATCAAAAAAGGAAAGGAGAAGTCTGTATTGGATTATAAAAAGGCACGCCGAGTTGTCGATGAGCTTAAAAAAGAACTTGTCGTCAAAAGCGAGGCGGGCAATCTTTTCGGGCAGGAATACGGCGATAAGTTCAAAGCAATTTTAGGAAATATTTATCAGACGTTTGGCAAAAAAGAATTGTATGCCTCAATTGAAGAAAAAGCCGCGCATCTATTGTATTTTGTTATCAAAGACCATCCGTTTGCCGACGGCAACAAACGCATCGGCTCGTTCCTATTTGTATATTTTTTGGATAAAAATGAGTATCTTTATAAAGAATCCGGCGAAAAGAAAATCAATGACAACGCTCTGACTGCGATCGCGCTTTTAATCGCGATAAGCGATCCTAAAGAAAAAGACAAAATGATAAAAATTATCACAAATTTATTAATGCAATGATGAACAAAAATTTTGATGGTTCTCATTGATTTACCCTGAGCGTAGTCAAAGGGCGACCACGGTACCACAGCGCTCCGCGCTGGCTACGGGGCAAGCGTCCGCGTCTACAATAGAACCTTATCGCCAAATGAGATTAAAAGATTATATAATTTGGGACGTTGATTATGAAAGAATCTAAAAACAATTTCGCCTTCATAGACAGTCAAAATGTAAATCTAGGCATTCAAAGTATGGGTTGGAATATTGACTGGAAGCGATTCAGAATATATTTGAAAGAAAAATACCAAATATCAACTGCTTATATTTTCATAGGCTACATTCCGCAAAATCAGAAATTGTATTCATATCTTCAAAAATGCGGGTATATTCTGATATTCAAGCCTGTTTTGCCGGACGCTAATGGGGATGTAAAGGGCAACGTTGATGCAGATTTGGTCTTACAAGCAATGATAGATCTAAAAAATTACAACAAGGCGTTAATCGTCACAAGCGATGGAGATTTTTATTCTTTGGTAAAATATCTTTATGAACAAGATAAACTGCTTAAAGTTTTAAGCCCATATGTTAAAACTTGCTCAATTTTGTTAAAAAAATCAGCTAAAGAAAAGATTGTATTTATGGATAATTTAAAAGAAAAACTTGAATATAAAAGAAAAAGCACCGCCTAAGGACAAAACCTTAAAAGGTGCTCTTTCATATGTATACATTATTATGATAGCAAGTCCAATAAATAAGTCAATAGCAGTATCCACAGGCCCCTTTGATTTATCCTGAGCGCAGTCGAAGGGCGACGTCCGCGTCTATTCACCCCGTTAGAAGTAGGACGCGCTCGCAAGCGTTCGTGATTTCTAACGGGGCAAGCCGCGCTCTCGGGGGGATGAAATAAAACGGCTATACAACCTTGGCCGTTAAACTTTTGGACATCCGATGTCCAAAAGTTTAAGAGGAGATTATATAAATTCAGGCATTTGATTTTTTTAAATTAAGCTGTTATAGTAGTATTATGAAAAAATACAAAGAAAATATACTTCAATACGATGCTGTTTTTGAGCCAAACGGAGCCGGATATACGGTTACCGTACCTAAACTTCCAGGACTTGTTACTGAGGGAAACAATTTAAAAGAAGCGCGGGAAATGGGGAAAGACGCGATCAAATGCTATTTAGAGGCTCTGCTTAAAGACAGTTTATCCACTGCAATCGGTATTCCTAAGCGAGAAAGAATTACAGTGGGAGTTTAATTGTTTTGCCAAAATTACCACGTATCCCTTCGGCATTGGTTATCAGAGTTCTCAAAAGAGCTGGTTTTTATGAATATCATCAAAGCGGAAGCCATATTCAACTTAGGCATCTGATTAGAAAAGAATTACGGGTTACGATTCCTTTTCACAGAAAAGAATTAACTCCGAAAACTTTAAAATCTATAATTAAACAATCCAATCTAACGGTGGATAAATTTATAGAGCTTTTATAGATGTTAACGGTCTCCATCGACCTGCCTCGCTCGCCTCGATTCGGCGAAGCGGGCCGTAGCGATGCAAGGCGGGCGACGTCCGCATCTATAACAGGGCGCTTTCGGCGGATGAAATTAAACGGCTCTACAATTTGGGGAGGTAACTATGCATATTTCTTTTGATATGATAAGATGTAATTATGGCAACCATAACTATTCCGCAAAAAACATATCAAGAATTGGTAAAAAAAGCCCAAATATTTGAGCGGTTTAGGGCTATCATGCGCGAAGATTATCCAGTAGAAACTTATTCGGACGAGCGGATAAAAGAATTTGAAAAATCCGATAAAATCTCGCCGAGATTAAAAGACTCGCTTAATTTAATTCTTAAACGCCGTGGTTAAAGTGTTTTTGGACGCCAATGTTTGGTTTTCAGCCGCTCACTCGCAAGAAGGCGGCTCTTTTTTCATAATGCGATTAGCTAAAGCAAAATTACTTGCAAAATATGCCAAAATTATTTCCAAAAAAGACGCTCCGATTCTGGCTTGCGCTGCGGAGCATAGTGATTATTTACTGACGTTAGATAATGAATTTTTAAAAGCTATTATAATAAATTCTGCTGCACGAAGCGGTCTCAAAATAATAAAGCCAAAAGATTTTATTGAGATTTATAGATAGAGTCGTCATCGACGACCCCGATACCATCCGTCTCTGGCGGAGCCACGGGGCGAGTTTACCCTGCTTTGTATAATTTAGGGAGATAGATTATATATATGTATTAAACTTTATTAATGTTTTATATTTTTAGATATTCTTGAGCGAAGATTTTAGAGTTTCACTTTAAATATTTATATTTAGATTCAATTAAATTATCCACAGTAATTTTCACCCCACTTAACGCATAATTAAGGAATCAGCAAAAGAAAAATGGAAAGTAAGGTAAATCATCTAGTTAAAACAATCTTCGCAATTCTTATTTTCTCTGGAGCTTTTCTTTTTTCCCAAAATGTAATTGTTCCAAGTCTCTCCAAGATTGAAAAAATCAGACCAGAAACCCAGCTCGCTCAAGTTGCCCCCACTTCCGGGCTTGTTGCCCACTGGAAGTTTGATGGGAACACTAATGATTCAGCTGGAACTAACAACGGCAGTCTTGTCGGCGGTCCGACATTCACAACGGGTAAAGTTAGCCAAGCGCTTTCATTTGACGGGGTGGATGATTATGTTGAAGTTCCATATCAGGCAAGTATTGCGCCACAGCAACTTACTTTTAGTACTTGGGTTAAAGCAAATTCTTTTGCAAACACAGACTGGAATTCAGCTATCGGAAATCAAGGTCGTCATGAATGGTCGGATGGATATTATGGATTGGCCGTAGATACAAATGGCTTAGTTATAGCACTGCTTAATATTGGCGACGGATCAACTAATGCGTTTTATCTCTACTCTCCAAGCGCTCTTTCAACTAGCGCTTGGCATCATCTCGCTATGACTTATGAAAACTCCACCCTTCGTCTTTATGTTAACGGATCAGAAGTCAACAATAAAACAATTGGGCGCGTTCGCACACAATCCAACCTTCCGTTAAGGATCGGGCAAAGAGGAGATGCGGGATATTTTTTCAACGGCTCCATCGACGATGTGCGCATCTACAACCGCGCGCTTTCGGCGGACGAAATCTTGGATCTCTATAACACCGGCAATGTTGTTGTAACTTCTCCCACCCCCACACCTACTCCAACACCGACTCACACACCCACGCCGACAACCACAACTTCTGGAAATGTTTATTATGTAGCCAAAACTGGTTCGGATTCTAATTCTTGCGCGCAGGCGAAAAATCTGGCGACTCCGAAACTTACGATTGGCGCAGGAATTTCATGTTTAGTTGCTGGAGACACTCTTTACGTAAGACAGGGATTTTATTCAGACATACGGACAATCAGCATTCCGGGAGGAACAAGCTGGTCAAACCCAGTTATGATTAAAGCTTACCCCGGAGAGATAGTTACGGTACCCGCATTAGTTTTTGACCGCGGCGCTCAATATATTATTATAGACAACTTTGTCATTGACGGAATCTCCGCTCAAGGCGAGGGTATTTGGATCGGGGATAGCGCTAATCATATCCGCATTCAAAATAGCGAGATTAAGAACACCTACGCCTCCGGAATAGGTTTGTCAACTAACGGAGTGCGCCCTTCGGACAATAATGAATTTATCAATTTGAAGATTCATGACATCGGACGAGCCGGCGGTTGTGATCCTAATATACCATGCCCTCCAGAGTCGCAGGTGGATCAGCCGCCAGGTTATGGACGTGCCCATGCTCTCTATATTTCAACAGCTAACAATGTATTCGATCATCTGGAAATTTATAATATCGGAGAATACGGCTTCCATGTTTATGCAGGAACGCCAAACAACAATGTAATCAAAAATAGCCGCGTCTCTAATGTTGGGTTAAACCCAACGCGCCGGGGCTGGCGATATGGGCAGGGAATGACTATTTACGGATCCGGAAATGAGGTTTACAACAACATCGTATTCAACAATTTAGGCAGCGGCGACGATGTCGTAGGCGGAATTGATATAAGTGCTTCAACAAATTCAAAAATTTACAATAATATTGTTTATAATAACGGTCCCTATCCCGGCGGCATTAATATGGGCGGGGCAGGTAATATGGTTAAAAATAATATTGTTTATCAAAATACAGGTGGCGATATTGTAGATGTGAATGGTCAAGGTGGTACGGAAGTTTTTTCGAATAATCTCTGCACCCAAGTTTCGGCAAAATGCGCTGTAGCGGGTGATCCCAAATTTGTAAATCCAGCTTCCGGCGACTTCCATCTCCAATCCACCTCTCCCGCCATCAATGCAGGAGTAAATCTCGGCTCTCCGTATGACAAAGACTTTGACGGCGTCTCACGCCCGCAGGGAAGCGCATACGATATCGGCGCGTATGAATATGGTGGAACAGTTTCTCCAACCCCTATATCCACTCCCACACCCACTCCAACACTTACTACCACAACAACTCTCCCTCCCGCTCCCACCGGCCTTTCTGCTGTTTGCAGCACATCAGGCAACCAGGTAACGGTAAGCTGGTCTCCGGTTTCAAGCGCCACCTCTTACTATTTAAGAATAGACGATACTACAAATAACACTGCTCAAAGCTGGTATAACGGAGACCCCGATATTTATTTGGATCAATATGCGCTGATTTCATATACCGGAGCCGTAACCTCCGGAAGAACGTATTCATGGTGGGTGCATGGAGCAAACACAGCCGGCATTGGCAGTTCAAGCTCCGGCAGCTTCACTTGCAATCCAAGCGTTACTACTTCTCCCGCCTCCACCAAATTCTCCATCAATGACAGAGTCCAAGTTTCTTCCGGACCTCTCAACGTCCGTCAAACTGCCAACGGAACACTTCTCGGAACTCAAACCACGGGAGCTTTGGGAACAGTCACCGGAGGTCCGACCAATACCGGAGGATTCAACTGGTGGAATATTAACTATGACTCCGGAGCTGACGGCTGGTCTGCGGAAGATTATTTGGTGAAATATGTTGCGCCGAGTCCTACTCCAACACCAACACCCACCCCAACACCTACCATGACAACCACAGGAAATGTTTATTATGTAGCCAAAACTGGTTCGGATTCTAATTCGTGCGCGGCTGCGAAAAATCAAGTAACTTCGAAACTTACGATTGGCGCAGGAATTTCATGTTTAGTTGCTGGAGACACTCTTTACGTAAGACAGGGATTTTATTCAGACATACGGACAATCAGCATTCCGGGAGGAACAAG
>Ga0209541_10015135_pt1 | contig 11567 bp, 15 predicted proteins | sample RifCSPlowO2_01_FD_184027 | JGI IMG/M metagenome (GOLD analysis project Ga0209541, IMG submission 184027) | Groundwater microbial communities from Rifle, Colorado - Rifle CSP2_plank lowO2_0.1 (SPAdes) (version 2) | ecosystem: Environmental > Aquatic > Deep subsurface > Groundwater | place...
CGTACGCTCAAGCAACATCTTCTTACGATACTTAACCACAAAAACCATATGATACCGAATACGATACGTACAATAACACGCATGCTCAACATCCATAAAAGAAACAAAAACTAATTTGTATTTATAATCTAGCCCCAACCGCCCCAAGGGGCGGGGTAAAGACTAAATTTACGTTACCTTGCTAAAATAGTCACTTACAAGTACTAACTAATCGAAAGATTTATAAATGGTGTTTTAGATAAAGTTAATATGGTCAGTACACCTCAATTAGATACTGTGCAAAGAACTTTTCTTGAAAGACAGGAACGTTTTATTCGACTCTACTTGGCACTATCACAGAACGAAAGCTTGCTCTATTTACGTCAAAAAACACCAATTATGCGGAAAGTTGGAGATATTTGTGTAGGCATGTTCAACGAAAGCTTTACAACTCGAGAAGAGGCCGATGTTTGTCTTCAAAGCCCGCCCTATTCTCTTGAAGACGCGATGGCGGGTAAAATTCCGCCACTAAGTGATGGACAAAAACAAATTATTGAACGTTTGATGAGCGATTCAACAGTACAGCAACATTTTTCAGATGGGCTGATGGGTGATTTGGAGTCCAACTGCTACAATGTTGCGCTTGCACTTACAAACGCATATGTCCCTCATCTGAACGGTGTCAAACGGCAACGAAATACTTTCCAACAAGAAAGATATACTGAATAACTATTTGTGAATCTGGTTTGTGTGTTGTTTCTATAAACTTTAACACAGGATTAATATCTTTTGCAGATACTACACCAATAAGCGAACTGAGTTGTTTTGGTGACGATATTTTTTGCATATCGCGAAATAGGAACACCCCCCTGTTATCTGTGATGTATTTGTTTTCTGTAAAACTCCATGCACACACAGAAAGATTATGACCTGGAATAACTTGAGGCACATTTGGATTAAACGTGACTGCTGAGCTGAACACAGCAGATCTTAACGATTCTTCAAGTGCCTTTCTCGCTTGATCCTTTGATGGAATTGCAACATTATCAAGAACAAGCACAGAAACAAAGTCTTCACCCCTTCGTATGGAGTGCCTTACGTGCCGTTCGTAAAAATACTCGAATTCATCATTTCCTTCCGGATAAATGATAATGCCAACACTGAATCGTTGCGCGGCAAGTCCTCTACTTGCAAGTTCTCGTCCAATCTCTTCAGAGGTTAGCTGGAAATTATCTGTCCTCACCCATGCTTTCCCTAACGACTTGACGACAAAGCCCATTGCCAGTCAGATAATTGTGCCGTTTAAAAAGTGTTTGGGTTCTCTTGCGCTTGATCACACTTTTAGAAATCGCTTGTCCGCAGAAACACATCTTTTCAGCGTAGCTGAACGATGTATGTTCCAATATTTAACATTTGTGAACTTTCTTTTGCACACATTTGCATTTTGCAAACTATATTTTCCAGTTTGCATGGACGCCCAAAATCCCTTATATTTAATATGACATCAAAAGGGAAGAAAAACAACGAATGAAAAATAAATTATGAACTCAAAATTGCATTTAAATCAAATGCTGCCACGTTTTCATATTTATATCTTAAAGAAGGAAAGTATCTTGTGTAAACTATGTTTTCCAGTTTGGATTGTACTTTGCACACTCCCTTAAATTTAAAATATGACTAATTGAGTTGCTTTGATGTTGAAATAACACCAAAAGAGCCAATCACGTCCAGCCCACAAAAGAACAATAACCTTTATAAGTGCCCTTGATTCCATAGTAGTATGGCAGAAGAGGGTACTGGTGACTACGAGCAGGCCAGAGCCAAGTTTTTGAAGATTTTTGCAAATATGCCTGAAAAAATTCGTTCAGAAGATGTTGCAGCTGTTGTTGATGACAAACCATATACTTGGGCTAATGCAGCAATCGAAGTTAAAGGCAATACTGACACTGGAAAGAAAATATTAAAAAGCTTGCAAAAGCTATCAATCTTATGACTGACAAAATAACTGCGGAATTGAAAAAACTTGTTTTATGGCGACTTGAGTTGGAAGTCCCACCAAACTTCAAACTCTCAATAGGTAACAAAGGAACGTTCACCAAAGATGAATTGAAACAACACATTGAAAAAGGAGATGACATCGGCAGAATTTACATTGATACACAGCTCAAATTTATGAGAGCTTTGACCAATGGAGAATTCACGAAACTTATTGCAGAATGATCCCAAAAACAGAAACATTTAAATATTAACTTGAGTTAATACGTGTTAACCATGGTAAAAATGTATAAACTTAAGTTAACTAATCTCCAACAAAACATAATGAGACTACTTTTCACAAAAGCAGCAACACCACTAAATCAGAGACAAATTGCTCAAAAGCTAGACGTTTCACCACCCGCAATCACCAAAGCGTTGCCAGGATTAGAAAAAGCAGATTTCATAAAAAAGTTTCAAGATAAAGAATCAAAAAGATGGTCGATTGAACTTAACAGAGACAATTATCACGTAATACAATTAAAACGAGTAGATAACTTACAACAAACTTACGAATCTGGACTGGCAGATTTCCTAGAAAAAGAGTTTGCAGGAGCGACCATTGTTTTGTTCGGGTCATATTCAAGAGGAGATGATACTTTGACCTCAGATATAGATATTGCAATTATCGGACGAAAAGAAAAACAAGTCGATACTTCCCAATACGACCTTGTACTTGAAAGAAAGATACGTCTTAACTTTTATGAGTCCTGGGAAAAAATACACAAAAACTTAAAAGAAAACCTCTGCAACGGCATAATCCTGGTAGGAGGAGTCGAGTTATGAAGCAGTTTGATGAGTTTATCAAAAATGGCATCGTCAAAGTACAAAAACCCGACCGGTCAAGAGCAGACTTCTTAACCAAAGAAGCGGAAAATAGCCATGCATTCTTGCAGGAAAAGATCACGAAACTTGGCATTCGTCAAGACAATGCCAACGACTACGTTAAATCCTGCTACGATATTCTCATGGAGCTCATACGTGCAAAAATGCTTTTAAAAGGATACAATGCCACAGGACAAGGAGCACACGAAGCAGAAATTTCCTATTTACAAATATTGGGATTTAAACAAACTGAAATTCAATTTGCCGACCAAATACGATTCTTTCGAAACGGCATGCTCTACTACGGAACTATACTTGATACTGAATACGCGCAAAAAGTTATAGAATTCACAAAGAAAAAGTATTCGGAATTAAAGAGAGTGCCATAACTCCTCTGAAAAGATGAAAAATCCACTGAACCAAAAAGAGATTTTACAACAATTATCCAAAGAATTTGACCAAGAGTATTGGAAACGTGGCCAAGAATACTATCGCGAAGGTTTGGTGAAGGAGGTAAAACAGAATAAGACCAACATAACTGCCTTGTGCAAAGGAAATTCACTTTATCGGATGAATATTGATCTCCCAAAAAAACAAATGACTTGTTCATGTCCTTGCGACTTTAACTGCAAGCACTTAGCAGCACTGCTCAGTTGGCTGAAAAACAACACTCCCTTCTCAATCCTTGATCTTGATAAAGAACTTGAGCAGTGTTCAAAAGAAGAACTGAAAAGAAGACTCAAGCTACTGCTAGAACAACATCCAGATTCTTACAAATATTTCCAAAAACCAAAAGAAGAAGAGACCGACCAACTCATTAAAAAATTTTGGATACCTTCCGAATACACCTCTTCATTTTTTAACGAGTTTGACCACTTAACTGACCGAATATTCACTGAACAAAACTTTGAACTTGCAAAAAAATTCTTAAAACGTCTCATTGATATGTACGACCATGATCCAGACTCTTCAGAACTTGATGATGCATTATGCACTTTTTTGAGAGAGATTCCGAAAAGACTTAAACACACAAAGAGCCAAAGACAAGAACTTCGACAAGTGATCGAAGACTACCCTTTCGACGACTTTCTCTGAATAAAAAACTGGCGCGGGCAGGATTTGAACCTGCGAACCCACTAAGGGAGTGGATCTTAAGTCCACTGCATTTGGCCGAGCTTTGCTACCGCGCCGTATTGAGCATGAGAAATAATGGGCTTTAAAAAGATACTGCATAATATGAATTCTGGGAACAGAATATTCGTTTACACAAACGCGCACAACTATGTTTGGAAGTGTTGTTTGAATCACCACAAACGTTATTAAAACGAGCCGATGTTGAACTAATCACCTGCAGGGAAAAGAGGTGCATTTCTTTTCTTTCTACAATCCGAAGTGTTTTAATACTGAAACGTTCTTAATCCTCAAAAAGAGGAACAATGGATACACTCACTGCCATCGCAACACGACGCACTATTCGCAAGTATCTCGATAAACCTGTTGAGTTCGAAAAGCTCGGCCACATTCTTGACGCGGGACGGTTCACCCCGAGCGCGGGAAATTTACAAGACTGGAAGTTCATCCTTATCACTGAAAAATCAACACAGGAAGCACTTGCAGGAGCATGTGTCGAACAATACTGGGCAAGCCAAGCACCGCTCATGATTGTTGTCTGCACCGACCCTGACAAAACAAAACGATTCTACGGCAACCTTGGAGAAAAATATTCCTTGCAAACAGGCGGTGCGGTTATCCAGAATATGCTCATCGCGGCTCATGATCAAGGGCTTGGAAGCGCGTGGATTGGAGCATTCCAAGACGACAAGGTAAAACAGATTCTCGGGATTCCCGCATCAGTTATTGTGCACGGAATCTTACCGCTTGGCTACGCAGCGGAAAGACCGGCAATGCCGCAGCGGTTTTCACTTGACCAGACAACATATATTGAAAGTTGGGGAAGCAGAATAAAAGACATCGCCATCTACATGGAATGGTACGGCGAGCACGTCACACGAGCACTCAAAAAAGCAAAAGCGGTTGTTGAGAATTTGGCACGAAAAATCTGACTCAATAACTTTAAAAGGATTCTTACTACTGACTCATCATGCAAAGTCGCAACACGTATTCGTACCCAATTGAAAAAAAGCTCATCAAGAAAATCGCAACAACAGAATCTCCTGCACACCGACGATATTTCAGCGAACAGCACAAGGCATGGTATGACCTTACGAACGCAGTGGATTTTCTGTGTGACGCTGGAACCCCGATTCTCGCTGCGTGCGATGGTGAGGTTGTCGCGATAGTTGATGGACTTACAAAGAACCACAACAAGAGAGAGCCTCCGTCGCGCGCAGTAATGCCTGAGGAAGAGCAAGATGGAAACTACGTTGTTATCAAGCATTCGAATGAGGAATTAACAATTCACAGTCACTTACAACCAGGCAGCATTGTCGTGAAGAAAGGTTCAAAGGTAAAAACAAGGGATAAACTTGGTTTGAGCGGCAACACTGGCTGGTCACTTGTCCCGCACCTGCACTTCATGGTGTTCAAGTTTACCAAGAAGCAGGCACGGGATTTTGAGAGTTTGGAAATAAAATTTTCTTGAAAACCACATTCTTAAACTCATTCCACTCAGCAGTAACAATCTCAAAAATTAACAAGCCATATCGTCCATAACTTGCACTGGAAAAAAAGCACAACCACTGGAAAACATACTTTTCAGGATAAAAACATTTATAAAGGAGCTAATACTAAAGGAGAAAAAAGTTTTACACAACTTTCTTGGCGGAAAGTTGGTAAGTGGATTATTGGTTTGTTCGAAACGTTTGGCAACGTTTGGAATCATTGTTGGCGTTTGTTAGTTGAACTGTTCTTTCGTACTTGCTGTTGCTCTTTATTGGCGTAAATCACAACAACCTTCTGAAAGAGTAGTTAGCGCTCCGATTATTTAATTTTTGTCGATTACCGGAGAGTAACAATAATTACGATGAACAAAACCAAAAAAAAGGGGGAAACACCATGGATTTTTTAGTTGAAAGCGCAAAAAACAATGCATACAACAACACGTTCGAGACAACTTCGGACGGCCTTGCAATCGGACAGGCAAACATCAAAGTCATCGGTTGCGGTGGAGCAGGCAACAACATGGTCACCTGGCTCTACAAAAGAGGAATCAAAGGAGCAGAAATCACTGCCGTCAACACCGACCAACAACATTTGAAAATATCTGAAGCCGACAAGAAGTTTATCATCGGAAAAGAAATCACCCGCGGACTTGGATGCGGCGGATTCCCACAAAAAGGAGCAGAAGCAGCACAGGAATCCATCAACGAACTCAAGATGACACTCAAAGGAGCAGACATGGTCTTTGTCTGCGCAGGAATGGGAGGAGGAACCGGAACCGGTTCAGCGCCTGTTGTCGCACAACTGTGCAAAGACATGGGCGCAATCGTCATCGGAACCGTCACCATGCCATTCAGCATAGAGCGAGCCCGCATCGAAAAAGCAGAGTTTGGTTTAGACCAGTTACGCAAGTCATCAGACACTGTCATCGTCATCGACAACAACAGACTCGTCCAGATCGCAGGAAACCTGCCCATCCAGCAGGCATTCGCAGTCGCAAACGAGCTTGTCGCAACCATGATCAAAGGAATCGTTGAAACCATCGCAATCCCATCCTTAGTCAACCTTGACTTTGCAGACGTCCGAGCAATCATGACCAACGGCGGAGTAGCCGCCATCGGTGTAGGCAGCTCAGACACGACGAATCGAGTGGAAGAAGCGGTGAAAGGAGCATTACAGAACCCCCTGCTGGACATCAACTACGCAGGAGCAACCGGCGCGTTGATCCACGTCTGGGGAGGACCAGACATGACTTTGGAAGAAATCAACCATGTCGGCGAACTCGTGACCGAAACGCTCGACCAGGACGCAAACGTCATCTGGGGAGCACGCGTCTCAGACGAAATGAAAGGAAAACTCATGGTGATGACAATCATCACCGGAGTCAAGGGAACCTCGCTCGTGGGAAAATCAACACCAACCCGCCGCGCGACCGCTTCACGACAGCTCAATGACGAACTGGGAATTGAGATTTTGAATTAAGCTCTTCTTTGCCTTCATTGTACCACCCCCAATGCGCAACGCGCACTCTGAAGGCACGCCCCGAACCGTAAGGAGGGGCACATTTTTTTAATTACGCCGAGTTTAACTCTTCTTTGGTTTGTGTTGGTTAGCTCAATCATCCAAAGGACTTTTAATGTTGCGAATATTCTTGTTTGAAACTTTTGTATATATTAGGGTGGTACTAATATCCGAATGTCCTAATAAATCCCTAATATATCTGATATCAGTGCCATTTTCTAATAGATGAGTTGCAAAAGAATGTCTTAAAGTATGGGGAGAAATACTTTTTCTTATGCCTGCCATTATAGCTGCGTTTTCAATGATTTTTTGTATTGTTCTTTGCGTGTATTTTCCATCTCTATTTGTCAAGAAGACACATCCTTCTTTATTAGGTGTCAGATTCATTAAACTCTCTTTAACTTTCAAAGAGAGCATGACAATTCTGTCTTTTTTTCCTTTTGCTCTTTTCAAATGAATCAAATTTCTGTCAAAATCAATATCCTGCCATTTAAGGTTTATTATCTCGCTGATTCGCAGGCCTGCCGAATATCCTACTTGAATAATCAGCCTATGATTCATATTTTTTGTAGATGATATAAGTCTTTCAATTTCTTCTTTTGAAAGTATTACTGGAAGTTTCTTTTCTCTTTTGATATTTGGTAGCTTGTTCAGAATATCTTGGATTTCTGAGCTGTCCTTTTTGATGGTATTAAGGTAGAATTTAGTTGCAAAGCCTGCAGATCTAACTGTTTCATCAGACTTATCTTTCGCTATTAATCCGAGAAGGAATTCTCTTGGTGTTTTTCCAGAGGATACAAATTTCTTAATGTGGTGCAGATAAGTATCTATCGTCTTTTGTGAATATCCTTTGAGCCTGCACTCTTGAACGACAATAGTTTCTATTCCAGTTTGGGTGTAATGTTGTTCGTCCATAAAATATGAGAAAAACCACCGAATATATAAAATTACGCATTTTATGGTAAATTCCAATATTAAGCGTAATAAAACTACGCTTAATACATGTTATACTCAATATTTTAATCACCTTTTCAGGCACGCTGTCGCTACCGTAAATCTTACGCATTGGCACCTTCGCTAAATCGGCAACGACGACAAAACGAAATTCAATTACTTCGTAACTAAATCTAACATTAATTTAGCGATTCACTTCGTTCTCCCAAATTTCTGAAAACTTTTAACGAATGGGGGGTGGGACTTTTTTTTCTGTAAAGAAACAGAGACAAATAAAACGTAAAATAAACTACATTCGGCGGAGAGTTAACTTATATTCTTAAGAACAATAATGCTTAAATATTAAATAGCTGATTTTACCCTCCAATATGGATCAGAAAAATTTGAGAGAATTACAAGCATACGTTAAAAATTTTGTTGACGAAAGAAATTGGCAAACTCCCGCATCAGATATCTTAATTCATATGGTAGAAGAATTGGGAGAAGTTGCAAGAAATGTCTTAAAAATGAAAAATTATGGTGGGCAACACACTTCAGACTCAGGTCATAATATGCCTGAAGAACTTGCTGATGTGTTTTATTTATTGTTGAAATTGGCAAACGAATCTAATGTTGATTTGGTTGGAGCATTTAGTCAAAAAATGGAGAAAAATTCAAAGAGATTTCCACCAGTAATTAAGTCAGATTAAGAGATGATATTTTTCTACTAATTCGTTCATTACTTCTAATGATTTTCTTCTAAACTCATCAAGATTACCCTCATTTCTGATAATATATCCCGCAGATTCGATTAAGCTTTCTACACCTAATCTCCTTTCTTTTTGCTCTAAAATTAAGAATTCTTCCCACAAAAGTGGATCACCTTTTCTTCTTCTTTCAGCCATTCTTTCATATCTTATTCTACTTGATGATACAACTGCAACAGTTTCAATATCTCTACTAAATCGTTTAAGAGTATCATAATCTTTTTCTTCTCTCAATGAATCAATAATTAGAAAGCCATATTTTTTTGATAATTCTGCAATCTCATCTTCAGCAATCGTCATAAAATTATTTCCTGTTTCTCTTCTAATTACATCACTAATTTCTGAAATATTAGCGGTCGTTAATTTTAATCCTCTTTTTTGAACTTCTTTCCGTACTAAGTCACCCGTAGTGATTTTTGGAACTGAGTACTCCTCAGAAACATATTCATAAAAAGTGCCTTTACCAGTACAAGAGTATCCGGTTAATCCAATAATTAGTTTCATTTTCTCCTTAAAACATAACAATCCATTGTTAAGTCAACTTGACTAGTAGCAACTTGACTATAATTGTCAACAACAAAATTATCCCCTAATTGTTCTCTAAGATGGATAATAGACCTAAAATCACTTGGAACATTGAATCTCTTACCAGTTGATGTAACATATTCAAATGACGTCTTGCCATCTCTAGATTTCAAAAGTGCTTCTGGTGAATAGGCTGCCAGAAGAAAAATTCCTTTTTCACTCATAACTCTATTAGCTTCATTAAAGAAGAGAGAACGTTCTGCGTTACTGAGATGATCCAACAAAAAAGAAGAGTGTAGGACATCAATAGTTGAGTTTCCAACAAGTAAAGATGAACAATTTCCAAGAATGTACTGTGCTGTCGGTAATTTGCTTCTATGTCTTTTAATCATTTCTACAGATGAATCCAAACCAATCTTTCTCTCTGCTTCAACATTTAATAGGAAATTACCATCTCCACAACCAATATCCATTGCCGTTTTAAATTGTTTACCACGTAAAATCTCTTTGATATATCCTTCTTCTGTTCTTTTAAATAATGCAGTAGTGGGGTGAAGATCTGAATCACTGTATTCGTGTGCGACTGCATCATAAAAGTCAGGAATATTTTCAACAATTAGTGGCGATTCAGTATACTCTCTCCTCAAATCATCAACCAACTCATCGACTGAAGAATAGAAATTCTCTGCAGGACGACTGATCATTATGTTAACAGAACCTATTCTCTCACCTTGAGTGCGAAAATCTGTTCTTAAACACCTAATTTTTTTTCCTAAAGCATGTGCAAATCCAACCTCCATAGAAGTTCCAGATTCTACATCAGAACCTTCAGCGACTGCGATTAACTTTTCGCATTGTCTGATAGCTTCAAGATTTCTCCTCACAATCTCATCATTAACTTGACTCATATCATCACTAAATCTTTCCATGAGTTCTTTATCACCAGTGTCTCTCCAAGGATAATAAACTTTATATCCTAATTCTTCAATTCTTTCAGTTAATGAAAAGCCAAATTCTCTTTCAGCAACTGTAAATAAAGATGTAGCTAAATAAATCATTTTCCGGAACCCCTTAAATAAGTTTCCAATCTTTCATTAATTTGATCCGTTGTAGGGATATTCCCCTGACAACCAAACTCTTCGACAACAAATGAACTAACAACGGAAGCAACTTCTCCAGCTTTCACCAAACTTCCACTTCTCAGATATTCAGCCAAAAATGAACCAGCATAGCTATCACCTGCTCCAGTGCCATCTACCACTCTCACTGGCTTACATCTCCTTAAGAAATATTCATCTTTTCCTTCAAATATTAAACTGCCATTACTTCCTAAAGTGACAACATGAAATTTAAGGTTATAGTCTTTGTTCAAGTCTGTAGAACTTTTTCCTAACTTAATTCTAAGTTCATCTGCTTCAAATTTATTCAGGAATAGACAATCAGCAGCAGTTAACACACCTGCAAGTTCTTCTTCAGAATAGTGATTGATTTCTGGACCAGGAGAATAGGCTCTTAGATTAGCTTTCATATTTTCAAGTAAGAATAAATTCAATTCTTGCAACCCAGATGTGCAATAGAGAACTTCTGCTTCTAATCCTTCAGCATTCCTTTTAATGTATTCACTTATTTCCTTTTTCCTTAGCTTAGTAACTCCCGGATAAAAAAACGTATGGGTTTTACTCTTATCCCTAAATACAAATGCTTTTGGAGTTGTTTCCCCTTCACTATCAATAAAAACATGATCACAGCAGACCCCCCTATTTCTCAATTGCTGTTGATATCCTGAAGAAATAAAGTCTTTTCCTGCCGAACTCAACAGTAAAGAATTTGCCATTTGATTACAGGCAAATAATGCAACATTTGCTCCTCTACCTCCAAAAGAATAATGTACTTTGTCCAATAAACTCACAGATTCAGAGGGCATCAAATTTGAAGTAACAGCTATTACATCTATTGTAATCTCTCCAAAACTGATTATTTCTGCCATTATTTAACCTAAAAATAGCTAGTATTTAATAATTTTACTATTACAAAGTGATTCTTCAAATTCTCCGCCGAAGGTGCTACTAAAACTATTTCTAAGCCCCACCACCAAACTATTGTCTGCTATGCAGTAATTAATCTTTTCAAAGTTTTCAGAAACTATAGTGCCAATGCGATTTACGGTGATTAAAATACTCTGCGATTTAATCTCCTGCGGGAGTTAAATCTTGGTCTCCCCACTCCGCTCGGAAATTTGATAAACGATAATTCTAGTCCTCGCTCGTAGGTCGACGAGTATAACAGGAATTTTACGGTTTCGCAATTTTGAGCCTCTCCTCTAAAGGGCAAAACCCCCTCAAAATTGCTTCACCCAAATTCGAT
>Ga0209541_10015137_pt1 | contig 11566 bp, 14 predicted proteins | sample RifCSPlowO2_01_FD_184027 | JGI IMG/M metagenome (GOLD analysis project Ga0209541, IMG submission 184027) | Groundwater microbial communities from Rifle, Colorado - Rifle CSP2_plank lowO2_0.1 (SPAdes) (version 2) | ecosystem: Environmental > Aquatic > Deep subsurface > Groundwater | place...
CTTGCCTGAAGCGAGAAAATTTTTGACGATAGAGATATAGGATTTGCCTGTTTGGTAAGAATATCTTCTGAGTTTTACTTCTTCAATTAGTTTACCAATTAACTTATATCTCTCTTCCGGTGAATAACTTTTACTCTCATTGACCATAAAATCTATTACATTGGAGAATTATATAAATTTTCGCTTTTTATCCAAAATCTTGCTATAAAACGAATGTTTATCTCGCTTAATAGTTGTTAATCTCAATCGAATTTTCACTTTAGAAACAAAAAAAGAGTTGGGGGCGGTGCTTCGCACAGATACTCTCCCTTCGGTCGAAATTAATATCTTGAAATTAGGGTAGGCATGACAATAATCAGAAAACTAAATTTGATGTATATCCTTTATTTTAATTGCAAAAACACCATTTTTAGCGATTAATTCCTTATAATTACCAATAGATTCAACAGATTTAATTCCTTCCTCAATATTATTTGTGCTAGAAAGTGTACTTTCTGTTCCTTCTGCTTCTAATAATTCTCTTACACTTCTGTAAAGTGTCTTTCTTTCAACAGTACATTTCAATCTCTCTTCACTACCAACTTTTTTAAAAATAATGAAATCTCCTTCTTCAATAAGATTGATAGAATTTTCAGAAAAATCATTTTTGTTAGCTCTGATTTCAATGTTTTTCTGACCTTTTTTAATCGCGTTAAATGGGCGTTCATATAAATTTTTCAAGAAAGTTTTACCAGTCATCTCAATACAACCCCCTCATTTCACAATTTTTAACGTATTCTACCAATTCTGGAAATGTATCAGTGTATATGTAACCTTGAGGAGGATTGAACCTAAATCTATCCTTTAATGTTCTAAGAGGAATTGCCTCAACTAACTCATCCAAGTGTAATATTGGAAAAGCAAATTTTGATACTTTTAACCCTTGATTAAAGTCCGCATTTCCTATCCCATCCTCAGGAATTTTAGTAGGATACTCTACTGGTTCGCCAACTTCAGCAATATACTTTAATCCAGAATCGGGACTTGTCACGTAAAACCAAACCTTTTTGATTGGTTCTTTTGGTTTGTACCTTCTGAACTCATAAGTCTTTTCCCTACTTGCTATAAGATTAGCGAAATTTGGTCCGATACTTAGAAAAATATCCTTTGATTCTACAAAATCCATTTGTATTTGTTCACTCATCTCCAAACATCTCCATAAAATAGTATACTGAATAACTTCTGAATAGTTTATATGATTCTTCTAACCAAGAGGACACTTCTTCAAACATTTTTCTAACACCTTCTTCTCCGAGTTGATCTCTAAAATCGTTATAATTTACTAAATATTGAGGAAGATATTTATAAGCATTCTGTTTCACATACAGAGATTTTGATAATTTAGCTCCAGACCAATCAACAACAAGAGGCGCATAGACAATCGTTGGTAATTCATGTGCAGCAGTTCCTAAGAGGGACGCTGCCTTATAGAGTAGTTGCTCTTGATAATATCCTGCATAATCGCTTCCAGTGACTCTTAACCATTCGAATGGAACATCATTACTTAAATTATCTGAAAAATATACTAATGCTCTTATCAAATTTCTGAGAGGGGTATTATACTCAAATTTTGCTGACTCGTCATCAAAAGAAGTTTCAAACCATTCATGTTCCGGACAATAGGATTCAATACTGTCATCGTAGTATCTGTTGTTAATTCCTTTCTTATCAGTCAATCCACAATCAGAACAGGCCACCCTCATACTTAATAGTCCTCTCTGTGGATCAAGAATAGGTCCTATTATCTCTCTATTTTTAACAATTCTTCGCAATATTGGAGGTATTCCTTGTTGTGAATTAAAATCACTTTGCCTTCTTATCGTATAATCTACGCCTGTAAAGCCTTTTAGCAACTCCAATAGTTCAGAATATTCTTCAAGATGACTTTCAGCTACTTTACTATCCCTCAAACTGATTTGATAATCAATACCATTTATGGTCTTTGTTTCCGATGGTGCTGTATCTATAACTTCAAAAAATACTTCAGGCTGGATTGAATTAGAATGAGCAGACATTTTCTGCGCCAAAGCATAAGCTAAGCTAAAGACTACTAAAGTCCCAAAGTGTGGTGATGAATTTGGTTGTGCACCAATACTAATCCTCACTTTTTCTTTAGTAAGTTGTCTAACTAAATAATCAACATAATTCTTCTTGAACACATAAGATCCGCCTCCAAGAGGATGATGAACTATGCCATCATGCGTAAGTCTTCTTTCGAGCGAATCTTTTTTATCTACCATAAAGTAGTGGTAATAAGCCATTTTTATTAAACTTTTCTATAAAAAGTATTTGTTTAGCTGTTTGAGGTTTCTTTTTAAAGAAGTGTTTTCACTGCCGGTTGTTCATTAATAACTTTTGCTAAAATTTTTTAAAGGCAAAGAAGTGAGCTAAACAAATACTGCCTTTCAAACAAAAAGCTTAAATTTTCCAAGAACAATCTTCTTCTCATGACCTCAGACACGATCGCAGATATACGCAAAAAATACTTCACCCTTCAAGAAGCAAAACACCTCCTCCCAACAATCCAAACAAGCCTTAAAAAACTCATCAGCCTTAAAAACGCGCTCACGCTCCTCAGCACAGTAGAAATAGACTTCGAGGACTACAACTACGAACACAACCTGCTCAGCTTAAGGCTCAACAAAAAATTCCACAAGCTGTCTTACGACTTTTACAAACATCTCGAGAACCTCGAGCAGCATGGATGCATCGTCAAAGACTTAGACTTGGGATTGGTGGACTTCTACTCCAAACACCAAGGCAGGGACATCCTCCTCTGCTGGCGCCTCGGAGAACAACACCTTGGCCACTGGCACGAAGTCAACTCAGGATACGCGGAACGCAAACCCATCTCCCTTCTCAAAGAAAAACACTATCCTAATACATAAGGCAGGGCAAGCACCAAGAATCCAAGCACTAACGCCGCTATCGCCACCATCTTTGGGCCTTTTCTCCCTAACGCGTACACCCCCAAGATCATCCCGACAACAGCAAAAACATTGCCCATCAGCAAGGCTTGCGAAGGATCAGTTACACTTCCAGTAAGCTTAAACATTTTATACGACAAGGCTATCATCACACTTACCAAGATCGCAGCGACCACAGCGAAAAAAAGCCCAGTATACGCCCACGCCACAGCCTTCGGAATCTTCTTCATCCCAACACCCCCAACAGCAATAAGACACCTATTATCACCTGACTCAGGAGAAGCACACCCCACAACCAGCACAGAACTATATGCTCTCTCTTCAACATTATCTTTTTAACATCTATTATACTAAAAATTAACGCTGCTCCAGCCAACACCACACTCGCCACAAACCATATTATTGGGGCATCAAACCGAAACGTGGCGTTAAACGCGACAAGGCTTAAAGAACCAAGAAGCATGCTCACACTTTTTTCCCGCTTCATCCAGGCAGCAATTGTCAAGATCAACGCAGCAATACCCACAAACGCTCCCACAATATTCAACATGGACAAGTCAACATCAATACTTAGCCCAACACTTCCAACAAGCGCGAGCACCAAGGACAAGCCACCAATAGCCATCGCAGCCCTTAACAATTTTGGGCTTTCTTGTTGGACTCGCTGAGAAGCATTCATCGCAGGAGCAGGCCGCACTTGAGAAGAAACTTCTCGCTCAACTTGCTGCTCGCCAGAAATAGGAACAACATCAACAACCTGACCGCGCTTATTCATCCTCTTTCTCTTTTTTGGCATCACTTCACTTCCTGAAAAAACTCGTATATAAACCTTGCCGTTTGTTTTTTATAACATTTTAACAATAACATATTTAAACAAGGTCGCTCTTTGAATAATCCATGAGGCTCTTGCTCTTCCTCACCCTTTTCTTAACCGCCTGCACACCTATCATCGGAGGAGGATGCTAATCTCCTTAAAAAATCCTTCATACAATCCTGAGACTTCCACTCTTTAAGATACAAAATATTTTTTCTTTCTTTAAACATTTTAAATGCCTCACACCAGCCCTACACTCTCCAGATACCGCAACCACTCTTCCACAACCTCAGCCACAAACCTTAAAAGTTTACATCACTCCTCCTTTTTCTTCGCTCTATGACAGAAAAACTCGACTTCAAGGCAGAATACGAAAAATACAGAAAAAAACACAACCTTCCAGACTTCGACACGCTGCACAAAGAATTCGAGCTCGGAGACTTAGAGAAAAAGGATTTCCCACTCCGCGTTCTCAGAAGAAAAATGCGCGACAAACTCATCTTTTTCTGCAGAATCCTTGAAGGCATCCTCTACCCGACAGAACGATCACCACTCTCATCCTACGAAAGCAGCTTCTTCAACGAGGATGCGCGCACCACCCTCACTAAGATGCACAGCGCCATGATGATCTTCGACAGACAAAGCATGCTCCTCGATATCGAAGGGTCAGAAGACAAAGACGTCGAATACATCCTCAAACTCTGGAAACAATGGCCAACCTTCAAGCAAGACGTCGCCAACGTTGTGCGAACCATGGAAGAATCCTGGAAAACCACCATCAAGGAAGAAACAGAACACTACTTTGGATAGAGACCAAGGACAAACTTAAAAAACCCCAATATCAAGAACCTTTTTCATGAGACTCGTCATTCTCGGACCGCCAGGATCAGGAAAAGGAACACAAGCGAAACTCCTCAGCAAGAGACTCAACTTCAAACACATCAACACCGGAGACATTTTTAGAAGAGAATATAAGAAAAAAACAGCCTTTGGAAAAAAGGCGTTCTCTTACTGGGGCAAAGGCAATCTTGTACCAGACGAGATCACCATCCCTTTCGTCCAAAAAATTCTTCCAACAACCAATTACGTCCTTGATGGATATCCACGAACCATCAACCAAGCACAAGCACTTGAACGTTATCAATCAACCACATATATCTTTTATTTAAACACAAGCAAAAAAGAACTCATCAAGAGAATCCTCAACAGAGCAGCGATTGAAAACAGAAAAGACGACACCCTCACCATTCTCAAAAAAAGACTGGACGTTTACACAAAACAAACAAAACCCCTGCTTTCCTTTTACAAAAACAAACTCCTCAACATCAACGGCAGCCAAGATCCAGAAGCAATCTTGCAAGAGGTTCTCAAGGCCATCAAAAAGCATAAAAAGAACACCCAATCCAGCGTTTTATGAACATCGAACTTCTCAGACTTGGACACAGACTGCCACGAGACCAACGCACCACAACCCACTGCGGCTTAGCGGCCAGAGCGCTAGGAGCAACCAAGATGTGGTACACGGGAGACAGAGACCAAGAGATGGAAGAAAGCCTCAACAATCTCACAAAAAGATTCGGCGGGCCTTTCAATGTTGAAAGGATAGAAGATGAATATAGTTTTATCAAACAAAAGAAAAAAGAAGGATTCACCGTCGTCCACCTAACAATGTACGGCTTAGATTTTGAAACGACAAGAGTAACAGCAACAAAGCAACTTCTTCTTGTCGGAGGAGAAAAAGTCGCTTCAGAACTCTATCAAGCTTCAGACTACAACATCAGCGTCGGCAACCAACCACACTCAGAAGTAGCCGCACTCGCACTTTACCTGCACAAAAACTTTGGCATCAAGAAAAAATTCAAGAATACTCTCATGGAAATACAGCCCTCAGCGCGAGGAAAGATCCTGAAGAGAAAAGAATAAACCTCTCATTCATACTCTCTCAAAACCTTCTCCATACTACTCTTTTCCAGCACATAGACATTACCACAAACAGGACACTTCAACCTCACTTCCGTATCACCCTGAAAATGAGGAGCTATAGCCATGTTCATATACAACAAAAACCGGTCAGTCTCCCCTGGCACCTTCGCTGCCTCTTTTGTCAGATTCACCCCAACATCTCTTTCGCGCAGGATCTCTCTCAACTTGGAATCGCCCACAATGTCGCTTCCTGCACTATGCAGCTTGCATCCATCAGAAACTGCAATGTGGCAGTCAATGACTCTTATTGTCAAGTTCATCTTTTAAGAATATCATTTCAAACTTTTAAATGTACCGCTCAGCTCCTGTCGACCACACAACCTTTTTAAACGAGTACATCACTAAGAGTTTCTTATGAAGATCGTTCAAAGAGGTGTTTTTATCTTATTTATTCTCTTCGCAACCTTTCAGTTAGCGAACGCAGAAGAAGTACTCAACCTCACCCTCACCAGGGAAACATTCGGCACAGGACAACCCCTTGAAGGCTATGTTCTTCTCAACCTTACAGAACCAGTTCCCAAAGACGCAGTCCTCCTCTTCATCATCGACGATATCGCTTACGGAAACAAGACAGTCAGCCAGCTTACCCAGCTTCAAAACACTACAAGGCATCCAGCAGCCTACACTACCACTGGAGGCCCAGCCACAACCATGGAACTCCGCTTTGCTCGACCAGGCTCCAAGCTTGAATTAGCGGTTAATCTCAGCAAAGTAGGCATCACGCACCGCGACCTTCTCGATATTCTCGACTTTTCCGTCAGCATCCAAGGAAGCCAAGGCATCACCTCGCCGAGTATCGACATCGGCAATGACAAAGACACAGAGTGGACATATGTCGGGCCACAACGCCAAGGGGTCTTCGTTCCTATCAGCGATTCTTACCTCAGGGACAAACAACCAGACGCAGAAGTCAGCCTCACCGGAAACGCAGACGATTTGTACTGCCAAAACCTCACCCTGCCAGCCGCAACAGTCTTCAAAGTAAAAGCGCTCGGCAAGAGCCTCACCTCGACAGGGGCGCTCAAGGCAGCGATAACAGCCACAAGGCCAGCATCAACACAAGATGTTTGCCAAGGACAAGACCCAAGCTGTTGCACTTTTCCCACAAGACCAACAAGCCTTCAAGAACATGTCTGCACCATCGCCTATGACAATCCAGCGCCAAGACCAGGATTTGTCTGCGCCTACCTTGAACTTCCCCCAACAGAGGATATCAGCCAAGAACGCTATACTCTTGGCGTCGAGACAAGCAGCCCGGCCTACGGTTTCAGGGCAGGAAGAAAAGTTCCAGTCAATTACTATCTCTCAGCAGAACACCAAGACTACGAACGACAACTCAGCACCACTGTAACACCTGTTCTTGAAAACGCAGTTGAAGAACTCAAGAGCCACGCAAAAAGGCGCGGATGCGCAGACAACTGCCTTCTCGTTCCCTTTAACATCAGCAGCAAGAGCGCAGGAACACTCACTCTCAGCAACCTCCGACTTAAACTCGACACAAACTTAGGACGATTTACCCTCACAACTTTTACCCCAATATCCTACACTCCAGAAAAGATCAGCTACAACAAGAGCATCCTCAGGGAACAGCTTCACACCTACCCAGAGGTACGCGTGCCAACCATAGAAAGAGAAGGCGTTACTGTCAAAGCAGTCTTAGGAGATTTTGAATCAAACGAAGTCACCTTTGATGTTGTCAAAGGACCAACAGCGACCATCAGGTACACCGCAGACACACTCAACCTCGGACAAGCGGTCACTGTTGAAGCAGCAGTAACGCCAGTCGAAGGCAGGCCCATCAGAAACTACGCGTGGGACTTCGGAGACGGAACAACAGCCACAGGAAAAAACTCTACCCACCTTTATTCCATGCCAGGAAGCTACACCCTCACCTTAACAGCTACAGACAAAGAAGGCATCGCAGGAACCGCAACCCAAACGATCGTCGTAATAACACCAGACCTCCAAACCCAACTCAGCACCACAGAACAAGACCTCACCGCACTCAAAACAAAACTCCAACAACACAGCACACTCGCAACCACCCTTCGCCTTGGAACAATCCTTGAAGCAGCAGCAGCAAACCTCACAGTCTTCAAGGCAGAGCACGAGGCACTTGCCACGTTAACGCCTCCAGAGCGAGAAGCACGAGAGCAGGCACTCAGCCAAAAACTTTCAAGCCTCCGCACCACCACTCCCCGAGACCTTCTGGTTCACACAAGCATCACCTTTGACGCCCAAGCCACAGGCCTCCAAGATATCCCTTCTAGCATTACCAAGAACAACGCAGCAGTCCTCGCCAGTCAACAAGCAGTTCCAAGCAAAGCAACCCTCCTCAGCATCTTCTACCAAGACGGAAGAAAAGAACAACTCATCCTTGTAGAAAAAACACTTCAAGGAAGCGGAGACTATTACGAACTCTTACCCTCAAGCGTTACGTTGCACAAGGCGCTCAGTCCTCTTCACCAAGAATCACCAGGCATTTACACCTCAACAACCCCAACCATCACTTACCTCCTTCAAGCAGACACCCTTCAAGACCTGACAACAGCAACCCAAACGAAGAGCATTGTTCTTTCCTCAGACCTCCCTCCAAGAAGAGACGACCAAGGAAAACTCCCCAGCATCAACTGCGGCAATGACTCTTGCGAACCAGGAGAAGACGCAGTCATCTGCCCGGAAGACTGCAAGACTGCACCTCCACTTTATCCCTTTATCCTCTTAGGGCTTGCCCTCCTCTTCGGCATCCTCTGGATCTTTGCGTATAAAGGAAAATATTCGTTCACGTACTTTTTCAAAAAACCAATCATCAGCAGCATCTTTATGGCAGAAAAATCTCGACAAACACTCAGGACTTACATCACTCAATCCTTAACAAAAGGATTCACCCACGAACAAATCAAGCTTAGCCTCAGAAAAAAAGGATGGACAGACCAACAGATCACCGCAGCATTTGAAGACATGAAGAAAAAGAACTAGGACACTCCCTTAAAATACGTTCGCTTTCCCAATTCATGCACAATCAAAATAGGAATCACTCCACCAACAATCACCAGCCAATCACCAAGACCAAGAGGCCTTGTCCCAAACATTCCATTTAAGCCATACACTACTATCATTTGCAACACCACTGAAAAAGCAATCGCGAGCCACAACCATTTATTCTTAAACAAGCGACCACTCACCAACGAATTCTCACCTAGACTATAATTCAACGCGACACCCATCTGGCAAAGCACAAGCGTAGAAAACGCTACCGTCTGCGCAAAAGCAACATCCCCCCTTCTCAAATAAAGCCAGTACAAGCCCAACGTCACAAACATCACTAACGCTCCCTGAATAGCAATCACCACAGAATCCTTTCTCTCCACAATCCTCTCTCTCGCCGAACGCGGAGGCTTCGTCATGACATCCTTCTCCACAGGATCAACACCAAGCGCCAACGCGGGAAATCCATCTGTCAACAAGTTCACCCACAAAATCTGCAACGCAACCAACGGAATCGGCCACCCAAGCAAGAGGCCAACAAAAATCGTCAGCACCTCACCAAGGTTACACGACAACAAATAATGCACAAACTTCCTTAGGTTGTTATAAATCCCACGACCCTCATACACCGCATTCACCACAGACACGAAATTATCATCCAATAGCACCATGTCGGAGGCCTCCTTCGCGACGTCAGTCCCAGAACCAGTCGCAACCCCAATATTCGCCTTCTTCAACGCCAACGCGTCATTCACGCCATCACCAGTCATCGCCACCACAAGGCCACGATCCTGCAGACAAGAAAGAATCTTTAACTTATGCTGCGGAGAAACACGGGCATACACCGCAACGTCACGACACGTCGCCTTGAATTTTTCCTCAGGCAATCTGTCAAGATCATCACCAGTCATCGCCTTTCCCACAATGCCCACCTGCGAAGCAACAGCCTGCGCCGTCAACAAGTGATCACCAGTAATCATCACCACACGAATGCCAGCACGCTTGCACAACGCAACAGCCTCAACCATGCCCTCGCGCGGAGGATCAAGCATTCCCATGAAGCCAACAAAAATAAGCTTTTTCCCCTTCGGAGCGTACCCAAACCCCAACACGCGCAGCGCATTACCCGCCATTGCACTTGCGGCGCTAAGCAGATTCTCACGCTCCTTCCTCGTCAATGGCACTACTTTTCCATGCACAAGAGCAGCATCACACATCTCCACAACAATCTCAGGAGCGCCCTTCACATGCGTCACTTCACCTATTCCGGTCTTGTCCACTGTCGCCATAAACTTTTTCTCAGAAGAAAATGGAATCTCCTTCAACCTCTCGACATCAACCTTCACTTTCGCTTTCTCCGCCACAACCAGCAACGCCCTCTCAGTCGGATCAGCAGGACCATCTAGCGACGCATTATTACACGCCACCCCAATCTCAAACAATTTTGAAAACTTTTTCGGATCAAGACCAACGCCCTCATGAGAAAACATTCCCTTCCCAACATCCACAAGCATCCTGTCAACATACAGCTGCAAGACAGCCATCTCATTCTTTGTCATCGTCCCAGTCTTATCAGCACAAATCACGGACGTCGCTCCCAACGTCTCCACAGCGTGCAACCTTCTAATCAGCGCTTTTCTCCTCAACATCCTTCTCGTTCCCAGCGCCAACGTGATCGTAATCACCGCAGGCAAGCCCTCAGGCACAGCAGCAACAGCCAACGCCACGGCGTTAATGAAAGAATCCAACACTAACGAAGTCCGCCACCACGAGATTCCAAAAATAATCCCGCACACCACAAAAATACTTAGCGTCAAATAATTCCCAAGATACTTCAACTGCTTCTGAAGAGGGGTCGTCTCATGCTGAATCTCCTGCAACTTCTCGGCTATTTTCCCTAGCTCTGTCTTCAATCCAGTCGACACAACCACAGCCTGGCCACGACCACGAGCAGCAACAGTCCCAGCAAACACCATATCCCTTCTTGACCCGATCTCCGTCTTTCCAGCTAAGGGAGTAATTACCTTGCTTACAGGAACGGACTCACCAGTCAACGAAGACTCGTCAATCGACAATGAAGCGATACTTATCAAGCGGGCATCAGCGGAAATAAAACTTCCCTCCTCTATCACAAGCACATCCCCAGGAACAACCTCTTTCGCGTCAATCTCACAATTCTTTCCCTCACGAATGACTCTTGCTTTTGGCGCAGACAACTTTCTCAAGGCCTCGATGGCTCGCTCAGCCTTGAACTCCTGGATAAAGCCGAGTATCGCATTCAAAAGCACAATGGCCCCAATCACCAAGCCATCCAACCTTTCCCCCACAAGGTAGGAAACAGCGCCAGCGGCAACAAGCACCATCACAATAAAACTCTGAAACTGCCTGAGGAGAAGCCTCAACGCTGAAATTCTCTTTGTCTTTTTTAAAACATTCTCACCATACTCAGACAACCTTCTCTTCGCTTCTTTCGAAGACAAACCTTCTTGAGAAGAACCAAGCTCTGACAAGACACTCTCAACAGACCTCTGATAAAACTCCATAAACCTCTCCAAGGGAAAGGTGGTTATATAAACTTTCTCAATTCAAAAAATTATTCACATCTTCTTGTTCAACACGCCTCTAAAATACTCAATCGTATAGCCAAGACCCTCCTCCAATTGTATCTTTGGCTCCCATCCCAACACCTGCTTCGCTACGGTAATATCAGGCCTCCGCTGCATAGGATCATCGGCAGGCAAATTCCTAAAGACAAGCTTCGCTTCGGAATTGGTTAACTCCACAACTTTCTGCGCTAATTCCAGGATCGTGAACT
>Ga0209541_10015138_pt1 | contig 11566 bp, 8 predicted proteins | sample RifCSPlowO2_01_FD_184027 | JGI IMG/M metagenome (GOLD analysis project Ga0209541, IMG submission 184027) | Groundwater microbial communities from Rifle, Colorado - Rifle CSP2_plank lowO2_0.1 (SPAdes) (version 2) | ecosystem: Environmental > Aquatic > Deep subsurface > Groundwater | place: Rifle...
TAATTGCTCGTTCACCGCTCCGACGAAGCTGGAAGATTTTGCCGAGATAATGTATCTCTCGATGCAAGGATGCGGCGTGGGATATGCGGTGGAGAGCCAGAACATACAACAACTTCCGCAGATAGAAAAACAAACGGGAGATAAATTGCCGACGCACATCGTTCTAGACACGAAAGAGGGGTGGTGCGACGCGCTCACGCTCGGACTTAGGACGTGGTATGCGGGCAAGGACATCGATTTTGATTTTTCTCTTATACGTCCGGCTGGAGCGCGTCTGAAGACGATGGGCGGCAAAGCATCGGGTCCGGAGCCCCTCCGCTCTCTTCTTGCTTTCGCGCGCGAGAGGATATTCAAGCGGCAGGGAAGGCGCCTGCGCAACATAGACGCGCACGACATCGTCTGCAAGATAGGCGAATGTGTGGTCGCGGGAGGCGTGCGCCGCACGGCGATGATATCTCTTTCCGATCTTGACGATGTGGAGATACGCGACGCCAAGAAAGGCCAGTTCTTCCTCACGGATCCATATCGCTCCGTAGCAAACAACTCAGCCGTATATGAGGTAAAACCGACGAACGCCGAACTTATGGATGAATGGGTGGCGCTCATGAAAAGCGGGACCGGCGAGCGCGGTATTTTCAATCGCGGCTCGCTTCAGAAGACCATGCCAGAGCGGAGATTGAAATACTTGAAGAAGAAATACGGGAAGAAGGGCAATTTTATCGGCCAAGTCGGGACAAATCCCTGCGGTGAGATCATTCTGCAGTCAAAACAATTCTGCAATCTCTCGGAAGTCATCGCCCGCGCGGACGACACCGAGAAAACGCTTCTCCATAAAGCGAAACTCGCTACTCTTTTGGGAACGTATCAATCGACTCTAACCAAATACAACTACATAGGAAAGGAATGGCAGGAAAATTGCGAGGCCGAACGTTTGCTTGGAGTTTCCATAACCGGTCAATGGGATTCTCCGGCGGTGCGCGAACCTAAGTTGATGCGCAAGATGCGCGCAATCTCCATAAAGACGAATCAGAATTATGCGAAGCGCTTCGGTATCAATGCGTCGTCTTCAATTACATGCGTGAAGCCGTCGGGAACTGTTTCGCAGACATTTGATTGCTCGTCGGGTATACACCCGCGCCACTCGCAATATTACATCCGCCGCGTCCGCATCTCGGCGACCGACTCTCTCTTCAAGATGATGCGCGACCAGGGTGTGATAGCGCACCCGGAAGTGGGACAGAATCCGAATGAGGCGACGACGTTCGTCTTGGAATTTCCGGTGAAGGCACCGTCGGGCTCCGTTTTCAAGAACGACCTTTCCGCTCTCGAGCAATTGGAATATTGGAAGATGGTGAAATTGAATTTCACCGAACACAATCCGTCGGCGACGATTTCCGTGGGCGACGAGGAATGGGTGAGTGTCGTCGCGTGGATTTCCGACAACTGGGACATCATCGGCGGTCTTTCGTTCCTGCCGCGAGAAAATCACGTATACCGGCTCGCTCCCTATGAAGCTATAGACAGAAAAACATACGAAGCGCTCGCATCAAAGTTCCCGCAAATCGACTACTCGAAATTAATTATCTATGAGCGAACTGACGAGACGGAACAAGCGAAAGAATTAGCGTGCGCCGGCGGCACGTGCGAGATCGTGTGATTCGTGATGCGGGTGAACGCGCGCCCGAACACGGACTGCGTGGATAGTCGTTTCTGCACCACCCTGCTGTATGACGCGGACGCATGAACATTTGCTGCGCGATGTTTTCCGCGCGTTCACTCGCCTCACTCACTTTCGTTGGGAGAAGGAAAAGGGAAGGTATAAAAAATGAAAGTGCCCGGCGAACCGAACACTTTCGTGCAACGGTTCGCCGGGCTGTCGGGGGCGGTGTTCATGATTCTTGACTCCCCAGCGGCCTTTCGATGATGAGTAGGGATTCTCCGTCAGAAATGATTTCTTTCCCCCTGATCCCGTCTGCTGATTGCCCGTTCCGGAAAATCTGGATGAAAGCTCCCCTGACTGGCTCCATCTCGTTAACCTCGAATGTTCCTAGGGCCGACTCCAGTAATGCTTCCAGGATCGACTCCATTTGCGAGAGGTCAATGGGTTCATTGTTCCAGAACACCTGGACATCGTCTGGGAATGTAACCTGGGGAGTTTCTCCATCCCCCTCCGGACCGGGGCCAGAGGGTAAGGGAGGCATTTCCCACCCACCCCTTTTCGTCAAGGCCAGCTCGGCCTCCCTGTGATAGAAGCTGAAAGATTGACCACCCGGGAGATCCAATTCGAGCGGGTCCACCTGATAGGGCACGTACTTTACATGGACCGACATGGCCACTTCCCCCTGTGAATGAACAAACCTTGAGCATACATAGAAAGGCATAAAAACGAAAGGCCCGGCGAGGCCGAACCAGTCGTTCGTCTCGCCGGGCCTCACACCGACCAATAGTTTTCCTCCCCTTGGCGATTGTCCACGATGAGACACACCATTTCCCGGGCTCTCAATATGAGGGACCGATTTTCGGGTGTTTGAGCTACCGGCACCCAACCCGCAAGGGAGTACAGAAAAACGCAGACCCCCTCAGGTTGAGTCGGCTGTCCGTATTTCTGTACAGCCTCCTTGACTGCGTCCCCTAGGGGAGTTCCTACTGGTACGCCGTGACTCCGTGTTACGGCCTCCCGTACGAAAAAATTGACCGCTATCGTCCCTGTTGAATTCATCTGGCCCCTCCATTCTGAGAAAAGAAGAAGAAATACTATACTTAACTGCCAATCAGTAATATATCGGTGCTTATACTTCATGTCAATTTTTAATAGTAGAAGTATATAAAAACGAAAGGCCCGACGAAACGACAAGCCGGGCTCTCGTTTCGTCGGGCCTCAAAGCGCCCAGAAACTGGGCGCTAATCTTCGTGGGGTATTATCCACGAAGATTAGTATCCACTCACCGCCTCGCAGAATCTTGTTTCTGCGAAAGAGTGAATTAGGCAAACCATCCAGGAAGACTCGAATACCTTCGGGTCGAGGGGCTTTTGCCTCCCATGGCATTGGCGGATCCTGCCATAGTTGTTGGGTGGATCTTTCAACCATCATGGCAACAGCTTCTTCAATCGTAACGCCGAAGAGGCCCATCAAGTATTTTCGGCTTCCTGCACTTGCCGGTCTTTCGTCGAGGAAATCGACCCTGACCGGATGTTCCAAGAAAAATTGGTTCATTTTCTCGCTCCAGTTGCTGTCTACAATCACTGTGCCAGATGTTCTGGACTTGTCAAATTTCTTCATCGTGCGATAATGTTCGCCTGCGTTAGGCAGCTACTGTTGATGCTGTCTGCCACAGGATGTTTCAGAATTGGGTGTTTGCCCGCCTTCGCCAAGGCTTCGGCGGGTGCTCGATTCTGTAGCCACCTGCGGTGGACAGAATCGGCAGAGGAAAGTCCGGACACGCGCTCCACAAGGAGCAGCAGGGTAGCGGGTAACGCCCGCCGGGGTAATCCCAGGGATGCGAACAGAGACGCCGAACCCGAGAGGGGACGGGATCCGCAAGGATCAGCTCGCATGGAAACACGCGAGGTGCAACGGCAAAATTCCTACCTGCGTGCAAGGCCGTGCCAGATGATGTCTTTGATATCGTTTGGAGAGCCGCTTGAGGTGATCGGCAACGCTCATCCCAGATAAATGGCTGCCCCCGACAGAATCCGGCTTACGACGCAGCGCAGTCGAGCGAAGCAGAAATGCTTCGCTTTTCTGCTTCCGAGGCAAGCAAGTCGCTTTCGGCGAAGCCGAAAGTTCGATGCAGTGAGTTGAGTCGAGCGAAGCAGAAACGCTTCGCTTTTCTGCTTCCGAGGCAAGCAAGTCGAACGAGCGAAGCGACTAATGCGCAGAAATGAAAAGAGAGTCCCCAAAGGGCTCTCTTTTCTGCAAAAGAATGTGATACACTTGTACCGTTAACATTAGCCCATTAAAATCATACGGCTCCTATGATGATAAGACTTCACAATATTTTTGATGCGATCTCTCGGTTAAGCATGCTTCTGACCATTTTCCTGATTCCATTCTTTGTCGTTCCAGTGCCGTGGATGACGATCGCACAGAGCAAAATGGCCATCATCGTGATTCTTCTTTCTGTCACGGCGCTCGGATGGATGATCGCGCGGCTTCTCGAAGGAACAATACGTTTATCCGGACGCTTTATTCTCGTCGCTGGCACCCTTTTGCCGCTTGCATATCTGGTCTCCACCCTCATAACGGGAGCGACATCATTGTCGCTTTTCGGTACTGGCGTCGAGCAGGACACTCTTGCAGCGGCATGCATCTGGTTTTCCGCGCTCGCGCTTTCTTCACTCGCGTTCTCGGAGAATCCTCTGCGAAGCATTGACGCGCTCCGCGCGTTTTTTCTGGGAAGTCTTGTTCTCGTAGTTCTGCTGGTTTTGCACTTATTCTTTCCGACGGCGCTTTCGTTCGCGGGTGCATTGACGTGGCAAACGGGAAATCTTTTCGGAAGTTGGCACGACCTCGCGATACTTCTGGGTTTCTTAGCATTTCTCGGGACCGCGCTTGTAAAAAGTCCGGCAGGGGAAGGGGTATGGGGCTATCTTTTTGCTGGTCTTGCCGCCGTGTCCCTTCTTTTGCTCGTTGTCCTTAATTTTTTCGATGTTTGGATAGCGGTCGGCAGTATTTCTCTCGTCTTCCTCATCCATCGCTTAATTAAAAGCAATCGCCTAAACGAAACCATTTTCTCGTCATTACGCCGCAATGCGCTGTGGGTAGCTCTTATTCTCCTGTCCGCTCTCTTCGTTTTCTTCGGTAGTTTTGTCAACAATGCCCTTCCATCGGCAGTGCGCATTTCGAGCCTTGAGGTTCGTCCGTCGTGGCAGGGGACGTTCCAGGTAGGCCAGCAAGTGCTCGTGCGTCCTGCTACACTTTTTTTTGGAGCTGGACCGAACACGTTTACTCATGAGTGGGGCTTGTATAAGCCGGCTGATATCAACACCACGCCGTTTTGGAATACAGATTTCAGCACAGGTATCGGCTTGATACCAACATCATTCATCACCGTGGGAATTGCTGGCATTTTGGCTTGGCTGGCGCTTTTTGCCGCACTTTTGTGGATTACATGGGCGATTCTTTTCGGCAGATCTTCTTCCGCCTCTCCGCCTCTCTCGATGTACGGGAGCGTCGTTGAACCGCTCGCTCTTGCGACAGTATTTTTGTTCGGCTTCTTTGTGCTGTATGTGCCGGGTCCGGCTCTAAGCATTATCCCGTTCCTTTCTCTCGGGCTCCTGATAGCGCTTGCCGGATGTATCGGGCTCATTACCACGCAAACATGGAGCGTCAGGTCGGGGAGATTGGCGGGACCGGCACGCACGCTCGTTATCCTTGTTTTCGGTTTTATCGTTGTCTACACTGGGTTTGGCATGGGCCGCGTACTGGCTTCGGACGCAATTCTTAATCGCGGGATCTTGTTATATAACGATTCGGGAGATATAGCACAGGCCTCCGAGCTCGTGCTTGCATCCGCACGTATTTCACCGGAGAGTGACCGTGCTCAACGTGCTGCTGTCGAACTCGGTCTCTTGCAATTGCAGAAAATGATCGCTGACGCCGATCCGGAAAATGAGGAATCACGAGTTCTTCTGCAGACGAAGATCTCGCAGACCATAGAATATGCCTTGAACGCCGTATCTATCAACAGCAATGACTATCAGAACTGGCTCGCTTTGGCGTCTCTCTATAGCAATTTGGCCGGTGCGAACGTAGAAGGCGCATATGCGAATGCGCGCTCTGCCTATTCACGCGCACAAGCTGCATCTCCATCGAACCCTTTGCCGTTCCTGCAATTGGCACAGCTTGAACTCTTGCTGAACAATTCTGATGCGGCACTCAGGAATCTGGCTTCCGCGGTCCAGCTTAAGGCGGATTTCGCCCCCGCTTATTACTTGGCATCGCAGATATATGCTTCAAAGAGCGATTTCAAGAATGCGATACCGGTGGCGGCACAGGCCGCGCAATACGCGCAGGAAGACCCTCTCGCCTGGTACAACCTGGGCATTATCGCGTACGGCGGCGAGGATTACACCGATGCAGTGACGGCGCTGAAGCAAGCCATTTCGCTAGAACCGCAATATGCCAATGCTATCTATGTGCTTGGCCTTTCATATTACAGGCAGGGCATGACGCAAGAGGCACTTCAGGCATTCACAGAACTAAACAAGCTGGATCCCGGGCAACAGACAATAGTTCGGTTCCTCGAAGATCTCCGCGCCGGGAAGCCGCTATTTCCGGAAGAGTCTTCTGAAAAAATACCGACTCGAAAATAGCTACATATGCCGAAGATTAATGAGGGACTTCGGTTTCTTTCTTCCGAGGTGCGTGGACTTCATGCGGCAGTATATGTGCTCGCCGTATGCGCGATGCTTTCGTCTCTGCTCGCTCTCTTGCGCGACCGGCTTCTCGCGCACGAGTTCGGTGCGGGCACCGAGCTCGATATCTACTATGCCGCATTCCGGATACCAGACCTCATTTTCGTGTGCCTCGGTGCGCTCGTGTCCGTCTACATGCTCATTCCGGAGCTTTCGCGCCGCGATAGCGCCGAGCAGAAAGATTACATAGACACGGTCTTCGTCGGATTTTCCATTCTTGCCGTTTTCGTCGGCACACTTGCGGCATTCCTCGCTCCGCGCATCCTCGGCGCGCTCTACCCGCAATTCGCCGAAGCCGGACTCTTGCCGACGCTCGTCGCTCTTACGCGCATTATGCTCCTTCAGCCGGTCTTGCTCGGATTCTCGAATATCTTTGCGGCGATAACGCAGACGCGTAATCGTTACGCGCTCTACGCGGTCTCTCCTTTGCTCTACAATATCGGCATTATCATCGGCATCGTGGCGTTCTATCCTCTCTGGGGCATCACTGGGCTCGCATGGGGAGTCGTCGTGGGCGCCGTGCTTCATGCCGGCATACAGTTGCCATCCATCATGCGGGACGGATTCTTCAGGAGGATTCCGCGGCTCTCGGTGCCGCGCGCGCTTATTCGCACTGCGGCGATGTCGGTGCCGCGCGCACTCGCGCTCTCGATGAGTCAATTCGCGTTCATCGGCCTCACCGTGCTCGCCGCGACACTCGCGACCGGCTCAATCGCCGTATTCATGTTCGCTTACAATCTACAGGCGGTGCCGTTTGCGATAATAGGCGCGTCATACTCCGTCGCCGCGTTCCCGACGCTCGCTCTTGCGCTCTCGAACGGCAGACGGGCCGAGTTCATCGGCCACATCGCGACGGCGGCCCGGCACGTGCTCTTCTGGTCCTTGCCAGCGACGGTTCTTGTCATCGTCCTGCGCGCGCACATCGTGCGGACGGTTCTCGGAAGCGGCGCATTCGACTGGACTGATACGCGCCTCACGGCCGCCGCTCTCGCGGTACTCTCCCTCGCGCTCGCGAGCCAGGGGCTCATGCTTCTTCTTGTTCGCGGTTACTACGCGGCCGGCCGCACCTTCATTCCGTTCGTCATTTCCGGCGGCATCGCTCTCGGGACCATCGGCTTGGGACAGATATTCATACATGTTTTCCAGAACACTTCTGTCCTTTTTTTCATACAGTCTCTCCTGCGCGTCGAAGACATCCCGGGCAGCATCGTGCTCGCTCTTCCGTTCGCGTATGCGACCGCCACTATAGCGGGAACTTTCATCCTCGCTCTCAATTTCGAGCGCACATTCCCGGGTTTCTTCGCTAAGATAAGGCGCTCACTCGCGCAAGCTCTCGTCGCGGCGTTCTCGGGAGGCGTAGCTGCCTACTCAATGCTCGCGCTCATGAGCCCGATCACGTTCGCTTCCACTCTGCTCTCCGTCTTCACGCGCGGGTTTGCGGCGGGCGTCTCCGGGCTTATAGTGGCAGGGTTCGCGTATGCGCTCCTCAGGAACCCCGAATACATCGAAACGGTAGGGGCGTTGCGTGCGCGGCTCTGGCGCAAGCCCGTGCGTCCGGCAGGCGAGGTGACACTTGCCGCTTCCGCGGAGGAAGATACCGAACTGTAGAAGACGCCGCATACCATCATGTCTGATACGATCAGAAATTTCAGCATCATCGCCCATATCGATCATGGGAAATCCACCCTGGCCGACCGCATGCTCGAACTTACCGGCACCATTCCGCCCCGGCACATGCAGGAGCAGGTGCTTGACCGCATGGAACTTGAACGCGAGCGCGGCATTACTATCAAAATGCAGCCCGTGCGGATGCATTGGCGACACTCTACCCGAAGAACGGAATACATAATCAACTTGATAGATACGCCGGGTCATGTAGATTTTTCTTATGAGGTATCCCGCGCCCTCACTGCGGTCGAGGGCGTAGTGCTTCTGGTTGACGCAACACAGGGAGTGGAAGCGCAAACACTTTCCGTACTCGCGGTCGCTAAAAGCTTGGGACTCGTGATCGTCCCGGTCGTTTCAAAGATCGACGCGCCGAACGCCAGAGTGGGTGACATAACAAGCGAACTTGCCTTGCTCCTCGGATGCCCCGAATCCGATGTATTGCCGGCTTCGGGAAAGACCGGAGAGGGCGTAGGAGCGGTACTCGATGCAATTGTTGAACGCATACCTCCGCCTAAAGAGACGGATGAGCGCGTACAGGCGCTGGTTTTCGATTTTGGGTACTCGGATCACAGAGGTGTCATAATTTACGCGCGCATATTCGGTGGGCGGGTAAAGAAAGGCGACTCACTCCGCCTGTGCGCGGCGGGTGCCGATTTTATCGCGCTTGAAGTCGGCTGGCTTATACCTCAAGAGTCGCCATGCGATGTATTGTCCGATGGGGAAATCGGCTATATCGTGACGGGCATAAAAAAGCCGGGCATTGCGTCCGTGGGCGATACGGTCGTATCTCTTCGCAATCCGGCTCCGGCGCTTCCGGGGTTTTTCAAGCCCACGCCGGTTGTGTGGGCGAGCGTATATCCGGAAAGCCAGGATGACCTGGTCCTCCTGCGCCAGTCGCTCGAGCGTTTGCGCCTTTCCGACTCGTCTCTTTCGTACGAAGAAGAATCATCTGGAATTATGGGAAAGGGTTTCCGGTGCGGATTTTTGGGAATGCTCCATCTGGAGATAATCATCGAGCGCCTGCGGCGCGAATTCACTCTCAACCTCGTCGTTACGATGCCGACCACCGTGTACGAGGTTACGCACATGAACGGCGTGCGCGAAGAAGTCTATTCACCTGCGCGGTTTCCCGATGACGGGACCGCAAAGAGGGTTAGGGAATTGTGGGCAAAGATATTCGTAATTGCACCCCCGGCGGTTTTAGGCGGCGTTGCGCAGTTGCTCTACGAACACGAAGCTACAGTTGGAGAGACCGAGACTCTGCCCGACGGCAAGATGAAGCTTACTGCCGACATGCCCTTGCGGGAGCTTATGCGTGGATTTTTTGACAAATTGAAAAGCATCTCATCCGGATTCGCCTCTCTATCATACGAACTTATCGGATTTCGCGATGCGGACGTAGTACGTTTGGATGTTCTGGTCGCGGAGGAGCCGGTGCCCGCCTTCGCGCGCATCGTAAGCCGCCGCCGCGTCCAGCACGAGGCGGAGGCGATGGTGGAGAAACTAGAGAAACTTCTGCCGCGCCAGCTCTTCGTCTTGAAGATACAGGCGAAATCAATGGGACGCATCATCGCTGCGCGTCGTGTCTCGGCATTGCGTAAGGATGTGACCGGATATCTCTACGGCGGGGACATCACGCGCAAGATGAAACTTCTTGAAAAGCAGAAACGAGGCAAGAAGAAAATGCTTGCGCGCGGGAAAGTTGATATTCCGCATGAGGTGTTTATTAAAGTGATACGTGAGAGTTAAAGGGTCGCTCAAAGGCCTTGTGGTTTTTAACGGAAGAGTGGCTCAAACCGTTAAAAACCACAAGGCCTTTTCGCTTAAGTTGGTTTAAAGACACGATTATAACACTCCCTGCAGATGCAGAACTTTATTTTATGACTATAATTAGCGGTATTCGTAGGATTACAGAGAAACTAACCGAGGCAGGAATCCTAAAATAACCAATTCTTAAAGTATTTCTCTCTCCAATTTAAGCGAGCGGATATATGTCTATGCGGGGGTTCGGAGCCCGACGGGGCGAGACTTCAGGGGTTCGCGAGCCAGCGAAACCCCGTACCCGCAGAGACATATATTCGCGAGCGCCTCTTTTAATAATTCCCAGAAAGCAGAGAGACAAGTCCAGGCGCGAAGAAGATGACCATGCTCAAAATGACGAGGACGGCTACCACGCTCCACAAATACTTCATTACCTTTTTGGTGTTTCGGTGGAAAAGGAAACTCATATACGATAATGATAAGATTATAACGTATGCGGACATTTGAGCAACGGCGTGACCCACTTCGACTTTTCGGGAGACGACTTCTTCTACTTGCGCTTTTAGGAGTAGTTGTTGCCGCTTTTTCTGGAGTATGGGGCGTATATCGCAAAGAACGCGAGTCAAAAGCGCTACGAGTCGAAGCCGAGGCGCAACTAGCCGACCTTTCGCAGAGACGTATCCAATTGGAGGCCGATATTTTGAAGCTCAAGACTTCTCGCGGAATGGAAGAGATCCTTCGAGAACAATACAGACTGGCAAAAAGCGGGGAGGGGCTCGTCATCATCGTTGACCCGCCGACGTCCGCTCCGACAGAGGATACTTCGCCGGTCATGGAGTGGTTCAGCAGGGCGTTTTCCTGGTGGTAGGACACTCAAAGACCTGGCTGTTTTTGATGGTTTGAGTGATTCCTCCATCAAAAACAGCCAGGTCTTCTCGCTGAAGTTGGGAATAAATTGCGCGATGTTCTCTGCGCGACTGCAGGTCTCGCTTAGGTTGTGAATAAATGTGCGGGTACGGAGAATCGAACTCCGATCTAATGCTTGGGAAGCATTCGTTCTGCCACTAAACTATACCCGCCTTCGCTAAAGCTTCGGCGGGCAGGCCCGCTTTGCTACAGCAGGATAAATCTAACAAAATTAACAATCGTACGCGAGTTTGTCCACATTGCGCGAGGAGTAAATATGCTATACTGACTTTCCATTTATTATCCAATAAGCGCATGACAAATATGTCTACACAAGCAAAGGTCACTATATACAGCACGCCGACGTGTCACTTCTGCCACGCGGCTAAGGATTTCTTTACAGCGAACAAAGTCGCTTTCACGGATTACAACGTCGCGACCGACCTCGCGAAGCGCCAGGAAATGATACAAAAGAGCGGCCAGATGGGAGTGCCGGTGATTTACGTCGGCGACAGAATGATAGTCGGTTTTGACGAAGAACAGCTTCGACGCCTCTTGGGACTCTAACATTCTCGGTTTTTCCGGCTAGGGGCGCGTATGCTACAGTGGCTACGCGCCCCTCGTAAGCGAAGCTTGCAGGGTCGTCGTTCGGGGGAAATGAAAACAAGTTTTTATTTCGCTCCTCTCGCTAGCCCCTCGTAGCTCAATGGATAGAGCAGTCCCGTCCTAAGGGAAAGATATGGGTTCGATTCCTGTCGAGGGGACCAGTGAAATTAGTCTTCGAAGACAGGAATCGAACAGGAGGGGGTCGGGG
>Ga0209541_10015140_pt1 | contig 11564 bp, 11 predicted proteins | sample RifCSPlowO2_01_FD_184027 | JGI IMG/M metagenome (GOLD analysis project Ga0209541, IMG submission 184027) | Groundwater microbial communities from Rifle, Colorado - Rifle CSP2_plank lowO2_0.1 (SPAdes) (version 2) | ecosystem: Environmental > Aquatic > Deep subsurface > Groundwater | place...
TGGAACAATTTGCGCTTATCCAAAATTTACGCCAGTCCCTTTTAAAGAAGATGATTTATGGAATGGTTATCCGGAAGAAACAAACGCTCCTTACGGATTGGCAAAAAAAATGATGCTGGTGCAGGCGCAGGCATATCGCCAGCAATATGATTTTAATGCCATTTATCTTTTGCCGGTAAATCTTTATGGTCCAAAAGATAATTTTAGCCCAAATTCTTCCCATGTCATTCCAGCCCTGATTAAAAAAGTTGCCGATGCCAAGAAAGAAGGCAAAAATTTTATTGAAGTTTGGGGGACTGGCAAAGCAACACGAGAATTTTTATATGTGGAGGATGCTGCCGAGGGTATAATTTTAGCGACCGAAAAATACGATAAACCCGAGCCGGTTAATTTGGGTTCGGGAATGGAAATCTCTATCAAAGATTTGGTGGAATTAATATGCCGATTAATGGATTTTAAGGGGGAAATTCATTGGGATACCTCCAAGCCCGATGGTCAGTCCCGCAGAATGCTTGATGTAAATCGCGCCGAGAAAGAATTCGGCTTTAAAGCAAAAACCAATTTTGAAGATGGTTTAAAAAAAACAATTGAGTGGTACGGGGTTGAACAAGGAGCCGGAAGATTATGACTAAGTATATAAATTTTATTTTTGACAAAATAAAAAACTTTTTTTTAATTCCCTTTATACTTAAAGACTTTTTTTATTTAAAAAAAGCATCCCGTAAAAATAGTCGTTTTCTGGTAAGAATCAAAGATTTATATCCCTGCGTATTAGATAAAACCCCAAAAACAAGTTTTGACCGACATTATATATTTCATACTGCCTGGGCTGCGAGAAAGATTAAAGAAATAAGTCCTAAATTTCATACAGATATTTCTTCAAATTTATATTTTTCCTCTATCGTTTCAGCGTTTGTTCCGGTAAAATTCTACGATTATCGGCCAGCGAATTTAAATTTAAGCGAGCTTTCAAGCGAAAGGGCAGATTTATTATCTTTGCCTTTTCCGGACGGCAGTATAAAATCCTTGTCCTGCATGCACACCGTAGAACATGTAGGTTTGGGCAGGTACGGAGACCCGATTGACCCAGATGCCGATCTAAAAGCCATTAAAGAATTAAAAAGAGTATTAGCGAGAAATGGCTCGTTGCTTTTTGTTGTGCCGATAGGCGGACAGCCCAAAATTTATTTTAATGCACACAGAATTTATTCGTACGACCAAATTATAAGTTATTTTTCAGGACTTATACTTAAAGAATTTACGCTTATTCCTCAATATGAAAAAGATGGAGGAATAATATATGGAGCAACAAAAGAAATGGCAGATAAAGAAAAGTATGCCTGCGGCTGTTTTTGGTTTATTAAAAAATAAAATTATGAATATTAAAAATTTTATAAATAAAAAATTTAAAATAGGCGCCGATAATGACGAAAGAAGGGTAGATTGGGTGGAAAAAAAATTAAAAGAAATTCCCGCAGGCTCAAGAATATTGGATGCAGGCGCGGGAGAGTGCCGTTTTAAAAAATTTTGCTCTCATCTGGATTACGTGGCGCAAGATTTTAGAGAATACGGAGGCAGTGGCGATAATAAAGGCCTTCAAACAGAGACATGGGACACGTCTTGTATTAATATCACGTCTGATATTTATAGTATACCCGAGCCAGATAAATCTTTTGATGCGATTCTCTGCACAGAAGTATTTGAGCATATTCCAGATCCAATTTTAGCGATAAAAGAATTTTCGCGTCTACTAAAAAAAAGAGGAAAATTTATTCTTACTGCTCCATTTGCAAGTGGCACCCACTTTGCTCCATTTCACTTCTACTCAGGTTTTAACCGTTATTTTTATGAAACACATCTACCTCGCTACGGTTTCAAAATTATTGAGATATACGCTACGGGAAGTTTTTTTGAATATATTGCTCAAGAAGTGCGGCGGATGCCTTATATGGCGCGGCGATACGCTCACACCAATATAAGAATATGGGAATATCCCTTCCTCGTTGTCATTTTGTTAATCTTAAAAAGATTGAATGTGCGGGATAATGGATCAAAAGAGTTTTTAAATTTTGCTTATTGTATTGTCGCTGAGAGACAGTAATATGAGCGGCACTGGTCAATATTTTTCTATTATTATTATTTTTTACAGGGTTCGGCATTTTATAAATAAATAAAAAACCGCCAAAATGCTAAAAATAAAGGAACGATTAGAAAATACGCACAAGCTAACTTATTGTTACGATTTTGTTTGGGAAAATTGGCAGATTAAATCATAGAAATTATAAACCGCATATTATGATCATCACAAAATTAACAGGCGGTATAGGCAATCAAATGTTTCAATACGCGATGGCTAGGGCGGTTGCCGAGCAAAATAAAGTTGATTTAGGCATTGATATTTCTTGGTTTGATAGATATAAAAATAATTTAACCCCCAGGGAATATGCGCTGGATGATTTTAATATTTCAGGGAAATTACTCAAAACCGGTATTTTTTACAGAATTTTATCGAAATTGTCATTTTTAGAAAATATTAGACCGCCCCAGAGGAAGTATTATATAAAAGAAAAACAAATATTTCATTTTGATCCGGAAGTTTTCAAAATTTCTGGAAATGTTTACTTGGATGGTTATTGGCAAAACGAGAAATATTTTAAAGATATAGAGGAGATAATAAGAAAAGAATTTACTCTTAAAAACCCTTTTAATAAAATAATTTCTGGAATTGCAGAAAAAATTTCAGAGACAAATTCTGTTTCTCTTCATATTCGCCGTGGAGATTATGTTAAAGATAAAATTACAAATCAACTTCACGGAGTTTGTTCTTTAGATTACTATTTGAATGCAATAAATAGAATTTTAGAAAAAGTTAGTAAGCCAAGTTTTTTTATTTTTTCTGACGATATTGAATGGGCAAAGAATAATTTAAAATTAAATTATTCCACATTTTTTATCAGCGATAATCTAATAAAAGACAGCGAAGAACTTGTTTTAATGAGTAAATGCAAGCATAATATTATTGCTAATAGTTCTTTTAGCTGGTGGGGAGCTTGGCTGAATCAAAATCCTCAAAAAATTGTTATTGCGCCCAAGCAATGGTTTAAGGATTCTTCTATTAAAACTGATGATTTAATTCCTGATTCCTGGCAAAGGATTTAAGATAAATTGAAAATTATGTGCGGCATTGCAGGTATAATCAAAAAAGATTCACAAAAATATAAACCTCAACTAAAAAAGATGACAGATTCGCTTAGTCATCGCGGGCCGGATGCCGAGGGGTTTTATTTTTTTAAGGACTGCGGCCTGGGCCATCGCCGATTGTCCATTATTGATTTAAAAACCGGAGACCAGCCGATGCTTTCTTATAACGGCCAAGCAGGCGTGGTTTTTAACGGCGAAATCTATGGCTATCAGGAAATAAAGAAAAATCTCTCTAATTATTCTTTTCAAACAACTTCCGATACCGAAGTAATTTTGGCGCTATACGAAAAATACGGCGAAAATTTCGTAAAACACCTTCCCGGAATGTTCGCTTTCGCTCTTTGGGACGATAAAAATAAAAAACTGATTTGTGCCCGCGATCGCTTTGGCGAAAAACCGCTCTATTACGCCCTTGGCAAAAACGGCGAATTTATTTTTGCTTCGGAAATTAAAGCGATTTTAGCTTCTGATTTAATAAAACCGAAATTAAACAAAAAATCTCTTATTCATTATTTAAAGCGGCTCTATGTTCATCCTTATTCAGCGATTTATGAAAATATTTATGTTTTGCCGCCGGCTCATTTTCTCATTTATCAAAATAAAAAAATAAAAATCAACCGCTATTGGCAAATGCCGGAATTAAATTATCAGATTACTTTTGACGAGGCAATTGAGAAATTTAAAAAACTGCTTTTTGAGGCAGTAAAAAAACAATTGGTGACAGACGTGCCGGTCGGCGCTTTTTTGAGCGGTGGTTTGGATTCCAGCACCATTGTGGCAATCGCCAGCCAATATAAAAAAAATCTTAATACCTTTTCATTCGGTTTCGGCGAGTGGATAAATGAACTGCCTTACGCCTTGGAGATCGCCAGAAAATACAAAACAAATCATACTGAATTAACGCCTGAGAAAGCCGACCTAGGAGAGTTATTGATAAAAATGCAAGAAATTTATGATGAGCCGTTTGCTGATTCTTCAAATATTCCCACTTATTTATTGGCCAAAACCGCTCGGCAGTATACAAAGGTTGTTTTAACCGGTGATGGCGGCGATGAAATGTTAGGTGGCTACGGTTGGTATAAGCCGTTTTTATTTATGAATGAGAAAAATAGCGATTTGTGGCGAAGTGAATTTGTGCGTTTTATCGCCAGAGCAATAAGGCGATTAAGCAGTAGCCAGTTGTTGATGAATAAAGTTTTGGGCGCGCGGTTTCAGGAAAATTCCTGTTCAGTTATTGAGGCGCATTTATCGCAAAATATCATTTTCAATGATAACGAAATTAAAGCGCTTGGGCTGGAAATCCAAGATAAAAATGAGTTTTATAAACCAAGCTGGAAATTGGTGAATAGTTTAGACGATATAATGAGGTTTGATATAGAAAATTATATGGCTGGCGATATTTTGACAAAAATTGACCGGGCCTCAATGGCTAATGGTCTAGAATTAAGAGCGCCGTTTTTAGATGTTGATTTTGCTTCTTTTTGTCTTTCCTTGCCTTTCCAGTTAAAAGTTTCTAAGGATAATGATAAGATAATTTTGCGTCAAGCAGTTTCAAATTTATGGACAGCTTCAATTAGAAAACGTTCAAAACAGGGTTTTGGCGGCCCGGTGAATAAATGGTTAAGTCAAGATAAATCATTAAAAACACTAAAAGAAAATTATCTTAATAATCCAAAAAGAAAGATTTTTGATTTAATTTCTTTTAAAAATACAAGAGAGATTATCAAAAAAAATAAATATAAAACTTGGACATTATTGGTGCTTTCTTTATGGATGGAAAAACACGATTTTGAAATTTAAATTATGAAAAAACATTTTATCTCAGTTTGTATACCAAGTTACAATAGGCCACAAGAGCTTCTAAGATTGCTTAAAAGCGTTGATGCGACTAATCCGGATGATGTTGAAATAATCATTTGCGAGGACAAAAGCCCAAAAAGAGAAGAAATCCGGGCTACCGTGGAAAAATTTAAACAGGAAACCAGCTATGATGTCATTTATAAGGAAAATAAGTTAAATCTCGGTTTTGACAAAAATCTTCGCGAACTTATTAAAAACGCGAAAGGCGAATGGATTATTTTTATGGGCGATGACGATGAATTTGTTCCCGGCGCTTTGGATAAATTGGTGGATTTTTTGCGGCAGAATTCTGATTTGGGCTATGTGTTGCGGTCTTACGAGTCAGTTCATTTAAACGGCAAAATTGAAAAGTTTCGCTATTATAATGATAATCGTTTTTTTGAGCCGGGATTATCCGCCCTTATTACCTTATTCAGAAAGAGTGTTTTTATCTCCGGTTTTACCATCCGGCGCGCCGCGGTTACGGATTTTTTAATTGATGATTTTGATGGCGTGCTTTTATTTCAATTATATTTAGCGGCAGAAGTTTGCTTGCGTTATCGGGCGGCTTATTTTGATGTTGTTTTAACGCGCCAATACGAAAAAGAATTGCGGCCGTTTTTTGGAACCGCCAGAGCTGAAGAAAATCTTTATACTCCGGGCGCGGTGACGATGAAAAATTCTTTGAATTTTCTTCAGGGATTTTTTAGAATTGCAGAATATCTTGATAAAAAATACAGTTTTAATTCTAAGGCGCTAATAAAGAAGGAAATGTCAAAATACTCTTATCCCGCTTTGGCAATTCAAAGAGATAAAGGAATAAGAAATTTTTTAAAATATGTAATTGAGCTTAATAGGTTAGAATTTAATATAACTTTTTATTATCATCTTTACGTGATATTTCTTGTTTTATTGGGAAAAAGAATCTGCGATGAAGGAATTAGAATAATAAAAAACATTTTAGGCAAAACACCAGAGCTTTAGAGATGTTTTATAAATTTGTAAAATTCATTAATAAGCTGAAGACCGCTTACCGACGAATCAAAAACCCGGCCATCCGAAAAAATTATTTGGTCATTGACGTGGGGTCTGGGGACATGCCGAATCCTAGAGCTGACGTAATTTGCGATTCTATAGAAGAAAATACCGAAAGGATAACCGCCTTAAAAACAGACAGGCCGTTTATTTGGGCTGATATCGAAAACCTTCCGTTTAGAGATAAAGCCTTTGATTATTCAATTGCTTCGCATGTAATAGAGCATGTGGACAATCCGGAATGTGCCCTAAGAGAGCTGGAAAGAATTTCAAGGGCTGGCTACATTGAAACGCCAAATGCTTTTTATGAGTTCGCTATTCCGCATATGTATCATTTATCCCGCTGTACGGCAATTAACAACAAATTGATTATATTTAAAAAGGAAAGATGGGATGAGACAGTAGACAAAAAATATTTTGATATCAGGTATGATATGAATAAGTGCTGGTGGAATTTACATAATTTAGATGCCCAAGCCTTACTCACCGCCTATCATTGGAAAAATAAAATAGACTATGAAATCCACGGCGGCAAGTCATTTAAAAAACCAAAAGATTTAATCAGCGAAAGCAATGCGGAGCGCCCCCCCCTTCAATCATTAATAATCAAATTGGTTTATTGGTTTTTAAAACCCAGAAAAAAGATAGACCTTAAAACTCTTTTGGTATGCCCCAAATGCAAAGGAGACTTAATTTTTGAAGACGGAACAGAAAGGGCGAATTGCCAAAATTGTAATTTGAAATTCAGGAAGCATAAAGGATTTCTGGATTTTCGTTTATTATGAAACGCATAAAGAAAATACTCATTCCTTTTGTGGTTTTTTTAGCCGATATTTTTATCGGAAAACGCAATCTTAAGGCCTCAGGAATAAAAATAAAGGTTAATCTAGGGTGCGGGCTCCGATGTTTGCCAGACTGGATTAATATTGACGCCAGCTTAACCGCTCTTTTTGGTTCCCGGAGATTCGGTTTTATCAACAAACTGCTTTATCGTCTAGCCGGTTCATCGGCGTATTATTCTTTTGAGGAATTTGACGCTATCATCAAAAAGAATGAGCTACATTTTTACGATTTAAGGAAAGGAATTCCTCTTTTGGCCGGAAGCGCGGATGTTTTATACACCAGTCATTTCCTTGAACACCTTAACAAAAACGACGCTAAAAAATTTATTAAGGAGTGTTATCGAGCTCTAAAACCGAGAGGAATTTTGAGAATTGTCGTGCCGGATTTGGAAGCGGCTTTTAAAAAATATAAAGAAGGCAAAACAGAGGAAATGCTTGATACTTTTTTCTATACCTCGGACACTTACGATTTTCATATGCACAAATATAATTATAATTTCCAGACGCTGAAAAAACTTCTTGAAAAAACAGGTTTTGTTCAGGTGAAAAAACAAAATTACCAAAAAGGGGAATGCCCGGACATAGATTTCTTGGACATCTATCCTAATAATTCTTTATATGTTGAAACGAGAAAATAAAAAACTGAAAATCTTTATTGTCGGTGATTTCCATTCCAAAATTCATGAACAAGCGCTTTATGAGGCCTTTTTGAAATTGGGTTATGAGACGGATAAATTTTCCTGGCATGATTATTTTGGGGGTTTTTTGTTTAGGAATCCGGAAACCGAAAAACACCCGCTAAAACTTATTTATTACAAAACCCAGAATAAATTTATTTTTGGTCCGGTTGTTTGGAAAATAAACAAAGATTTAATTGCTTGCATTAAAATGGAAAAGCCAGATTTGGTTTTCATTTACAGTGGGAATTTAATTTTTACCGAAACAATTAAACAAATAAAAAAGTCCGGCGCAACGATTTTTGGCTACAATAATGACGATCCCTTCAGCAAAAAACATCCTTTCTATATGTGGCGGCATTTCTTGAAAGCTATCCTGTATTACGACCATATTTTCGCTTATCGGCAAAAAAATTTAAGTGATTATAAAAAAATCGGATATAATAGAGTTAGTTTATTAAGGGCGTATTATATTAAGGAAAGAAATTTTTTTATTGCAAATTTGCCGGCGAATAAATACGTTTGCGATGTGATTTTTGCCGGCCATTGGGAAAATGACGGCCGTGATGAATATATAAAGGCGATTATCGAAGCCGGCATAAATTTTAAATTATACGGCCCTGAATGGCGGCGCTCAAAATACTATAACTTTTTCAGAAATAAGCTCGGTTATGAAATAAACTCTTTGAAAGATGATTATAATTTATCGTTGAATAGCGCGAAAATTGCCCTTGTTTTTTTATCAAAATTAAATAATGATACCTACACGAGAAGATGTTTTGAAATTACAGCGGCCAAAACTTTTATGTTGAGTGAATACACTGATGATTTAAACAGTATATTTAAACAGGGCGAAGAAGCCGAATATTTTGGAACCAAAGAAGAAATGCTCCAGAAAATAAAATATTATCTTGAACATAATGAAGAAAGAGAAAGAATTGCTTCGGGGGGTTATCAACGGTTACTTAAAGACCGTCACGAAGTTTTAGATAGAGTAAAAGAAATTTTAAAAGTTTATCAATCTTACATCTTGCGATGAGGTAAACGTAAATTTTGAATTATGAAAATTCTTCACATTATTCCTTCGTATTTGCCGGCGAAATTGGCAAGCGGGCCAATTATACCAACGCATAATTTAAACAAAGAATTAATTAAAAGAGGCGTTGAGGTGGTTGTTTATACCGCCAATCTTGACGGCCAAGAAATTTTAAATGTCCCGCTAAATCAAGAAGTAAATATCGATGGCGTAAAGGTTTTTTATTTTCCGATAACTTTTAAGCCGTGGCAGTATTCTTTTGGTTTACATCGGGCCTTGGCAAAAAATATAAAAGATTTTGATTTAATTCATATTACCTCGGTTTTTTTATCAGCCTCAGCTTTAGGAGCTTATTACGCCAAAAAATTCAAAAAGCCCTATATTATTTCTCCTCATGGCAGTTTAATGTCAGATCCGCTCAGTCGCCATTCTCTTAAGAAAAAAATCTATCTTAATTTGATTGAAAAGAAAAATTTAAAAAATGCCGCCGCCATTCATTTCTTAATTAATCGAGAAAAAGAAGATTATTTAAAAGCCGGTTTACTTTTGAAAAAGACGATTGTTATTCCCAATTGTTTCGATTTAGAAGAATCTAGAGAAATATCGCCAAATGGTTTATTCAGAAAAAAATTTGGCATCGGCGACAATAAAAAAATAGTTTTATTCTTAGCCCGACTTCACCCCATAAAGGGTTTGGATACCTTAATTCCGGCTTTTGCGGAAGTTATTAAAAAAGAATCCAGGGCGGTTTTGGTTTTAGCTGGACCGGATGAAAATGGATATAAAAAAGAAATTATTAAAATGATAAATGATTACAATTTAACCTTTTTTGATTTTAGTTTGCATCAGTCCGCGTTAAGTCCGCGTAGGCCCGCGTCTTGTATTTTTACAGGGATGTTAATTGGAGAGAAAAAGGTCGCGGCTTTTCGAGAAAGCAATGTTTTTGTTTTGCCGTCTTATACAGAGGCTCTTCCTATGGCAACTATTGAGGCAATGTATTTTGGTTTGCCGGTAGTGATTACTGAGGGAGTTGGCATTTCGCCGAACATCGATAGAGCCGAAGCCGGTTTGGTAATTAATAAAGACGAAAAACAATTAGTCGAGGCGATTTTGAAAATTTTGGAAAATCCGCGATTAGGAAAAGAAATGGGGCAAAAAGGCAGGGAATTAGTTGAAACTGAATTTTCCAGCGAAAAAGTGGCGGGAAAATGGATTGAAGAATATAATAAAATAATAAAAAATTATAAAAAAGATGAGTAATAAGTTTTACGAACGTTATTGGGAAGGCAAAGCGGAATATCTGCCTGATTTTAAAATTAAATGGCCAAAATTGAAGAAATTTATTCCACTTGAAAAGGAAATTGTTATTGTTGATTTTGGTTGCGGTAATGGTCAGATTATTCAAGAGATAAAAAAAATTAATTTGAAAGCCGAGTATATTGGGCTGGATGTTTCTGAAACCGCTTTGAAATCAGCAAAAACAATTCTTCCTGATTGTAAATTTTATAAAATTGAAGACGGCGGAAAATTGCCATTGAAAAATAATTCTGTTGATTTTATTTTTTCATCGGAAGTGATTGAGCATATTTACGATACAGAAAACGCTTTTTCAGAGATTTCAAGAATTTTAAAATCAGGCGGGAAATTATTGCTAACAGTTCCTTATCATGGTTTAATTAAAAATATTTTAATTATGTTTTTTGCTTTTGATAAACATTTTAATCCAACAGGACCTCATATTAGATTTTTTTCCAAAAGAACACTTTTTTCTTTATTGAAAAAAAACAGATTTGAAATAGAAAAATATGGATTTTATGGCCGTTTTTATCCCTTATCTCATTCGATTTACATTTTAGCAAAAAAAGTTTAGGTTTTTATTATGAAAAAATCTTTAATTAGCGTCATTATTTTAACTTATAACGAAGAAATCCATATTGAGCGATTATTGAAAAATATCGCTGGTTTGGCGGATGAGATTTTTATTGTTGATTCTTTTTCAACTGATAAAGCTTTGGAGATCGCCAAAAAATATGACGCTAAAATTGTTCAGCATAAATTTGAAAATCAAGCCCAGCAGTTTAATTGGGCTTTGGATAATTTGGATATTAAAAATGAATGGATTTTAAGGTTGGACGCGGATGAGTATCTTACGGAAGAATTAAAAAAAGAAATCGCTGAAATTTTATTCAACATAAGGACATCCGATGTCCCAAATATTAACGGCAATGTCAGGACATCGGATGTTCAAAATATTAACGGATTTTATATTAAACGTAGGGTTTATTTCATGGGCCATTGGATAAGACACGGCGGCTATTATCCGACTTGGCTGTTAAGATTGTTCAGAAAAGAAAAGGCGCGTTCGGAACAAAGAGAAATGGACGAGCATATTGTTTTATTAGAAGGAAGCGCCGGAAAATTGAAAAATGATTTTGTTGATGACAATAAAAAAGATTTAGAATTCTGGACGGATAAGCATAATAAATTTTCTTCGCGGGAAGTAAACGAAATATTGAGGACGTCCGACGTCGGACGTCGGACGTGTCCGACGTCGGACGTCCAAAAATTAGACGGGCAGGCGGCGCGTAAAAGATGGTTAAAAAACAATTTTTATTACCGCTTACCGTTATTTTTCCGCGCTTGTCTTTATTTTATTTATCGGTATTTTATAAGATTAGGTTTTTTAGACGGCAAAGAAGGATTAATATTTCATTTTTTGCATGCTTTTTGGTATAGATTTTTAGTGGATGCGAAAATTTATGAAACAAAATTAAAAGTTGATAAACAGAATAAAAATTAATATATTTAAAAATCATGAGAATACTCACGGGTAAAAAATGGAGAAGCGGTTATTTGGATTATTGCCGCAATAAAAATGAATATAGAATTCAGATTTTTGCTTGGAAAAATCTTGAAAAAATTGAAGACGCTTAT
>Ga0209541_10015141_pt1 | contig 11564 bp, 14 predicted proteins | sample RifCSPlowO2_01_FD_184027 | JGI IMG/M metagenome (GOLD analysis project Ga0209541, IMG submission 184027) | Groundwater microbial communities from Rifle, Colorado - Rifle CSP2_plank lowO2_0.1 (SPAdes) (version 2) | ecosystem: Environmental > Aquatic > Deep subsurface > Groundwater | place...
AAGCTCTTCCTCATACAATTCTTTGATCTCTTCTTCAGGATAGTCAAAACCTTCAGATTGCAAGAATTCAACAAGGTTAACCATTGTTGTGGGAAGCCATTCTTCAAATGGGACTATCGGTATCCCGACCCTTTTTCTTATATTATTATTTACCTCGTAAACTATTTGTCGATCATCACTGATCGTTCCGCTCCAATCAAAAATGGCTAATTTTAAACTTTTCGGAGAGAGTTCTTTCTTCATAAACTACCAACGGCGAGTTTCCGCTTCTTCCAAAATGTCTTTATTGAGTGTTTTCAAATATTCTCCTTTGAGTGGGTATTTTCCGGTGAAGCACGCTGTGCAAAATCCATTTCCTTCTCTTGCACCTGCAGCCTTCAACATATTTCCAAGAGACAAATAACCAAGCGAATCAGCTTCAATCAATTTTCGAATTTCTTCAACGCTTTTGTTGTGGGCAATAAACTCTTCCTTCGTTGGCATATCGACTCCATAAAAGCACGGATGTCGGAGTGGAGGACAAGTTATTCTGACATGTACTTGCCTCGCACCAAATTCTTTTAAGAGTCTGACAATTTTTAAGGAGGTGTTTCCTCGGACAATCGAATCATCAACCAAAACAACCCGTTTTCCCTCGATAAAATCGCGCAGAGGGTTTAATTTCATTTTTACGCCAAGTTCGCGCATTCGTTGATCCGGATTAATAAACGTTCTGGCGATGTATCTATTTTTTATTAAACCTTCTTTATACGGAATTTTAGATTCGTCTGCATAGCCAATGGCTGCTGGGATTGAAGAGTCAGGGACAGGAACCACTACATCGGCGTCAGAGGGGTGTTGACGAGCTAAAAGTCTGCCTAATTGTTCCCGGACTTTATACACAGAGTCGCCACCGCTTGTTAAGGAATCAGGTCTTGATAAATAAATATACTCAAAAATACAATAACTTCTTTGTCTTTTCCTACTAAAGCGGTACGATGTTAAGCCGTCTTTATTGATTATAACTATTTCGCCGGGTTCAACTTCTCGCACATAGTCTGCACCAATGGCGGAAAAAGCAGTCGATTCACTTGCCAGACAGTAAAAATTGTTAAGTTTCCCAATACAAAGAGGTCGAATACCCAAGGGATCCTTCACACCAACCAATTCTCTTTTCGATCCTATTATAAGACTGTACGCGCCGTGGATTTTGTACATCATTGAGAATATCTTTTGAGTAATGGTACGTCCTCTTGAATGAGCCAAAATTTGAGCTATCACTTCGCTATCGGTTGTTGAGGTAAATTTGATTCCTTTTTGTTCTAGAGTGTCTCTTAGCTTTTTTGTGTTCACAATATTCCCATTGTGCGCTACTATATAAGTATCAAGCCTCTTTCTTGCAACAAAAGGGCCTGCATTTCGTTTATGGCTGCTTCCGGTTGTTGAATAGCGATTATGACCAACAGCAATATTTCCCTTTAACTTCGCAATTCTTTCTTCTGTAAAAATTTGGTTAACCAAACCCATTTTTTTGTATAGGGAATAACGCGTGTTACTTAAAACGCCTATACCGGCGCTTTCCTGACCTCTGTGTTGAAGAGTAAAAAGAGCAAAGAAAGTGATTTTTGCTACGTCTTGACCTGGCGCATTAATGCCAAAAATACCACATTCTTCTTTTGGACCGTCGGTTTCAATCATAAATTAGCTTCCTTTCTATGTCTCGCCAGCCAATATCCGTTCGATAGTGAAGGTTATTTCCTTCAATAAATAGATACGCCATCGATTTGTAAGCTCGAACCCTTGCTTCAAAAGCATTTTTACCAGCTCCCACTATGCTTAAAACCCTGCCACCAGCCGCTGTAAAGGTCTCTCCCTTCTTTTCTATACCTGCTCCAAAGATAGTAGTGGATGGTAACTTTAAAACCTTTTCTAGCCCGAAAATTCTTTTACCCCTTACACTACTTATATCATCGGGATAACCTTTTGAAGTAGCCACAATACAAACTCTGGTTTTATCGTCCTCACGGATTGTAAGTTTGTTCAGTTTGCCCTCAAGACAAGCCAAGACAATCTGCAAATAGTCGTTTTTAATGCCGGGGATGATTACCTGTGCTTCTGGATCCCCCCATCGGGCATTAAACTCAATAATTTTTACCCCGCCTGAAGTGTCAATCCCACCTAAATATAATATTCCTCGATAGGGTTTGCCTTCATTGGCCATCCCACTGATTGTTTTCGCAAATATTTCTTTTATTTGTTTTTGTATATCCTCTGCAGTAGTCACTAGTGCAGGTGCGATTGCTCCCATACCTCCTGTGTTTGGACCTTCGTCAAAGTTGAACACACTTTTGTTGTCTTGAGCGGTTTTTAAGATTTTAAAATGTTCTCCATCTGAAATTGCGTAAGCGGAAAATTCTTCCCCTTCAAGCGCCTCTTCTATCAAAAAAGTTTCCCCCGCAGCGCCAAAAGCCGACATCTTTTTTATTGCAGAAAGTAGATCTTGTCTGTTGCTGGTTTTTATCGCGCCCTTGCCTGCTGCTAATCCAGCAGTCTTGACAAAATAAGTTCCTTCTGGAATCCTCTTTGCATAATTGGCTGCTTCTTTTTGGGTTGTAAAGATCGCAAAGTGAGGGATTGGCAGTTTATATTTCTTCATAAACTCTCGCGACCAGCTTTTGTCCCATTCTATTTGAGCAGCAAGTTTAGTTGGTCCAAACGTAGCTACCTTCTTTTCAGAAAAAAAATCAACGGCACCGGCCGCTAATGGATCGTCTTGAGCAACATCAACAATGTCAATTCTTTGGTCTAGAATAATTTTCCAGATTAATGTTAAATCAGTCGATTTTATGTTGGGATAGGTTATAACTTCCTTTTTTTGATGAAAGCCCATCAGCGCATTTCCTGGCACTACAAAAATCTTTTTTACGTTTGGGCTTTTTATGTAGGCCGAAAGTAAACAATGTTCTCGACCGCCCCCACCGATAATTAGTACCTTCATTTTGAAAAAATCACTTTTCCACCCTTGATTATTAATTTCTCTTCAGAGAGTAGTGCTAAAGATTTTACCAGCATTTGATGTTCTTTTTTCTTTAATCTAGAATATAACGATTCAACAGTATCATTTGGTTGTATTTTTTCAAATGCCCGTTCGATAACTGGTCCCCAGTCCACATTCTCAGTAACTACGTGAAGAGTTGAGCCTGCATAAGAACAGCCACTTTCTAAAAATTGTTTTATCGCGTTGTTGGTGTGAGTGCCTTCATTTGAAAAAGCAGCCAGACCGTCAGGAAAATAGACAATGTCACCTTTTTTATCTGGTATTAAGCCGGGGTGCAAGTTAATAGTGAGAGGAAACTTTTTAACGAACTCTTGTGTTAAAATCAAAATCCAACCGGCTAAGACTACAATATCCGGGTCATATTTTTTCGCTAGTAGACCCGCTAGATCTTTTGAGTATGCTGCTCGGCTTTTGCCAGAATCTTTGTAAGGTTTCCAAGGAAAAATCTCTGTAGGTATATTTTCTTTTTGGGCCCTTTCTAATCCAAAAGCATTGGTGGAATTGCTTACCACCACAACTATTTTGCCTTTTATTTTGCCAGCCTTACAAGCATCTACAATTGCTTGCAAGTTAGTTCCTGTTCCCTTGTTTGAAATCAAACAGGCAATCTTCTTCACCGTATTAATTGTTAGGCAGGGATGATTGAGTAGATTATACATGCCGTATCGAAACTTTTAAATAATTGATTTTTGTTGACAGCTTCTGTTAGAATCAAACCTTGCTAATACGCACCACCCTCAGTATTATTCCTGTCTCGGATTATCCGGGATTTTAGGGTGGGAGGATTAAGGAAAATTATGAGTAAAACCCCAGGAATTAAAGATCTTCTTGAAGCCGGAGCGCATTTTGGACATCAAAGTCGGCGTTGGAACCCAAAGATGGCTTCATATATTTTTACAGATCGCGAAGGAATTCATATTATTGATCTTGAGAAAACCGAAAAGAAACTTGAACAAGCTTGCAATTTTATAAAAGAAGTGGCTAGTAAAGGTGGAGCAGTAATATTTTTGTCAACCAAAAGGCAAGCCCAGGAGATTATTAAGAGAGAAGCAAGTAGAGTTGATACAATGTATTTGACTCATCGATGGTTGGGGGGCCTCTTAACTAACTTTAGCTCTGTTAAAAAAACAATTGACAAACTCCCGGCACTGGAAAAAAGGTTGGAAGAAGCAAAAGAAGAGGGTCTAACTAAAAGAGAACAACTCTTGATATCCCGGGAAATTGCTAAGTTAGAAAAAAATATTGGTGGGATACGCGGTCTTGAGAAGTTGCCAGAAGCAATCTTCATAGTAGACTCTAGAAAAGAAGAAATCGCTGTTCGTGAAGCAAATAAGACAGGAGTGCCTGTTGTTGCTATTGTTGATACCAACGCAGATCCAACCAAAGTAGAGTATCCTATACCAGCAAATGATGATGCAATAAAAGCGATTTCGCTTCTAGTTAAAACAATTGCTGATGCTTTTGAAGAGGGTAGGAGAATGTGGGAAAAGAAGGCGGTGAGCATTGCGAAAAAAGAGGCTCAAGAAGCAAAGGAGAAAGTAAAAGTTTAAATGGATATCAGTGCTGAACAGGTGAAAAAATTAAGAAATGAAACCGGCGCACCTGTTATGGATGTGAGACGTGCTTTAATTGAAGCAAAAGGAAATACCGCTTCGGCAAAAGAAATACTTAAGGCCAAGGGTTTGGAAGCTGTGGCAAAAAAATCTGAGCGGCAGACCACCCAAGGAATTATTGAAACATATATCCATTCAGGCGGCAGAGTTGGTGCTATTGTGCACCTTGCTTGTGAGACAGATTTTGTAGCTAAAACTAGCGAGTTTAAAAGTCTTGCTCGGGAGATTGCTATGCAAGTGGCGGCAATGAACCCAGAAAATGTCGAAGAACTTTTGCAGCAGGAATATATCAGAGATCCCGCCAAGAAAATTAAGGAGCTGATAAGTGAGACTGCTGCCAAAACTGGCGAAAATATTCAGGTCAAACGTATTACTAGATTTTCCTTGAACGATTAAACGAAAGCTGATGGAAGCAAGCTTATCCAATATAAAAGAAAGAATGGCAAAGGCTCTTGAACACCTCAAGCAAGAGTTATCTGCAATTAGAGGTGGGCGGGCGAACCCGTCTATAATTGAAAATATTAAAGTGGAAGCTTATGGATCTCAGATGGATTTACGCGATGTGGGATCGATAAGTGCACAAGATGCTTCTTTACTAGTAGTGAGCGTTTGGGATCCATCTAACGTTGATGCAGTAATAAAAGCGATTCGCGACTCTAATAGAGGGTTAAATCCAGTGGCAGATGGTAGTGCAGTTAGAATTCCACTGCCTCCTTTGACCGAAGAGAGAAGAAAAGAACTTGTGCGTACTGTTCATGACAAAGCAGAAAGTGCAAGAGTTGCAATTAGGAACGTCCGTAGAGAGGCAATTGAGGATCTTGAAAGACAAAAAGAGTCAAAAGAGATTTCAGAGGACGATCTTTTTAGAGGCAAGGAAGACATCCAAAAAATCACGGATAGTATTTCTTCAGAACTTGAGCTATTTGTCAAAGCCAAGGAGGAGGAAATCATTAAAATATGATTTTTGTAGCAATTTTAATCGGGATTTTAATTCTTGGTATATTGGTTTTTGTTCATGAAGCTGGTCATTTTATTGCCGCTAAAATCTTTGGAGTGAAGGTGGAGGAGTTTGGTTTTGGTTTTCCACCAAGGATTTGGGGAAAAAGAAAAGGAGAGACCACCTATTCAATAAATGCGATACCAGCAGGAGGCTTTGTTAATCTTTTGGGAGAAGTAGGAGATCAAGGGCCAAGAAGTTTTGCGGCTAAACCCTCTTGGATACGGGCTCTAATTGTTTCAGCTGGCGTCATTGTTAACCTTCTTTTAGCCGTTATAATATTCACAATTTTGTTATGGTTCACTTCCTTTAAGACTAATTTTAATCTGATAGTCGACAATAAATTTCCTTTTGGTAATCAAGAAAATTTTATATTGATTGCAAAAGTAGATCCTGGGTCGCCTGCAGAAAAAGCCGGTATTGAGCCCGGAGATAAAATTGTGTTAGCTAACGGACAACGGTTTGACAGTATAGCCTCCTTTAAAGAATTTATAGATAGTAGTTTGGGTAACAAAATTACTCTTAAATTAGATAACGTGACCACAAACGAAGAAAAAGAAGTTGGTGTTGTTCCTAGAGTTCATCCGCCAGCGGGGCAAGGGTCGCTTGGTGTTGTTTTTGCCGGAAGAGGGTTGGTGGCAACAGTTTCATATCGATCACTCTCCGAGAAAGTATTTTCTGGCTTTTTACACGCAGGAAACATGCTTCAATATCAATTTGTGGTTATTGGTTCTTTAGTTGGCCGTTCGATTGAAGAAGGAACACCCGAGCCTGTTGCGGAACAAGTTTCTGGGCCTATTGGGATTGTTGCTCTTATTAGTGTGATAGTAGGTGCAGGTGGAATTGCGGCGATTGAATCTTTGGTAACAGTGATAGCACTTCTTAGCCTGGTTTTGGCTGTTGTCAATATATTACCAATTCCGGCTCTCGATGGCGGCAGGTTGGCTTTTATCGTAGTTGAGGCTATCACAAGAAGGAAGGTAAATCCTGCGATCGAACGGGCTATTCATTTGGTTGGTTTTATTGTTATTATCGTCCTGTTCTTATTGGTCAGCTATAACGACATAATCAAAATATTCGGTTAGTTGACTGTTAGAATCTTTACTATTAAACTAGGCTCTATGCGCTACAGCAAACTTTTTGGTAAAAGCCTGCGAGCAGCTCCAAAAGAAGCTGAAAGCATCTCTCATAAACTACTATCTAAAGGTGGTTTTATTGACCAATTGGCAGCAGGTGTTTACACATTTCTTCCTTTGGGATGGCAGGTTCACTCAAAAATTGCCAACATTATACGAAGCGAGATGAACGTAATTGATGGTCAGGAATTTTCAATGCCGGTCCTGGCACCAAAAGCCCTTTGGCAAGAAACAAATCGTTGGAAAACAATCGATCCTCCTCTTTTTGTAACAACCGATCGCCATAATAAAGAATACGCTCTTGGCCCAACCCACGAAGAAGTAATAACTGATCTAACCCGACGTTTTGTCAAAAGCTATAAAGATTTACCGTTTGCCGCCTATCAAATTCAAGATAAGTTTCGAAACGAGCTGCGCGCTACCGGAGGCTTGCTGCGTACTCGCGAGTTTTTCATGAAAGATCTTTATTCATTTCACGAAAACGAAGCCGATTTTAAAGACTATTTTAAAAAAGTGATCGAAGCATATACAAAAATTTTTGATAAGTTAGGACTTAGGATTCTTGTTAGCCAAGCTTCAGGGGGAAGTATCGGTGGAGATACTACCTACGAATTCCAGGTTCCGGCGTCTGTTGGAGAAGATATAGTTATTTTCTGTAAAGCCTGTGGTTACGCTATAAACAAACAGTTTGCCGAGGAAAAAAATGTTAAAAACACTTGCCCAGAATGTAAAGAGAAACTTTCTGAAACAAACGCGATTGAGGCTGGGCAAGTTTTTTCCTTAGGAACAAAATATTCAAAAGGTATGGGCGCTACTTTTGTGGACAAAAATGGAAAAGAAAGACCGATCATTATGGGTTGCTATGGTATAGGTATTGGTCGCCTTATGGCCACAATCGTGGAAGTTTCACACGATGAAAAAGGGATTATTTGGCCAGAAAACGTCTCTCCGTATCAAATTCATTTAATTTCGATTGGGAGTGATAAGAATGTTGCGAGAAAAGCAGACGAAATTTATGCGGAATTGATCAAAAAAGGCGTCGAGGTTTTGTTTGATGATAGGGAAGAAAGTCCCGGTGTGAAACTAGCCGATGTAGACTTACTTGGAATTCCACAGCGTTGGGTTGTTAGTGAAAACACTCTCAAACAAGATTCAATCGAAGTAAAGAGGCGAGGCGAAAAAGCCGCCAAATTAGTTAAAATCTCTACCCTTTAAACCCCACTACTTAAATTCCACTACTTATTTGCCCGATTCACTATTTAGCAGTAGAATTTTGATCAATGAAAACAATTTATTTAGTTCGGCATGGCGAAGCTCTAGATGACATAGAAGATCGATATGGTGGTTGGAGCGACGATCCTCTGACTGAGAAGGGTAGAGAAACCGCAGAGCAGCTTGCAGGGAAAATTATTAGATTATCTCCCAAACCAACCAAAATTTATTCAAGCCCTTTCAAACGAGCTTTTGAAACAGCGGAAATTATTGGCGATAAACTAGGATTAAAGCCGGTTTCAGTGGGAAATCTAAAAGAAAGAAACCGCTACGGAATTTTAACCTCAATGACGAAAACTGAAGCAAAAACCGCTTATCCGCAGATGGTTCAACAAGTTGAAAATTATATGGAAACGATCCAAGGCGCAGAAACTTACGAACATTATCGTGATAGAGTATTGAGAGCAGTCAACGAAATAGTTAAAGAGAGTAAAGAAAACACCCTAATTGTTTGTCATGGTGGAACTTTTAGGATTGTAATGTGGAAACTTCTTAGAAAACCGGACTACGAAAGAGCAGACCTAAATGCAATTCTTACTATCGAGGAAAATAACGGCAGATTGGCATTAAAAAACTCGGAAGGCCTCATCTTCAAATCATAATTTGCCCGCTTCTTTTCAACGTGCTAAAATCTTCAAACCCTCAAAGAAAGGAGGAACAAGAGAGATGTTTAGGGTTATCAAGGTAACCAACCGGGAACTGGAGGAAAACACCGCTGAGGGAGTCAGAAAAATGCTCCAAGTAAAATTTAATCTACAGGTCTCTTCAGTGGTTGGTCTCAGTTTGTGGGAGGAGGCGGAAAGTCGGTACAATGCTCCTGCTATCTCCGAAGATGAGGATAAAGATTTCCTTGAGTTAGATTTCAATCCAAACTGTTTGGTGGAAGTCTACCTGCCAGATTGGGAGGGACCGGAAGATTTGTATCTCGCTGCAGTATCAGGTCTTTAGGAGAGAGACCCCTTTTTATTTGCTCGCTTCTTTTTCTTAGTGTAGAATCATTTTGTGAATTTGCGCAAACTCATTGAAGATTATTTAAAAGAAGCCAAGCTAATGCAACTTGCGACATCGGTTGGTAATCAACCGTGGGTTTGCAACGTTTGGTTTGGATTTGATGAAGGTTTACATATCTACTGGATTTCCTCAACAACAAGAAGACACTCAAAAGAAGTTGCAAAAAACCCAAAAGTTGCTGCTGCCATCGTTTTACCACATAATCCGGAAGATACACCCCGTGGCCTGCAGCTTGAAGGTAAAGCGGAGATCCTAACCGAACAAAAGGATATTGATAAGGCTATTTCAGTATTTGCAGGAAGAATATTTCCTCGAGAAAAAATTTCTGAATTTATGGAGTCAAAAACTCACCCCCATCGTTTCTACAAAATAAAACCAACCCAATTTGTTCTTTTTGACGCAGTTAATTTTCCAGGTAATTCAAGACAAGAGTATAAGTTATGAAGAATTTACTTGAAGGAAAAACTATTCTCGTCACAGGTGCAAACAGAGGCTTGGGTGAGGTGGTAGCCAGGTCAGCCAAGGAAAACGGAGCCACAGTTATCTTACATGGAAGGAGAGAAGAGGAAGTCAGAAAAATTGCCGAGGAGCTTCAAAGCGATTATATTATTTGTGATGCTTCTAATGAACAAGAAGTAAAGATTGAGGTTGAAAAACTATTACAAAAGATAAGAAGGATAGATGTTTTAATAAATAACGCTGCAGACCCTAGCCCTCCCACTCAATATTTAGAAGATATAACTATCAGTAATTTAGATTATGTAATTAAAACAAACGTTTATAGTGTAATATTTTTTTCCAAAGCAGTGATTAAAGCAATGAAAGAACAAAAGTCTGGAAAGATAGTAAATGTAGCTTCAATTAGAGGGTTGGTAGGAAAACCAGGTAGATCGGTTTATGCGCTTTCTAAAGCTGCGGTAATTAACCTGACAAAGACACTAGCCGTTGAATTAGCCCCATATGTGACAGTGAATTCTGTCTCTCCAGGACCTATTGATAAGAAGGAAACATCAGAGGAACAAAGAAAGATTTGGAAGAAAAAAAGTTTATTAAATAAATTGCCGACCACAAAGGATATTGCAGAGGTAATAATATTTTTATGCTCCTCTGAGGCAAATTTTATTACTGGACAGAATATCGTTGTTGATGGAGGCGAATCTCTCTCAGTAAAATAGATGAATATTTCTTATGAAGACTTTGAAAAAGTAGATATAAGAGTAGGTAAGATACTCAAGGTAGAGGAGTTTCCGGAGGCACGAAAACCCGCGTACAAATTGGAAATTGATTTTGGTAAAGAAATTGGCATCAAGCGTTCCAGCGCAAGAATTGTAGATTTATATAAAAAAGAAGAGCTGGAAGGCAGCCTAGTTCTTGCCGTAGTGAATTTTCCACCTAAACAAATTGGTCCATTTATCTCCGAATGTCTTACCCTCGGAGTTCCTGATGAAGAAGGGCGAGTAGTTCTTGTCCGTTCCGATAAAGACGCACCACTCGGCTCCAAACTCTTTTAATTTGCCCGCTTATTGACGGAGTGATAAACTTTTTCTATGCTGAAAGCTGTTTTGTTTGATTTCGATGGTACCATTGCTGATTCTCTTCATTTTCACCTGATGGCTTGGCGGAAAACTTTTAATCATTACGGCAAAAATCTATCGGATGAAGAAATTATCCGCGATGCTTTTTATGTAACCGAAGAGGAATTTACTAAAAAGTTTAAAATTGACGATGTAAAAGCCTTCTTTGATCTGTACTACACGCATCTTAGTGAAGTAATTACTGAGTTGAAACTTCACGAAAACTTAGAAGAAGTACTTAGCTGGTTAAAGAAGAAAAATATAAAATTAGCCATCATTTCTTTTGCCGATAGAGAGTATTTGGTTGCGCAGCTCTCCCGTTTGAAAATCGCCAACTTTTTTGATGCGGTGCTTGGCCATAGGGATGCCAGCCATCCAAAACCTCACTCCGAGATTGCAAAGAAAGCGATGAAAATATTGGAAGTAAATACGGATGAAACCCTGCTAATTGGTGATACAGAACTTGATATAAAAACAGGTAAAAATGCGCTAGTTTTGACAGGACTTTACTTACCAAAAATGAATTTACCTTTTGTAGATGAAGAGTCACTAAGAGCTTTAAAAGCAGATTTTGAATTTGGAAATTTTTCAGAACTTCCCGATAAAGTTTCCCGCCTGCTTTAATTTGCCCAGCTTTTTCCCAAGTGCTAAAATACACAAACTGGAGGTGAGATTAATGGCTAGGTTCCTCATGCCTTCTAAAAAGGCAGGAACAATGAGCAAAGCCGAGAGTGAAGAGTGGTTCATAAAGGCTCACATCAAGCTCTTTCTGCCTTTTATTGTCGGTGTCAACATTCTAGTCAAGTTTCTTGATGAACCGTCCTTGATAGTAGTTGCCGCGGTCTTTTACATGCTGCCGGCGTATTGGATTTTCATTTTCACCCGGTGGAGTATTAAGCAAAAAAGATTTGGGGTAGCGAAGGG
>Ga0209541_10015142_pt1 | contig 11564 bp, 8 predicted proteins | sample RifCSPlowO2_01_FD_184027 | JGI IMG/M metagenome (GOLD analysis project Ga0209541, IMG submission 184027) | Groundwater microbial communities from Rifle, Colorado - Rifle CSP2_plank lowO2_0.1 (SPAdes) (version 2) | ecosystem: Environmental > Aquatic > Deep subsurface > Groundwater | place: Rifle...
AAGTAAAATAGGAGATGTTTTGGAAGGAGACACAGAGGGCTCTATAAAATCGGCTTCTGGATTTCTGCAAAATGAAGACGTAATTATTCTTCAGACAGATCAATTTTCAGGAATTATTCCTCGAGCCACTTTGGTCTCATCATTTGACCATCAACCGCCTTCGGAAATCGCTGAAATGTTAGCGCCTCACATCCATGAAAGAGAAGAAGGAGGAGCATCAGCTCTAATTTTGGAGTTTTCTGAAAATGGAGTTATTCCGCAAGCAGCTGAAGAACAAGCAGAGGGCGCAGAGGAAACTCCACTAGAAATCGGGGGGTCGGAAGAGCTGGCTCAACCAAAAGAAGACTTGGAACCAAGTACTGCTCCCGAAGAAAGTTCGGAACAAAAAACCTCTACTCAACCGGTTATTGAAAATTTAGAAAAAATAGGGGATGCGTCTTCTTTTTTCAAAGAAACAGAACCGTTAACTGCTCCTAGAGCTTCTATTTTAAAGAATCTAAATAATATATTTTCTAAACTTAAGCTTCCTGGGACATTATTTGATAGATCAAAAAGAATTTATCTTGTGATCGCTCTTATTATTCTCTTAGTTTTGGGGGCTGGAATTATTTTTACCAGAATCAGTGGTTCAAATAAAACTAATCAAGAACTTTTTGCCAAAGTTTATGCTGAAGCAAAAAATAAATATGACGAGGGGGTTAATTTATCAGATCTAAATAGAAGCCTGGCAATTAAGAGTTTTGAGTCCTCAAAAAAGATAATAAATGAAAATCTTTCAAAATTTCCCAAAAACTCAACACAGGAAAAGGAGTTATCCGCTCTTTTAGTAAGGGTCAACGAAGAGATATCCGGATCTCCTGGAACAAGTGTTAGTCCAAAGGAAATTAAAGCATCCGAAAGCCCGTTTCTTGAAGCGGAAATCAATAACAGTAAAGCAACTTACTTTGCCCAAAATGATTCCAATATTTACTTTCTTGATAGTACTGGTGTAATTAAAATTGCCAAATCAGATTCTTCCAAACAAACAATAATTAAAAAGGGAGATATCTGGGCTACGCCGGGCGGACTTTCGGTTTTTCTAACTAATCTCTATGTTCTGGATAAAGATGAGGGACAAATTATTAAATTCGTTCCTGCATCGGGAAGTGCTTATACTAATTCCAATTATCTAACTGATGCTTCCTCTTTCTCAAAAGTTAATTCAATAGCAATTGATGGAGCAATTTATGTGCTTTTTGTTGATGGGAAAATTGATAAGTTCTTAAAAGGTACCAAACAAAGCTTTAACGTAACTGGTCTTAATAAACCTCTTTCAAATCCAACTAGAATTTATACTGATGCAGATAGCGACTCTATTTATATTTTAGACAAAGGAGGCTCCAGAGTTGTTGTTTTAAATAAAGAGGGAAGTTTTACAGCTGATTATAGCGCATCACTTTTAAAGAATGCTTTAGATTTTGAGGTTTTGGAAAAAGACAAGAAAATTAATTTCCTTGCAGATAAAAAAGTCTACCAAATAGAAATAAAATAGGTTATTATAGCCTTAGTGAAGATCTCAAACAGACGAGCTTTCTACGATTACAAAATTGAAGATAGCATTGAGGCTGGAATTAATCTAACTGGCGGAGAAGTTAAATCTGTTAAGGCGGGACACGCTGACCTCACTGGAAGTTTTGTTAGAATTATCGGCAGTGAAGCATATTTAGTAAATGCCAAAATATTCCCCTATCAAAAGGCAAGAGCGGAAACTATTGAAGAGGGAAGAACAAGAAAACTTCTTCTGCACAAGAATCAAATAATATCGCTTAAAAGCAGGACCGAAGGAGCAAATTTAGCTTTAGTTCCTTTATCGCTTTATACTAAAAACGGCCTTATTAAGGTTGATGTCGGGATAGGTTCGGGAAAGAGGAAATTTGAGAAAAAAGAAGCTAAAAAGAAAAGAGACCTCTCAAGGATTGTTGAGGATGAAATATTTGACATTTAAGGCTAAATTTAGTAGAATAATTCTCGTAAGTTGGGGATGAATTGACTCGACAGGAATAGCACTTTTAAAAATGCAAGCCGACTTTGATTTGTAGTCGTAAAACAAAATCAAAAAACAAATGCTAGACCTAATAAGCTAGCGTTCGCGTTTGCTTAACTTAAGTAATGCGAACTGTTCTTAATGTTCTTTCTCAGTGGGATATTTTGAGCATAAACTTAGCTGAGAAATTAGTAAGGAGCATGGTTGACTCTTTATCGAACTTATAACCTTTAGTTTTATTTATTCTCTTCGGTTAGAAAAGAATAAAGCTGAGTAAAATTAACCGAATAAGCTTGTAGAAGTTTTTTTAAGTTCATTCTTGGACTCCGGTTCACTGCCGGACATCTCCACAAAAAACCCTGACATAACGTTCGGGGTTTTTTATTTTTCTTTAGCAAATGCAAGAGCCCAAACCCTACTTGCTCCTGCCTTCTTAAGAATCTTCCCCGCCTCACTAACCGTCGCTCCAGTAGTCAAAACATCATCAACAAGGAGTATATTTTTATGTTTGAGATTTGAGATTTGGAGTTTAGGATTTAGCTTAAACGCATTTTTAATGTTTTCTCTTCTCTTTTCTCTGTCAAGTTTAACCTGTGAACCCGTATCTCGAACACGAGTTAATAATTTGACTACAGGAAGTTTAAATCTTTTCCCAATTTCTTTGGCAATAATTTCAGATTGGTTATATCCCCTTCTCTTTTCTTTTGAATTAAACAAAGGAATTGGAACAAGAATAAGATTCTTCTCTTTTTCAATCAGTCTTTGGAACTCTTCATTTTGGCTCATAGATTCAAAAACTAAATCAGAAATTATTTTTCTAAGATCCGTTAAATAAGGCTTGTATTTAAATTGATAAACGAGTTTTCTGGCAACAGAATTTAAAACTATCGCAGAAAAAGTCCCTTCTAGGGAAGTTCTTTTCTTACATTTTGGATGAGTAATGCCTAAAAAGGCCGGTTTTGAGCATTCAGCGCAAATATTTTCTGTGTCAAAAGAAAGGCGGGAAAAACAATCTGCACAAAGGTAACTACCAACAGCTTTGCAATTAACACAGTATTTTGGGAAAATAAAATCTATAAGACCCACAAAAAAATAATAACAAATGGCAAAGATTTTTGTTTTTAGACACGGCCAGACCGTTGATAATATCGAACATGATTTTTCAGGGATTCATGATGTCGATCTAACCCAGGCGGGAATCGAAGAAGCAGAACAAATAGGCGAAAAGTTAAAAAATGAACCTGTCACAAAAGCTTACCAATCCAATCAAATCCGCTCACAACATACTTTGCAGCTTGTTTTAAACGGTTGGCATAAAAATGTTCAAATCTTTACAGATTCACGAATTAGAGAAAGAGATTACGGAGATTTAACAGGATTAAATAAAGACGCGCTGGCAAGAATTGATCCTAAAGATTTTGAATTATGGCATAGAAGCTACGATACACCTCCTCCAAATGGGGAAAGTATTAAAAACGTGGAAGTTAGGGTTTTGGATTTTTTAAACGAAATTATTCCAACATGGGAAAAAGATGATATTATTTTTATCTCTACCCACGGCAATTCCATTAGACCAATGAGAAGATACTTCGAACATTTATCAATTCCGGAAATGTGTAGTTTTGAACACGCTCCGGGCAAAATCTATTCCTACAACATTTAGCCTCTGGATGATATAATAGTGAGGCTTTGGAGGAGTCGCATAGTTTGGTCCATTGCGGGAGTTTGCTAAATTCCTGAGCTGAATAAGCTCGCGTGAGTTCGAATCTCACCTCCTCCGCCCTAAAAATGAAATTATTAAAAAATATCCACGAAGATTATCTCCGTTCACTTATGTTCGGACTTCAGGATGGTATTGTTTCCACAACAGGAGTTGTAGTAGGTATTTCAACAGGAGTTGATAATAAGGCAATAATAATTCTGGCTGCTTTTGTAGCTGTTACAGTGGAAGCTACCTCAATGGCTGCTGGGCAGTATTCAAGCGAAAAGGCAGTTCACCAAATGGATAAAACCGGAAAACACACAGACAGTCTAATAATCGGGGGGATAATAATGTTTTTCGCATATCTTTTAGGAGGGGCTTTTCCTATCCTACCTATAGTCTTTTTCCCGCAGGAGATTTCAAGGATACTTGCTATAATTTCGGCATTTTTGGGACTTTTTGTAATAGGATATATAAAAGGCCAGGTCGTAGAACACAGACCGCTCAGAAGTGCAGTTGAGCTTTTTATAATTGGATCAATTGCAACAATTGTTGGAGTAATTGTAGGTTATTTCTTAAGAGTATAGTTTGCGGAGAGGGGGAGATTCGAACTCCCGGCCACCTTGCGGCGGCATTCGCTCTCCAAGCGAACGCACTAGACCACTATGCGACCTCTCCAAGTCAGACTATTTTAGCAAGTTTTTGGCTTCTGTCCAAACTTTATTGTCCGAGGGATAAGTTAGTCTTTCCTCGACTTTTGATTTTTCTATCCATTCGACTTTTTCCATTTCGTGATCATGATTCGCGGTATTTCCTCCTACGTATTCCATAAGAAAGTAATAAACTTTTTTCTTTCTCTTTTCTCCTTCCCACTGATACCAATATTCAACCGGCGTTAACTCAGAGACAATTTTTCCTTCAATTCCTGTTTCTTCTTTAACTTCACGAAGGGCCGTCTCTTCTTTCTTTTCTCCCTTGACGTGATCGCCAATTAATCCTTTTGGAAAGACCCAACCATGGTGCTGACTATGCTTTGCAACCAAAACAAAAGTTTTTGCGTTTTCTTTCTTGTAAACTACTCCTCCTGCCGAAAACTCAAATTTCATAAAATAGGCGGAGAGGGTGGGATTCGAACCCACGATGATATTGCTACCATAAAGGTTTTCAAGACCTTCTCCTTAAACCGCTCGGACACCTCTCCAGTTGCTGTTATTATAGTTTAATTTGAAGCTAATTTCTAGTAAGTAGTTGCTTGTAGTTAGTTTTTGATATAAATTAAAGTTATGAATCCCAACGAGTACGAAGTAGAAATGTTGCCGACTGATTTACCCAAAGAAATACCTGCGACAAATCAAGATGGGAAAGTTTCAGAAAATGAAGAAAGCGTTAAAACTTTACTTTCCTGGCATGCCCCAGGAAGACCTTTTAAAAAAAGAGGTAAGCAATTTTATATGCTTTCTCTTTTGATTTCAGCACTAATTAGTATAATTCTTGGCTTTTTTTCTCAATTCACCTTAATAGCAGTAGTTTGGTCGCTTGTTTTTCTAACTTTTGTTTTCTCCCTAGTTCCTCCGAAAAACTTTCACTACAGAATTTCGACAGAAGGTATAACTGTTGAGGATCATTTTTACCTCTGGAAAGAACTTTACGATTTTTATTTTAAAAAGGTCGAGGGAGTAGATGTTTTAAAAGTAAGAACTGAGGCTCTTATCCCTGGCGAATTAACAATTACTTTGGGCGAAATACCTGAAGAGCAAGTAAAAGGGGTTTTGGTTAAATTTTTGCCTTATAGAGAAGTGGTTAAAAAAACTTTTCTTGAGAAATCTGGAGATTATTTATCGGCAAATTTTCCACTTGAACGAACATAGCGGAGGGTGCAGGATTTGAACCTGCGTAGGGCTTGCGCCCTCGAGTTTTCGAAACTCGTGCAATTGGCCGCTATGCGAACCCTCCATCTGGCGTGTCCGAGAGGAGTCGAACCTCCAACCTCAAGATCCGCAATCTTGTGCTCTATCCTTTGAGCTACGGACACAAAGCTCTCGTATTTTAGTTTATTAACCAATTCTAAGCAAGGTTTCTCTTATTGCAATTTATGAAAAAAGTTGATTATAATCGCTATCAATGACTGAGCGAAGAGTTCTTACCGACGGCGCAAAAGATTATGGTAATGGCGTAATAGGTCCCTCGCAACAAGATAAAGACCTATTTAATTCTTCAACCGGCGATATTCCTTCTTATTCCGGCTTAAGCGACAGAATTCTTTGGGGAGGCGCAGCGCTTACTGTTCCGGCACTAATTGCCGCATGTACGCCCAGCCAAGCGGAGAGTTTTCAAAATCTTTTCAATGAGGCAAACCAGGGCTCTGGTGAAGTTCTTGGAATCTCAACAGAATCTGTTTCTTCACTTTTTGAAAAATTCCATCAGAAATATTTAAATCAGCCAGTAGATTTCGATAAAGCATTTGGTACTCAGTGTATGGACCTTGTTAATGAATGGTCCGCTGTTTTAGGCGGTAAACAATTCATGGGAGGATGGGCGGATGAAATTTGGCAGCAATACCCTGATTTTTATAAATCAATTCCAAACAATGGTCAGAATCAGCCGAAGGTTGGTGATATTTTTGTTTGGAGCAACAAACATACCGGAATTTACACTGGAAGAAAAGATCCCCAGGGAAGATTATGGGTTTTCGAGCAAAATGACCCTATCGGTTCGGTAAGTCACGATCAGGCATATGATTTAGATTCGACAAATCTTATCGGTTGGTTAAGAAGAAGTGAATCCAATGTTACTCAGGAAACCGAAGAGCCTTCAACTCCTGAGGAATTTATTGCCAGGGATGCACTTGACAGGTGGCTTGGGGCATGGACCAATGAACAATGGGCGGGCGGATTTCCTATTATAAACCCAGGGGACGATCCTCTCTATGACAAATATTTCCACGGACAGCTTGTAGATCCATCCTGGTTAGATAGAAATCGTCAAGCACTTATTCAAGGCGATACAGAAATTGATGAACCGCTTGTTATACGCTGGGTAATTTCTTACCAATCGGAAAATTATGTTGAGATAGCAATCGGAGAATCACAATTTACGAAAATAAAAACTATGACTCAATATAGCGGCAGCGATGGTGCCTGGGGAATTCCATATGCTGAGGCGATAAGATTAAAAATTTATTGGGGAACCCCAAGTCCGGATTTTCCCTCTTTAACAGATTTTGGAAATGTCTCTGATCTTAATTTCAGCGAACCTATTGATTACAGCGCATATGCCTTCCGCCCCGCTGATTTTCAAATTCATTACAGCGAAATCGATTCCGGACAACTCACAGCTGATACCTACCAAATTGGTGGCGACAATGCCAACATAGATAGCGATGGGAATGTCATTGGAGGAAGCGGTCGTTTCTATAACAGGTATTGGGAGGCAAGACCAATTGTTTTCCCATCAGGCTTGATTACCTCTGTATTGTCATCTTTTTATACACCTACAATGGTTGACAACTGTTTTGTCCATGGAGGAATGGCAGGAACAGATCTAAAAGATCAAGGCGCTTGTGAATTAATAATTAGCCAATAAATAACTTGACAACTTTTCCTAAGTAATTCAAACTAGAATATGATGAGACTGCCTGCCTTGGCCGGCCGAAGCTTTATGCGGAGGTGGCCCCGACTTATCATATCGATAGTTCTTTGTGCTGTTTTTTTTATACTCTTTCTTTCCCCTAGAGCTTACGCACAGACTGCAAATCAAGCAAATTCAAATTTTATAACTCCAAATACAGCGGAAAACGTTCCGCCAAATCTTCATAACTGGGTTCAGACTTTGATGATTGACACTATGTCTGCACTTTCCTGTCAGCTTTCAGGAATTGATCCTACAAATCCAAGTGCTCAGTGTCTAGGGGTTGATCAAAAAACAGGAAAGATCGGTTTTGTCGAAAATGGAGGTGGACTAGTCGGAGTTTTAAGCTATGGAATAGCATCTCTTTATAATTTACCTATAGGCACATCAGATTACGTAGGATATATTGCAAAAAATTTTAAGCCTGTGGGTAAATCATATGCACAAGCCACTCTTCCAAATTACTGCAGTCAGCAAAAATTAGAACCTGGTATCTGCGGACTAAAACCTTTCATTCCAATATGGGCCGCAGCACGCGATATTGTCTATATGCTTTTTGTAATCATTTTTATAATAATTGGCCTTGCAATTATGTTTAGGGTACACATAGACCCGAGAACTGTTATGACGGTCCAAAACCAAATCCCTAAAATTATCGCAGGAATAATTTTAGTAACTTTTTCTTTTGCCATAGCAGGCTTATTAATTGATGTGATGTATGTTGTGATTTACCTTTTTTACAATGTGTTAAGTGGAATAAACATTCCATCTGTTGATGTCGCCGGCAGTGTGAGCAACTTAAATCCTTTGTATCTTCAAAATCAGAATACTTTTAGCGCCATAGGCGGTCTTGGCGGCTTAACAAAAACAGCTGATGGAATAGCCCGTGCCTTAGCAGATGTCGTAAGAAGCTTTATAGGAATTACCCCCAGTACTTTTCTAGGAAGTTTTGATTTTATTTCAGCCATAGGTCGCTTGGGAAGCATTTTTGATCCAAATAGCGCTTCGTCAGCATTTGACAAAATCATAGATATGGTAAGTATTATGGCGGGGATAACGTTGGCTTGGCAAGCTGGAAACTTTGCGGCAAATGCTGCAGGTGTTGTCATAGGTAGTACTGTTGCAGGTGTAGGAGCGGCAGGAATTACATTTCCAATTGTTTTTGGGTTCGTTGAAAATCTGCTTCGAAATTGGCTTCCTTATTTTATTGTTTATATTGTCGTATTAATTGCACTAATTTTCGTTTTAGTAAGACTTTGGTTTACCCTTCTTCTGGCTTATATCAATATTTTAATTGACGTCATTTTTGCGCCTTTCTGGCTTTTGGCTGGGTTAATTCCGGGAGAAAAGGGGGGATTTGGTATTTGGTTTAAAGATATAGTATCGAATTTAGCAGCTTTTCCTGTAGCCTTGGGAATGCTTATGATTGGACAGATTTTTGCAGTTGCAATTGGCACAGCAGAAACAGCTAGTAAAGGCTCTGTGTTTGTACCTCCGCTTGTGGGAATTCCTGCAACCGAAACTAGTGTATTAGGGGGACTCGTCGGCATGGGTTTTATATTTATGACTCCACAAGTCCTAACTATGGTTAAAAAGGCTATAGGCGCACCTCAGCTTGATCTAGGTCCTATCGCTCCTCCTCTTGGAGCAGGAATCGCCGCGCCTCTAAGAATAGCTAAAACTGCATCAAAAATTCGTGGAAGAATGGGACAAGGTAAGACTCTTAGGGAAGCTGTGACTGAAGAGGCGACAGGAAAAGTTTATTAAGCTCCTTTAGGATTTAATTCCAAAACCCTTTGCAACCTCATCCGGGAAGAAAAGCTTTATCATTTCCATAGCCACAAGTGGACCAAATAGAAGAAGTAGAGTTCTAAACATCTGAAGCATTAGATATTTCCTATCCGCATGATGTTCTTCTTTAAGTACTTCAAGATCCGCTTTGCCATGTGACACATCGCTTGAAACTATACCCATTACCGCAAGCGCATCTAAGAACGCAGCTCTTGCCTCCTCATCCATAGCCAAAAAGTTAACTCTATAAAACTTTTCAAAATCTGATCTTGGTTTTTTAAGTCCTTTTTCCACTCCCCCTACCCAAGTTGAATGAGGATACATGGTCGCCATATCAAGCCACGCTTTAAGAAAAGGCCTGATTACTTTTTGTGCCGCACTTCTCCCATGGACGCGCGAGTAACCATCTACAAACTTCATTAAGTGTTCCGCAAACTCCTTTCCTACAGGATCTTTTCCAAAAGACTCTTTTCCTACAGGGTGTTCTATAAGGCTATTAATTTCGCCCCAGGCCTCTGAAAGATTTGCCTGATCGCTGGCTAGAATCCTGATTAAGTTTTCTCTTCCCAATCCTGCAAGTCCCTCGCCAGTTTTCTCCCAAGCTACACGAGGCGCATCGTCAATTGCAAAGGCAAAAGGAACGTCAACTTTAGCCATTTTCTCGGCATTTGCCATTCCGAAGTCAATCATTTTTTTAACTAAGGCCTCTTCTTCGGGCGTCAATCTGTCTTCTGCCTCAAAATAACGATCGATCATTTGATACTTATATCCGTCTGTCATGGCTCTAAAAGCATCCGCTTCTCTTTTCAACTGATCGCGCGTAAGTCCTTCACCGCTTGCACCCCTGTACCAAAGCTCTTCTTTTCTAAGTCTGGCTAGAGCTGCTCTGGCCATTTTAGCTCGAAGCTCCGGACTTCTCCAAAGTGTCTGCTCCGAAGCTGATAGTTTGCTAAATGTTTCTGATGGAAGAACGGCTGAAAAAGCCAGCGGATCAAAGATCGCGACCTTTCGCCAAAGATCCGCTTTCATCTCGCGGGTTACATATTTATATTTTACTAAATTCGAGAGATAAAGGCGCTGTCCCAAAACTACATCCGCTGTTTCCCCCGAGGATAAATATTCTTTCATTTTATCCTCTCTAGTTTTTGATTTACCATCGTCTTTTATTTCCGGTCTGCCGGTTTGAGGATCAATCCAAATCTCATCTGTTTCAAATCCGAGAGCCGGATCATAATCTTCAGGGTGAGGGCCGGTTCCAATCTCTGGATTCAAATGCATGCCGAATTCCTCAAGACGCTTTTCAAGATAATCAACCAAGGTTGGCCCTTTGGGGTTTCCGTTTTCATCAAACATGTTAAGCCTTATGCTTCCGAGATACATAAGCTGGGATCTCCATCTCTGGTCTGCGGGTGTTAGAGCTCCAAGTCTGTTAACTTTCCAGGTATTTTGTCCGATTCCGAAAAGCTCAAGATCCGTTCCTTTAATTACTTCGTCCATATAGTCAAATGCCTTTTTTTGAAGCTCCCTTGAAGCAGCACCTGCAAAATAACGGGCTCCGGCCGTTTTTTCGCCAAAAAGCGTTCTCACAATGTATTCATAGGGAGTTGAGCCTACTCTAGCTACGTCTCCTCCCGGGAGATCTCCAAGACCTGCGTACATTGCAAACCTTTGAGTTCCCGCGAATAATGTTTTTCCCATAGACAGGGCTCTTCTTGCCTCCCATTCGGTTAATGGTCTTCCGTCTTTAATTAGTTTCCTTGTTCGTACCATTCCTAAAATCGTCCCTTCTACTTGTTTATCGATATAGTGAATGTCTCCCTGGGTAAACCAATCGTGGGTCTGTCTCTCTGCAACCCGAAGAGTTGAAAAAAGTTCATAGAGGGATTCGACGTCTGAAATTCCCGCAATATCATTTCTTAAAACATCAAGCCCATGAACTCCTAGTCGCTCGTTAATAAATTTTTTATAAAGCTCACCTGATGTTAAATTCTGCCTCAATCCGTGTGACTCTTCTCTCACCTCTATAAGATGTCCTATATATGCCCTAAACTCATCTTTTTCCCCTTTTGTTTCTCCGAAGCGAGAAGCCATGTCTTTAAGAGTATCCAAATTGCTTCTTGCATTAAGACCAAGCTCGTACCTTCCATCTTCAACAGGATCGGGAAGACTAATAATTCTTTCTACTAAAAATTCAAAAAGGAGTTTTTTGGCCTTAATATTAATTATCTGCGTATTGTCTGCGAGTTCTCTAGCAAAATCTCCAAAGGCCCGGCTGTTATTGGGGTCTAAACGCTTCCCCATTTGATCTAAAAGATCTTTTAAAGCAGGTGAGTCTAAATCAAAATCGTTTTTATTTAACTCTTCTGCCGCCTCCGTGCTGAACGTAAATGTCTCCTCCGGCCCTCTTCCCCTTCTGCCTTC
>Ga0209541_10015145_pt1 | contig 11562 bp, 10 predicted proteins | sample RifCSPlowO2_01_FD_184027 | JGI IMG/M metagenome (GOLD analysis project Ga0209541, IMG submission 184027) | Groundwater microbial communities from Rifle, Colorado - Rifle CSP2_plank lowO2_0.1 (SPAdes) (version 2) | ecosystem: Environmental > Aquatic > Deep subsurface > Groundwater | place...
TGAAGTACCATTCAGCTTTTGCTTAATAATCCAGACCCGTTTTTTGTAATTTAGTTTGTACATTAAGACCACCAAGCGGTCTTAATTAATGTAAACTAAAAACGTGATAGCACAAGAAAGAGTACGTAATTAAAGTCTGTCGATGGACCGTGAGCTGCATACCGCGAGCCGAACACGGCCCTTTGGCGAGTCGGCCCTTCCCCCAAAAAAGCAGACTTTAATACGTAAGAGCAAGAAATCTCCCCGCTTTGGCGTTGATGATAGATGCCAATTTTAACTACTTAATAATTACAACATAGAAAGATTTAAATAGAAGTATCGCTTTCCACAAGTTATGACAACTTTAACACGAGTTGATTATCGTCATTGTTGATCGTTTTGTTAGTTGTCTATCTATCATTTTCTTGAATAAAAAAATAATTTTAGATAATTTTCTTTTTGTTCATCATCGCTAGGGCCTATGCCCCTTAACATTTTTTTTAAATGCTTGCTGTAGTGTAATGGTAGCACGCTAGACTGTGATTTCTCAACAGATCTCTGGAAGCAGGAGTTCAACTCTTCTCGGCAGGCCTCATTCAAGACATAAAGCCGTCCGGGCTCTAAACGGGGAGATTAAGAAAAATGACAACAGAACTAAAAGATAAAAAAGAGGAATGGTGGAAGTACAACAAGCAAGGAGAACCTATTAGCTGGCGAGACATCGATAGTGGTAACTGTATGGAACCACCAACTATGGCAGACGCAGCAGCCAGATCGTCAGTAGTATCTGCAGCGAGATCTCGTTTTGAAGAGAGTTACAGAGAACTAGATGCTCGTCTCGGTGCCATTGTGGCAGAAAATAGGAGAACTGGAGAGCCTTACTCGAGTATGCTTCAACGGGGAGTAATATCGGGTAGTGACTATGCTACTCTAGGATATTTTTCGCGGTTTGATTGCGACTTTTAAGATGGAGGGATTAAAATGAGAAAGTTACAAATTGCTGCAGATACTGCTAAAGAAGCAGTGCGACTGGCCGTCGAGGAAGGATCATTATATCTCCGACAATGGGGAATGTAAAATGGAAGAGAGACCTAAAGACCTAAAACAGGAGGCTAAGGCACAAGCAAGTGCTGGTTGCCTTCACGGGAAATAGCACTGTAACTATACTTTCTACTATTGCGAGGGTAAGTGGTGGTACTTACGAACCCGTATTAGAGCAAACTAGGCGCTGGAGGGAAAATAGAAGAAATCAACCCCTTGAAGCAAAAGAAGAGGAAGAATTTCTTAGAGAGTATCTCACTCCTACTCTTTTATGTGGAAGACCGCCAACTGTCAATATTAGACGATGGTTTTTGAAATGTTTGAGTAATGATCAAACAGCTTTTACTGGTTTTACTTCTCTAGTAGAACAGGTAGAAGAAAATTTCATAGGATATGATAGTGCTGTTAGATTAGTACCAAATGCTGCTTTTATCGAACTTTTTGTTCTTTCTTCAGTTTCAGATGAAATAGCACAACGCTTACTAGATTTACAAACACAACTTCAAAGTCTCGATTCCACGAAAGTTACTGAAATAAATAAACTTTTAGCGGAAGCCGAGCGGATTGCTCCTGTCACAGAAAGAAGAACTCGAGGAAAAGCGCCAATTTTCTTCTATTCTACCACTAACAAACCATTCAGCCTCCCTCGAGGTATCTACCAGCGCATGGAAAGAACAACGCAATTAATTAGTGGAGCTATATCTGATGTTGCCACAAACTTTAGTGGTTCGTTAGAAGAGGCTCTATTTAATCCACAGAAACAAGGAGAAAGACAATTTTTTACTGGTTCCGTTGATTTCATGCTTTTTGATAATGAAATTTATGTTATTGATATTGGAGCTCCCGCTGTTGGCTATATTGCTGACACTTCTTTTGCAAGTTCTGTTTTACAACGGGATCCTAATTATGGTTTAGATTTTTTAGCAGCATCAGCAGGAGAAGAAGTAACACTTTACAAAGGAAAGGCCGGCGAATTAGGATTTTTTTCTTTTGAAAATTATACTTTGCTCGAAGGACTTCTCTCGCGAGGCGTTCGTGTTACTTTAAAAGAAGGAAATGAATCTGAAATATCCATTAAAGGAAAAGGCTTTCCCACCCGGGAATTTGATTATTTAACTCGCAATCAAGCCTTGCGTAATGCTATTTTAGAAGCAATGAGCTCTACGCTACAAGAATTAGGAGTTTCCATTCCAAAAGGAATTGTTACTATACTTGATCGCGGAGAATTGCCTTATTTTTATGCACAAACAAATTTAGGTGAAGATTCTGGTATTCTTGTCAAGAAGAAAGTTTTTTTTCGAGAATATAGTGTCGGATCAGGATATTTTAAACCTTTAGTCGTTCCTCTCTGGAGCAGGGAATTTAAAAATGATCGTACAGTAAGTACACTCTACGAACAATTTATTCCGAGTCTCACTGATGTAGACGTTGTAGGAGAAAGAAAAGGAAAAAGATCTTATGAAATAAGGATGTATTACTGCATGGGCGAACCATCATGAAAACTGCGATCATCGATTTCAACCGCACGTTATGGAATCCTGATACCAATAATCTAATTCCGGGAGCGCAGGAGCTTTTACAGTTGCTTAAAGGAAAAGAAATAAAGCTCGCTCTTATAAGCGCTGCTTCAGATAAAAAAGAGCGTCAAATATTGATTAAATCAATTTCTTCTTTTTTTGATGTTATTAAAGTTGTAAGTGAAAAATCTCCTCAACTATTTGAAGAAATCATACAAAATTTTAACACTAAACCTACCGAAACTATTGTTATTGGCGATAGGATTAAAGGCGAAATTAATATTGGCAACAGGTTAGGCATGAAAACCATTCGTCTTAAAGCAGGAAAATACGCACAAGAAGAACCGCTAACTAAAAATGAAAACCCTAACTACTCTTTCACGAGCTTAAGAGAAATAACAACGTTTTTAAACGAAACGATCTTACGAAGTGAGAGACCATGAAACCGGAAACTGCTAAAGGTGTTCGTGATATTCCACCAGAAGAAAAAATCATTAAAAATCAGGTTCTTAGTGCTATTAGGGAAATTTTTGAACTCTATGGCTTTGCTCCTTTGGAAACGCCCCTGATTGAGCGGTATGAAACTCTTGCCGCTAAAGGGAGCGCGGGAGAAGAAAGTGACGTCTTAAAAGAAATCTTTAAATTCACAGATCAAGGTGAACGTAAACTCGGTCTTCGCTTTGATTTAACCGTTCCCTTAGCTCGCTACATGAGTATGAACCCCAACTTAAAATTGCCTTTCAAGCGCTATGAACTGGGACCGGTCTTTCGCGATGGGCCGATAAAATTAGGCCGTTACCGTGAATTTTGGCAAGTAGATGTTGATATTATCGGAACTAAATCCATGCTTGCCGATGCCGAAATTATCGCTCTCACCGATGCTGTTTTTAGAAAATTAAATCTCGACATTGTCATCAAAATTAACACTCGCAAACTTCTCAATGGCCTCCTTGAACAAGCGGACATCAAAAGTAAAGAAGAAGCCATTATTGCTATTGACAAGCTCAGTAAAATTGGCAAAGAAGGAGTAACCACCGAGCTGAGCAAGCGCGGTTATACGAAAAAGCAAATTACTTCTCTCTTTTCCTTGATACAAGAAACAAGCACTCTTCAGCAATTAAAAGGAAAAATCACTAATGCCGAAGGGCAGGAAGGTATAACTGAACTGGAAGAAATTTTCCGTTATCTCCAAAAAATGGGAATTACGAGTGCCATCTTTGACGTTTCCTTGGCGAGGGGCTTGGCATATTACACAGGAACGGTTATGGAAGCTTTTCTCAAAAGTGGCAAAATAACTTCCTCTCTTGCTGGCGGCGGCCGTTACGACCAATTAATACAAAAACTTGGCGGGCCGCAACTTCCTGCCGTGGGCATTTCGTTTGGTCTGGAACCGATTATGGACACTTTAAAATTAGAAAAAGGTCTCGTTGGTGCAAAAACGCCGGCAAAAGTTTATATCATTCCTCTTAATACAGAAGAAGAATCTCTCTCTCTTGCTCAGGAATTACGACGTGCCGGAATTCCTGCCGATCTTTCCTTAGCTAAAAAAAGTCTCAGCAAAAATCTGAAATATGCCCATGCCCAAGGTATTCCGTACGTCATCATTCTTGGCGACAATGAATTAAAACAGAAGAAAGTATTATTGAGAGACATGAATGACGGAACTGAACAATTGCTAACAGTAAAAGACACCATTGAAAAATTAAAGTGAAGACAAAACAACTTCGATTTCTGGGTTATGGTATTACAATCCTCCTTATAGCTAATCTTGTTCTCTTTGCTTTAGGAAGAATAACTCTCTTTGTTTTCTGGAGCATCATCATTGCTGGGGTGCTCTTTATCTATGTCATTTTACCAAAAATAAAAAAGCAAGCTTAAGACTATCTTAGTTTAAGCCCATTATATCCTTGGGGTTTTTCATCAATATATACTTTTCTCCATTCATCATGGTGCCTTTTCATCGTTCCTAATGCGACACGTCCTTCAGCAATAAATCGTAAGGCTGTAGTTATTGCTGGCCAATCGCTTTCCATTTTCTGTAACAACTGATGGAATGATGCATAAGTTCTAGTTAATTCTTCTCTCATCCCATTATTGCCAGAAAAAACCTTCCTATCAACATGAACATCTGGGCCTTCGACAATTTTTTCTCCATGATCAACTCCTTCATCAACAAGGATAACAGAAGAAGCTGTCGCTGCATTCCCTAATATAATTGCATCATACACTGCATTCATGCCCACAAGAACTCGTTGTGTCTTACCTCCATTTGCTCTTACCGGTAATTTAGAAGGATGAACGTTAATAACCCGATCGCGGTACGCGTCCAAGATTTGTTTGCCGACTAACCTCATATATCCGCCGAGAACAATAAGATCAAACGGTTTTCCCATTTCTCCTTCTGCTTTCTTCAATGCTTCAAAAATCCGTCCATTAAAATCATCGCTTCTTCGTTGATATTCAGCTTCTGCGTCCTGATTACCTTGTGCTTTCTGCCAACTACCGCAGGCTTCATATCCATTTAGGACTATTGTTGGCACTCTAACAAGCCTTTCTAATTTTCGTAATTTTGCAGAAGGCTTATCTGTAAAGATATATGCTGGAGGTCGAACTTTTGCGCAGGCTTCTAGATTTGTGCCACTGCCAGATCCAAAACCAATCCATTTAAAATCCTCGATTCTTCCATTATAAATTGGTTTAATCTCTTCATCTAACGTCATTTTTTTAAAGCATAATGAGCTATGTCAGTTCGATAATGAAATTGACCTGTTCCTGTATTACTCTTAATTATGCTTACTGCCTCATACGCTTCTCGTACCGCATCATTAAGACCTGAAGGTGAATATGCTGATACTCCCAGAACCCTTCCTCCTGCTGCTAAAGTTTGGCCATCCCTCTCCACTGTCCCAGCATGAAAAACTTTTACTCTTTGATTTTTCTCAGCTTTATCAATTCCCTGAACAAGAAAGCCAGTTTGGGGGCTTTCAGGATACCCTTTGGCGGCCATTACAATGGTACATGCTGCTCCTGGGAGAAAAGAAAACTCTGCTTTATCCAATCTCCCGCGTATCATCTGATCAAAAATTTCATAAAGATCATTTTGCAGGAGCATCATTGCCGCCTGGCATTCCGGATCGCCAAAGCGAACATTGTATTCTAAAACCTTTGGCCCTTGCTCTGTCATCATCATTCCTGCGTAAAGAACTCCTTTGTATGGCATTCCTCTCTCCGCCATTTTTTGTACAACTGGTTTTAGCATCTTATCACATACTGCCTGTACTGTTTTTGCGTCTGCAACTGACGCCGGACCATATGCGCCCATGCCTCCTGTGTTTGGTCCTTTATCACCATCATCACGACGTTTATGGTCTTGAAACGAAACACCAAATGGAATTACCTTTTCTCCATCAGAAAGAGCAAACACCGAAAACTCTTCCCCAAACAATCGTTCAGCCACAAGAATTTTCGGCCCATATTCTTTAGTAAATTTTGGTAAAGAGTCCAAAGCTTCTTTGGTGGTATCACAAACAAGAACGCCCTTTCCTCCAGCCAATCCATCTGCTTTAAGGACAATCCCTTTATCACTAATCGACCTAACACTTAGTAGTCTTTGCAACAAGTTAAGATATGCTCTCGCCTCACCGATATTTTGACAAGGAATTGCTTCCGCTTGCGGTACAGACAATCCTTCATTAAGTTCATTTGAGAAAAATTTACTTGCTTCCAACTGCGCTGCTGCTTTTGTCGGTCCAATAACACGATCATATCCTTTTTCGAAGAGCGCATCTGCCAAACCGGCCGCGAGAGGCGCTTCCGGCCCGACAATAGTCATATCTGGCTCCTCTCGTTGTACTATGTCAACTAAAGAATCTATCGATGTTACATCGGCAACAACATTTTTTCCTTTTATTTCCTGAGCTGTTGCCGCATTACCTGGAGCATAAACCACTTCTTTCACGTGACTACTTTGTGCTAACTTCCATCCTAACACATGTTCTCTTCCTCCCGAACCAATCACCAGAACTTTATCCATATTTCCTCCCCCATATCTATTTAAGATCACCGCAAAATCGAGTTGCTTTTTAATATTTTCTACTCTTATTCCAACAATTCTTCCAAGGCCTTCTTTTTATCTTCTTCGTTGCGGAAGAACCAAACCTTCCCTGTATGCACTTGTCGCACTGCTTCCCGTAGGTAAGAATTTCGCCGTAGCATTTGCAGCACTTTATACCCTCCTGGATTAGGCAATGACACTTGCATATCTCTTACGGGAAATCCAGGAACGATCTCTTTTTGAGGAACAAACTCTCGAACTATTTTTCCTTCCCGACGTTCTTTTACTGTATAAAGCAAAGGCTGCTCTCCTGGAAATGACACTAAAGGCAAATCCTTTTTTAACATAATTCCATCAAAGAAGTCCATTTTCGCTATTTCTACCAGAACTTTCTGTATGTCATCGTACCCTTCTGCTAATTCTAAGCATAATAATCTCCGCCTCTCAAGGGGAAGACCTTCACCCAGAAAGAGTTGTGCCGTAGTGCGTTCATTATCATCAGTTAACATTTTGACATAAATTTCCAAAGTCCTTGCAGGATTAAGTGGTTGTGAAAGATACAGAAAATCATTTACTTTTCCCGCCAGTTCTCGTTTTTGTGCATACCCTAATAAATCAGGGCAACCTTCTTCAATGAACTCTCTCATCGAAGCAAATACTTCATTGGCTCTACTCTTTCTTAGCGCGTTTATTTTTCGTTCATTGTGCGCCATCCCGATCTTAAGATTCCCTCGTCTGTTGGTAATAGATTCAATGTTTAGCATGGATCCATTCGGATTGATAGGAAAGTCAGCCTTCACTTCCCCCGTTTCGTCGCAATACTGTGTAACTACTAAACCTTCTTCTACGATGTATCGCAACGTGTGTGAATCAGCCCAAAATCTCCCCCCTCCGTGCGCAATAATTTCCCTGACTACTTCTCCTTCTTTCAGATGCCGTGTGAAGGCGGTACGTTCTGGAAGGCATTGTAATCGTGTATACACTAAGTCATTTCGAAAACCATGATACCTTACTTCTCCTTCAGCATTACAGACATTTTCCAAGATACTAACTCGGTAAGGGGGGTCTTCAGGAAAAGCCAGTCTCATGGCTTGACTGATTTGGTCTCCGGCACAGAACGCTAATACTGGTTTTCCCTTGTCAACAATTTTTCTTAGTGCTTGTGCAAATGGTTTTAATTTTGCCGGAACTTTTCCAAACCCCAAACGATCTTCGTAAGGAAAACCGCCTGGAAGAACGGCCCCATCAACACCTTTCGCTAAAATCTCTGCATTTTTTTCCAAATCGGGTTGTCCGATATGGAAATATAACGGTAAAGGCTTCATGCCAAATTCACGAATACGTTCTATCACATCATAATCTCCATTCGATCCAGGATGATAGGGAACAGCAATGACCGGTTTCACGTCCTTCCTCCCAGCATTTTTTCTAATTTTTCATGATAAATTTTGTCAATTTTTGCTTTTTCAATTAAAATTTGATTAATACTTAAATGAGGATAAAGAGGAGAAGCAAAGACACCGCCAATTTTGTAGGGTTCTACTTTTTCTTCTTTCATTAATTTAAGAAATTCTTCTTTTTTCTCCGAAAGAACTTGTACAACAACTCCGTAGCTCTCTGAGAATAATTTCTGTTGCGGGGTTAAAACACGATTGCCCATTTCTTGATAAGCATCGATAGTTACACCGACGCCTTCAGAATGCGCCACAAGTTCAGCTACGGTATTACACAATCCTCCTTCTTCAATATTATTTCCAGCCGCAATAAGCCCAGAACGCACCGCTTTTATAATGGTCCTTACTTCCCTCTGCGCTTGTTCATAATCGATAGCAAATAAGGTATCTCCTACAACTTCTAGTCCATACACCGTTTGCAGGTAATCACTTCCTCCTAATTCTGCCTGCCGTGCTCCTATTAAATACAATTCACTATTCGTCGCTTCTAATTTCCAGGTTGCATAATTCTCTGGTTTATTTGTCCACCCTATAACACCAAGAATAGTGGTAGGAGGGATCGCCGTTTTGGTATTTGCATTTGCTTTATTCAAACTGCAGTTCCCACCATTAACAGTCACATGACGCCGCGGATCTTGTCCGAATTTCAGCGCAATTTCCTGATCTCCAGCGATGCTCTCAACATATTCTTCTTCCAAGTTCCAGTTATAGCACGCTCTCCCTACTCCTTCCTGGCCACTGACAAATTGCCACATTTCTTCCGGCACAGTAGTTCTGCCGAAATTGGCATTATTTGAAACACCAATAACACTACAGCCGACGAGAGCCATCTTGTAAGCAGCTCGTACCAATGAATCCTCCGCTTGAAATGCCGGATCGAGAATACCATAAACACAATTCGCATCAAATGAAACACTATACCCTACTTTTCCTTGTAATAAAGGATGCGTCCGCAATGTTGCCGTTCCTTCCCCTCTATTAACAATATTCGTTGATCGCACATGCTTATCATAATGATCGTGGACATAGGCATCGCTTTTGAAGTTAATTGATCCTAACACGGAGAGAACTTCTTCTTCCAATGATTTGTCGGGTAAAGGAAGAGCCTTCGCTTTTGCTTTCGGCGATTTAACTGGCCTTTTTAATAACGGCGCTTCGGTAAGCACTCTTACCGGAAGGTCTACTTCCATGACGCCTTGGCGTACAAATTTATATTTTCCCGTCGAATTGCATCTTCCCACGATAGCGGCTTGTGCTCCCTTATTTATGAATGGTAAGCCGATCTCTCTATTAAAAATGTCCAAAATTCTTTCCGCATAATCTTCGTGCACGTAGATAAAGAATCGTTCCTGCGTTTCCGCTTCTAACAATTCCAATGCTGTTCTGGGCTGATTTTGCGGAACGAGGTCGCCATTAATAATAACGCCAATATGTCCGTGAAGTTGTTCCACCGAACTGCATAATAATCCTGCTGCCCCCATATCTTTAAGAGAGATTTTGTCTTTCCATCCTTCCCGTAACGCCAGATCAACCACTTTTTCAATGCCTCGTGTTACTGCTTCTTGTAAATGTGGATCTGGGTCTTGCACGGCCTTTTCGTTAAGATCTGTCTGCGTCATGTCGATCGCCACAGAAGCGAATTTTGTTCCTCCGATTCCCGTCGTATCCGAAGCTTTTCCAATGTAAATTCCCACAAATTTTTCAGGATCGTCTGTTGTTGGCACTTTGTTGGTCATCAGACGCTCTTTTTCCACAATTGAGACAACCAAGACATTCACTAAATTATTCCCTGAGAAATAAGGGTGAAACTTGATACTGCCATCTCCATGAGGAATACCCATCGCATTAGCATAATCGCCGATTCCTTTTGTGGTTTCATCCGTGTGCTGTTGTATAGGATCTCCATGATGATTATGCAAAGGGTGGCCTTGCCTTCTAGCTTCATATACGGCATCTGGTTTCGTTGCTGTTTTGGCAATATTATCTCGTTGGTTTCCTCCCGTTCCTGTTGCTGCTCCTGGATGTGGGCATACATACGACGGGCCGTTATGCGATTCTGAAGAATAGGTCAGCACAACTGATTTTCCTGTTTTCGGATTGACATAAATAACGGCCGCGGCGGCTTCTTCACCAATTGCCGCAACATGATTTGGCCCTGACGTTGGAAGAAGAGTTTGGATGTAAAATTTTGAACTACCATATCCTGCATGTTCAGACCACATCGCTTCTACCGCAGATTTCTCTGTAGGAGTAAGCCGTCTTCCGAGAATTTCTTCTAAAGGATGTGCTTCACTTTCAGATGCACGTCTAAAAAAGGCTAATTCTCCTAGCGTAGGAATCATAAACCCCTCTATTTCTTTACTCGTTTTTGACACCTCCCCACATTTAAGTTTTCAAAGAACAATATAAATCCTTTTCTCTCTTCTAATATCTAGGATTCACCATTCCTCCTCTTCCTGTCTTGTATATACAACCGGTTTATCATTCACAATCATGGAATGTTCAAACTGGGCAACTATTCCCCCGGAAACTTCTGCTAAAGGAGGATACGCTCGCACTATTCCGCTCTTTTGCAATTCTCTTAATCCTAAAAGTGCTGGTCCTATGCCCAGATTCCTCGTTAAATCTCTTATTGTAAATGGCAATCCATAACGTGGTTTAACAAATTCTGCCACTCTTCTCGCATAAGGAGATCTTCCAACTGCATTTATCTTGGCCATGAAAACTTTTGCCTCTCCTTTCTCTTTAATTAATCCTTGGCCATTGGTCACAAAAGGTTCGATGGCAATTTGCCACCCTTCGTGCAGTTCAGTCTTATCTTTATTATTAAATGTCGGGACAGAAACACCAGCATGAATTTTATACTGCTCAAGGGTATGCCCGCAGAGATTTTTCACTGTTGTGAACCCTAACGCTTCTGCTTCTGAATACTGCGCTTCGCCTAATTGCCATAATGGGCATCCCGGACGAACTAGTTTTATTGCCGCTTTCAACGCATTTTGTGATGCTCGTATCAGGTCATAATATTTCTGAGAGGAACCAACTTCGACGGTCATAGCATTATCGGCAATCCATCCGTCGAGATGCACGCCAATATCTACCTTAACCAGCTCCCCTTCTTTTGTCGTCTCTTTGGTTTCTTCTGTAGGACAATCGTGAGCCGCCACATCATTCACTCCATATTGCGCCCAGGCAATTTCCCCTCCCAATTGAAGAATGCGCTGTTCACAATAGTCCATAACTTCTAAGTAAGAAGTGCCTACAACAGACAGTTTCTTAGCTCCTTCTCTTCGTACTTGGGCTGCTACTTTTCCAGCTTTGAGAAGCTTATTAATCGTGTCTTTGTCCATCGCTGCATTTTCAAATCAGAGAGTTATTTAAACCTATCTGAGTTATACAAATCTGGCGGAATTCCCATTGCGGTTTGAAATTGCTCGTGACCTTGTAATACTTCCTCAATACTTTTCTTCTCTCCAAATGTGATTTTTCTACTTTGTGCATATCCCAAAAAAAGTCG
>Ga0209541_10015146_pt1 | contig 11561 bp, 12 predicted proteins | sample RifCSPlowO2_01_FD_184027 | JGI IMG/M metagenome (GOLD analysis project Ga0209541, IMG submission 184027) | Groundwater microbial communities from Rifle, Colorado - Rifle CSP2_plank lowO2_0.1 (SPAdes) (version 2) | ecosystem: Environmental > Aquatic > Deep subsurface > Groundwater | place...
TTCAAAAGAAGCGCCGAGCCGATCCAGTTTATTTATAAAACAAAGGCGCGGGACTTTGTATTTGTCGGCTTGACGCCAGACAGTCTCCGACTGCGGTTCAACTCCGGCCACTCCGTCAAAAACAACCACCGCTCCGTCCAGAACCCTCAAAGATCTTTCCACTTCAACCGTAAAATCAACATGGCCGGGAGTGTCAATGATATTTATTTTGTATTCAAAATTTTTTCGGTCGGGGTCGTTTTGATTACTGGCCGGAACCCAAAAAACAGTCGTGGCGGCGGCCGTAATGGTAATGCCCCGCTCCCGCTCCTGTTCCATCCAATCCATAATCGCCTCGCCCTCGTGAACCTCGCCGATTTTATGGGATACGCCGGTATAAAATAAAATACGCTCACTGACCGTGGTCTTGCCCGCGTCTATGTGAGCAATAATGCCGATGTTTCTGATTTTTTCAATCGGATAATCTCTGGGCATAAAGAGCTACCAGGCGAAGTGAGCAAAGGCTCTATTTGCGTCTGCCATTCGGTGAGTGTCGATTTTCTTCTTGACCGCCGCCCCGGTATTATTATAGGCATCGGCCAATTCCTGAGTTAATTTACCAGCCATCGGCTGGCCCTTTTTTGACTTGGCCGCCTCAATGATCCACCGCAAAGCCAAGGTTATCCTTCTTTCGGGCTTAACCGGATAAGGAATCTGATAATTGGCCCCGCCGATGCGCCGAGACCGCAATTCCTGCTCCGGTCCGGCGTTTCTGATGACCTGCTCCAAAATTTCCAAAGCGTTCTTGCCAATTTTTTTTTCGACGTTCTCCAAAGAATCATAGATAATCCTGCGGGCAATCGCTTTCCCGCCGCTTCTCATCACATAATTGATAAACTTGGCGACTAACGCGCTTTGATATTTAAGATCCGGCTGGCTTTGTCTTTTTGGAACTGCTCCTCGTCTCACTTCTTCGCTCCTTCGGAGCTTCGAAGTGCAAGCATTTCTTCATTTAGCGAAGAAGTGCTCCTCCGAAGCTTTAGCGAAGGAGAACTATTCAACTTTACCGTGGCATCTTGGCTCCGTACTTTGACCTCTGTTGTCTCCGACCCTCGACTCCGGTCGAATCCAAAACGCCGCGGACAATATGATACCTGATTCCCGGCAAATCCTTAACCCGGCCGCCTCTTATCACTACAACCGAATGTTCCTGCAGATTGTGGCCGATGCCGGGAATGTAAGCGGTGACTTCCTGACCATTGGTCAAACGGACTCTGGCGATTTTTCTTAAAGCCGAGTTGGGCTTTTTCGGAGTGGTGGTGGTTACTTTGATGCAAACTCCTCTCTTAAAAGGCGAAGGATAATCAACGGGCCGGTTTTTATTGGTGTTGAACCCAAACGCCAAAGCCGGCGATTTTGTTTTCGCCTTAGATATCTTCCTCGGTTTTTTTAATAATTGTCTGAAGGTAGGCATTGTTTAAAAAAATATTTAGCAGAAAAAATACTAACATAGAAATTTCTTATATGCAATAATAGCGAAAAGCCTCTCGGGTACAGCCATTTCAGAAACGCTCGGTCTCATACAACTTGAAGTAATAAGCCTATCTCCTGTTTATCAGAATAAACCCTCGCTCATCACTCGCCTCGCTACAAAGTATTATCTCTTCTTAACGGCTCGGCTCATAATGTTCTTCAATGGCTATACCCTGCGGGCTTTTCGTGAACCGAAACCTATAAGGCAACACCAATTTCTGAACCTGAGGGTGTCTTGTGAAATGGCCGCTATCTTTACGAAGAATTGCCGCTTATAAGCTAGGGGATAAAGGGGTAGACACGCCCTAGTTGTCGGCAATTCGAGTAAAGTGGCGAGCCATTTCCAAGAAGAGGCTCAAGAGAAGAAATTGGAGTTGCCGATTCAGGGTTTCGGATGGAGAGGTTTTTCGTGAACCGGATGCTCCCATGCCGCATCAACCGACTATCAAACGGAAAAGCTGAAACACCAGCGGAAAAATCAGCGGCAGAACAAAAATCAAAACCAACAAGAACAAAATCAAACCGTAGCGGAGATAAAATGATTTGAATCCGTAAAACCTGTCGGGAATGGCGGTAAGCAAAAGCCAGTGGCCGTCAAGCGGCGGCACCGGAAGCAGATTGAAAACCGCCAAAACAAGATTAATCAAAACAATGAAAGAAAAAAGTTCCGGCAGAATTGTCGACTGCAGAAAAATCGGCAGAAACCTTAAAATCAAACCGAAAATCAAAGCAATGATTATATTCGAGGCCGGACCGGCGAAGCCGACTTTGGCCGGACCGTATTTTTGGTCTTTTAAATACAGTGGATTATATGGGACCGGTTTGGCATAACCGAAAATAAAACCACCCAAGGCCCAGGTCAAAAAAGGCAAAAGGATTGAGCCGAACATATCCAGATGCGGCAAAGGATTCAAAGTCAGACGGCCGGCATTTTTGGCCGTCGGATCGCCAAGGCTATAAGCCGCGAGCCCATGGCTTACCTCATGAATAACAATTGAAAAAAGAACTACAGTAATTTGAAAAATGACAAGCAGAAAAGAATCCATATTGAAAAACTATCACTTTTAATGTAAATTATCAAAGAATATGCCGACCCGGTGCCCACGATGCGGGAAAAAACCAATGAAAGCAATCAAGCGAAAACTCCTTCGCGGCCATTACAATCCGACAAAAACATACCGCCAGAAACCTAATCTTCAATGGGCTTTGATTGATGGGAAAAGAATGAAAATCTGCACCGACTGTATAAAGACTTTGCATAAAGAAACAAACTAAAGGGCCGGGCTGTAGTATATTAGTATTATACAGGGCTGGGGGTCCTGAGAACCGAGTGCAATCCTCGGCAGCCCGATAAAACCAAAAAACCGTCCCGAGCTTGTCGAATGGACGGTTTTTTGGTTCTACATCAACTCCTCTACTCTTTTATAGTCGCAGATCTCGTCCGGTTCAAACCAAAGCATTATTTCATTCCGCGCTTCTTCTTTATTGCCCGAGGCATGGATTAAATTGTGAACCGCCCGCCTTGACTTATTGGCCGAACCGGCCGAATCAACGGCAAAATCGCCCCTGATTGTTCCGGTTAAAGCAAAATGAGGCTGAGTATCGCCGGTAATTTTCCTGACCACGTCAATCGCATGAACCCCTTCTATCAGAATTTTCACCACCGGCCCGGAAGACATAAAGTCAATCAGCCATTTGCGGAAAATTTTTCCGATTTTGAACGGATCATCGGTCCCGAAATCTTTTTTCAGGCTGTAATTGTATTTTTTATATGTTCCTATGGTTCTCGAACCCAAATTGGCAATCCAAGCTTTGTTTTTGGGATAGTGCCTGTCAAAATCTTTTGGCGCGCCGTGAACCATTTTGAGGCCGATAATCTTAAGGCCCCGGCTTTCAAAACGTTTAAGCACCTCGCCGATCAGTCCCCTTTTCACCGCATCCGGTTTTATCAAAACCAGAGTCTTTTCCTCTCGCGGATGTTTAGGATCCGCTAAAAATTTTATCATCAATTTTGATCTTTCATTTTTCATTTTTTACCTGGCATGGTTCATTCAGCCTGCAATTTAACAGAATCGTCCCTAATTCATCGGTACGATAATATTTTATATCTCTTTTTTCAAGACGACTCTTTATCTCTTCGTGCGGATGGCCGTAAGAATTATTTCTGCCTAAGCTGATAAAAGCCGAAAGGGGCGACGCCTCATCCAAAAATTCTTCGGTCGTTGAGGTTTTGCTCCCGTGATGCGGAATCTTCAAATAATCAGAATTAATGTCTATTCCGGCCAGAACTAGTTTTTCTTCAATCTGCTTTTCGATATCTCCGGTTAATAAAATACTATGGCCGCCATAAATCAATTTAGCCACGATCGAGGTGTTATTTGCCTTGGAAACTTTCTTGCCGACCAGATCATCAAATGGGCTCAAAATTAAAATTTTGGTGTTTTCATCCAAAACCGCCGAATCGCCAAGCTTGGGCGATATGACCGCCGCCCCTTCTTTATCTTTTAAATCTTTCCAGGCCCGGCATTCGGGTTTTTCGCAATCAATTCCGGTTTCAATAATTCCTCTGACTTTATATCTTTTTAAAACCTCGATTAAACCGGCAATATGGTCTTTCTCCGGATGAGTCAGAATAACCAGATCAATGGTCCTGTCCCAGAAAGGCATCGCTTCTGACAATCTCTGGATGACTTTGTTATCCGGGCCGCCGTCGACTAAAACCTGTTTTTTATTTTCAGTCTGAATAAAAATTGAGTCGCCCTGCCCGACATCGAAGAAATAAACTTTAAGTTCTTTATCATCTTTTAAAACGGCCGACGACGCCAAAACCAAAAACAAAATCAGGGCAGCGAAAACAATTATTTGTTTCTTGGATGTCATTTATAAAATCGAGGAGAAAATTTTCACAACCAAAATTTCATATTCAGCCAAAAGCCAGGCTGCCAGACCAAGGATTTCGCCAAGGGGCGGCCAGATTAACCCTGAAATTCCGGAAAGAAAACCGAAAAACATGGTTATCGGCACCGCCGGCAGAATCAAAACATTGGCTGGCAGGGAAACCAGTGAAAAACTCCCGAAGTTATACAAAATTATCGGCAAAACCATGATTTGAGCGGAAAGGGTGGCAATAAAATTCTCCCTGAAATTAAAAAACTCCGGAATCTTTTTCAATTTATCCCTTAAAATCGGCGCTAAATAAATCAAGCCGAGAGTCGCCAGAAAAGAAAGCTGAAATCCGACATCAAACCGCAAAATCCTTGGATTTAAGGCAATCATTGCCGAACCGGCAAAAACAATCGAATTGGTCATATCGTAAAACCGGCCTTCGCGATAAGCCAAAAGAATCAGAATGCCCATGATCGCCGCCCGGACCACCGAAGCCGAAGCGCCGGTTAAAATGGTAAACAAAATAATCCCCGAGACCGTGAACCAGAAAGCGATCTGGCGCCGCATAAAAAACAAAAGCAGAGAGGTGATGTAAAGGCCGAGGATGGTGATGTTATAGCCGGAAATGGCCAAAATATGGGTCGTGCCGGTTTTATTAAACGCTTCTTTCAGGTTTTGAGGAATATTCTCCCGCGACCCAAGCAAAATTCCGTTAATCAAAGCGGCATTCGGTTCGGCGATAATCCGTTCAATCGATTCCTTAAAAGCTCTTTTGGCTTTAAAGACATTTTTAAACAGGCTGATTTTAAAATTTTCAAAAATAGAAATTTCTTTGGGACGCAAAAAATCATTTCGCTTAATGCCTTCGATTTTCGGGAAATAGACTAAAGAAAAAATATCGTCTTTGGCCAAGTAATTAACATAGTCAAAATCGTTTCTCGTCGAAGGTTCCGCAAAGCCGGCGGCTCGTTGCGGAATCGCTGTGAAATTTTTCGGGCCTTGGAGTTTTCCCTCAACCGAAATCAAATCGCCGTATTCAAACTCAGGGTATAAATTGGCGGTCAGTAAAACTTTTTCGTCGGTGAAAACCGCATATCCGGGCACTTCGATTTCCTTCACCCGCAAAACTAATCTTTGTTTATCGGTCAATTTTTGAGGCTCATCGTTTATATAGCCGAGCAACCGGACATTTATCCGGGTATCGTTGAAATTAGTCAAAACCTTGGCCAAGAATTCGGAAGCATCAAAACGCAAAACTCCGACCGTAAAGACAAGAACCAAAAAAGCAGAAAAAGCAACCGGAAAACTTAAAATTTTGGAGCCACGCCGGTAAAATACGGCGGCCAGTGAAACAGCAATGATGGCGATGATTAAGACCATCTTCTGGGATATATCAAAAAAGGAGCCGCCCCCGACTCCCGCCACAAAAGCCAGCATTAAAAACAAAAATATCTTAGACTTTGTCATTGGCTTTTATTACTGCCGGAACTACTTTTAAACCCACCTGCTTCGCTGCTAAAAGACGTTTTTGGCCTGAAACCAATTGATAATAAACATTAATGCCCCCTTTTTTCTTTTTTTCGATTTTGACTAAAATAAGCGGCTGAATCACTCCGTATTTCTTGACCGAGTCAATCAGATCTTTGATGGTCCGCCTGTCAATTTCTTTTTTAACCTGCTCCGGCGTCTGTCTGATTTTTTTTATTTCAACATAGTAAACATTCTCCTTTTTCCTCTTGGTTCTGGTTTTGGGCCTTACAGGAATCAAAGCTCTTAACCCTCTGGCTTTTAATTTTTTCATTTAAATTGGAATTTATTTGGTCAAATTCATCACTTCAATCGCCAGTTCCCGGTAAGCCCGGGCCCCTTTTGAATAAGAATCGTGCTGCAAAATGCTCCTACCCAAGCTTGGCGCCTCGGCAAAACTCACCTGCCTTGGAATCACCGTATCAAAAACGCGGCCCGGAAAATTTTTGTGAAGCCGGTTCAAAACGTTTCTGTCCGACTGATTCCTTTTATCAAACATAGTCACCACGGCGCCTAAAATCTTCAAATCCGGGTTCAGATATTGTTTGACCAGATCAACCACCGACAAAAACTGTTCGAGGCCGGCCAAGGCAAAATGCTCCGATTGAACCGGGATTAAAATGTAATCTGAAGCTGATAAGGCATTGATATTCAGGATTCCGACGGAAGGGAGAGAATCAATTAAAATAAAATCATAATCATCCCTGATTTTGCTTAAAACTTTCTTGAGCTGAAGTTCGCGATTTTTAAAACTTACAAGTTCGACATTGGCGCCGGCCAAACTTTCGGAAGAAGGCAAAATGTCCAAGCCGAAAATCGATGTTCTCCTGATGAGAGCACCCGGTTCGACATCAGCGACAAGAGCATGATAAATATTGTAATGGTCTTTTCCCAAATGTATTCCAAGGCCGCTGGAAGCATTAGCCTGAGGATCCAAATCAACCAAGAGGACGCGTTTCCCGAAAGCGGCCAGATAAACACTCAAATTTACTGCTGTTGTAGTTTTTCCGACCCCGCCTTTGACATTGATTATGCCAAGTATTTTGGCCATTGATTTAATTGTAAATCCTCTCAAAATTTGATACAATAGGCTTGAGCCGAGATGGCGAAATTGGCAACCGCAACTGATTCAAAATCAGTCGCCCGTAAGGGCTTGAGGGTTCGACTCCCTCTCTCGGCATTTGTCTTTTTAAGTAAATTTTTTAGAGAGAAAACTAACCAGCCAAAAAGAAAATAGTCCAAGCACCAGCCCTCCCAAAATATCTGAAGAATAATGAAGACCTGCCAAGACGCGGCTAAAACCGATAATGAAGCTGGCGATAAAAAACCAAAGGCCGGCTTTTTTATTGTAAAAATAAACCCCGGCCGACAGGGCAAAATAAAAAGCGGCATGGCCGGAAGGGAAAGAAGCAGTCGGCGCATGGTCGATTAAAGAAGAAAATGCCTGTTCCATAAAAGGCCTTGGCCGGAAGTAAAAAAATCTTATTATTTCCGTAAAAACAAATCTGGAAACCAAGGCGGAAATTAAAGGAATGAGTAGAAAATTTCTGTTGCGGTTTTTAAAAAACAGAATCAAAAAAACCGACAACAGAACATAGCCGAGATATTTAGCGGAAAAAATTATAATCAACTCCATAGTTCAACAAGGTTTTTCAATACTGCCGCCACCACAATCGGTCCGACGCCTCCCACCGGCGGAGTAATTAACCCGGCCCTTTTTGAAACCGTCTCAAAATCAACGTCTTTACCGAAATCAATCACTAATGCCCTTTCTTTTATCATCCCGTCAGTAATTAATTTTTTTTCTCCGACCCCGGAAACTATTATATCTGCCTCTTTAGAAAACTTCTCCGGCTCTTTTGTAAATTCAGTGATTATTGAAACCGTTGCGCCTTGATTCACCAGCCAATGACCCATAAGTTTTCCCACCAAAAGCCCGTAACCAAAAACTGCAGCGGTTTTGCCTTTCGGATTAATTTTATATTCTTCGAAAATTTGTTTCACTGCCTCAACTGACGGCGGTAAGATTTTGCTTCTGTCGGCAAAAAACGCCCCTTGGCTTTTCTGCGATAAAACATCAACATCTTTTTCTTCAGGAATCGTATTTAACAAGTATTGAGTGTTTAAGTGGCTTGGCAAAGGCAGTTCAATAATAACTCCGTGAGTGGTTTTGACTTTGACAATTTTATTTAACTCCTCGCGCAGTTTATTATTGGTTATATTTTCCGGAAACTCATATACTCTGAAATCTATACCTATTCCTTCAGCCGCTTTTTTCTTTAACTCAACAAATTTTTTCAGTTCCGGATTGCCGCCGACTAAAACAGCAACAATCTTCAATTGTTTTTCAGTTTTAGAAAACTTGTCCTGAACCTGTCGAAGGATATTCTGAGCGATTTTTTTGCCGTCGATAATCATTGTTTTTAAAAAAAAGTCAATTTTTTAGAATCTCTGCTATCCGTCTGGCGATTGCGGTCATATTCTTTTCTTTGGCGCCGCGAGTCGTTTCGGCCGGAGTGCCGAGACGCAGGCCGCTTGGGTTAAAAGCGGACTGATCGCCGGGAACGGTATTGCGATTGGCGATTATTCCGGCTTTCTCTAATCTGTCTTGAGCTTCGCGGCCGGAGATATTCTTATTTTTCAAGTCAATCAGAATAAGATGATTGTCGGTTCCGTCCGAAACCAAATCAAAGCCGTGTCTTTTCAATTCATCGGCCAAAACTCTGGCGTTTTTTAAAACCTGTCTGATGTAATTTTTGAAATCAGGTTTTAGCGCTTCCTCAAAAGCAACCCCCATTGCCGCAATCGTATTCAAATGCGGCCCGCCCTGGATTCCGGGAAAAATCGCCCGGTTTATTTTCTCCTCAATTTCTTTGTCTTTTGAAAAAATCACGGCCGCTCTCGGCCCGCGCAAAGTTTTATGAGTCGTGGTCGTGATTATATCAGCATAAGGAAACGGCGACTGGTGTAATTTTGCGGCGACTAAACCGGCGATGTGGGCGATATCAGCCATATGATAAACGCCGATTGATTTGGCAATCTGCCCGAATTTTTTAAAATCGATTTTTCTGGTGTAAGCGGTTGTGCCGGAAACAATAATCTTCGGCCTGCGTTTTTTAGCCAATTTTTCAACTTCCTCGTAATCAATAAATCCGTCTTTGTTTAAGCCGTATTGAATAACTTTATAAAACATTCCTGAAAAATTAACTTTATGGCCGTGGCTTAAATGGCCGCCTTCGTTCAAGCGCATTCCCATTAAAACATCACCCGGTTTTAACAAGGCAAGATAGACGGCGATATTGGCCGGTGTTCCGGAATACGGCTGGACATTGACCTGCCAATTTTTACCCAAGCCGAAAACTTTCCGGGCTAAATTTTGGGTTTCAATTTCAATCTGGTCGTTAATTTCATTCCCGGGATAATACCTTCTGCCCGGATAACCTTCGGCATACTTTGAAGTCAGTTGACTCCCCAAAGCCGCCAAAACATTTTTAGAGGGATAGTTTTCCGAAGGAATGAGATTGATGACCTTTTTTTGGCGCGCTAATTCTTTTTTGATTAAATCTCTCATCATACCCAGTATATCAACTTCCAAATACCTTCAAGTTTTTCCAAAAAATATTTGGAGTTAAATTATTAAAATAAGGTTATCAATATATTGTTTTAAATTATAACTATCGGCCAAAAAACTAATTGGAAGTTGTATTACTGGGTCATACTTCCAGAAGTTTTCTCAAAGTTTCCGGTTTTACCGGCCCGACCCTCAAAATCTTGGGCCTGTCAGAAGTTAAATCTAAAATCGTTGACGGCTCGGATTTCGGCAAGTCGCCGGCATCAATTATCAAATCAGGCTTATGATAGAAATTTTTGAAAATATCAATGATTTCGGAAATTTTCGTTGACGGCTCTTCGCCGGAAATATTCGCCGAAGTCGAGGTAATCGGATAACCGTAGCGGCCAAGCAATGCATCTGTAAAAACACTGTCCGGGGCTCTCAAGGCGACATTAGGCTGGCCAGCAGTGATTAAATCAGGCACTATATTCCTTTTTGGAAGAATCGCAGTTACGGCGCCGGGCCAGATGGCATTCAGAACGTTTTCTTCCTTTTGAAAAATATGGGCCAGCCCCTTCGCCCATTTGATATTTCTGACTGCGACTGGCAAGGGCTTTTCTCTGGCTCTGTTCTTTATTTTAAAAACCCGCTCAACCGGACCCGGCTCAAGCGCATTCGCCCCAAGCCCGTACAAAGTGTCAGTCGGATAAATAATGACTCCGCCCAGTTTTAAAACGGCGATCGCCTCTTGAATCGCCTCTGAAAAATCACCATTCAAATCCGCCTTAATTATTTTCATACGACAAAGTTTATCAATCTATTTGAAACATAAACAAGCCTTTTTATTTTTTCTTTAGCGATATATTTCTTTACTTTCTCTGAAGTTAGAGCCAGTTCGCGGGCCTGAATTTCGCTTAAATCCCGGGGGGCCTTGATTGCGTCTCTTGTCCGGCCGTTAATTTGAATAACCAAATCAATCATTTCTTCTTCAATAAGTTCGGGATTATACTTTGGCCATTTTTCCAGATGAATAGACTTCTTGTTGCCTAAAACTTCCCTCCAAAGTTCTTCGGCAAGATGCGGGGCGAACGGCGCAAGCAATTTTAAAAATATTTCTTTCTGTGGTTTTATTAACTCTGAATTTTCCAGTTCATTAAGCAGTTTCATCAATTCGCTGACCGCCGTATTAAATCTTAAATTCTCGATGTCTTCGCCGATTTTTTTCGTTGCTTTATGGAAAACTTTATCTATTTCTTTATTTCTGCCGCCATTCGCTATTCGCTTTTTGCCATTCGCTATTAAATTCCAAACTCTGCTTAAAAATCTATAAACTCCGTTAATCCCCTTTGGATTCCATGGCCCGCCCTGATCATACGGACCCATAAAGGACAGATACATTCTTACGGCGTCCGCGCCTAATTTTTTCACATACTCGTCCGGATTAACCACATTCCCCCGCGACTTGGACATTTTGTACCCGTCAGGCCCTAAAATTATTCCATGATTCCTCCGGCCCAAAAACGGTTCTGAAAAATTAATATAGCCGAGCCCGTAAAGAGCTTTGGTGAAAAAGCGGGAGTACAAAAGATGCATCGTGTTGTGCTCGGACCCGCCGACATACATCGGCACCGGCAGCCAGGCGTTTATTTTTTTCTTATCGGCAAAAGTTTTTTTATTTTTAGGGTCGGCATAACGGAAAAAATACCAGGAAGAATCAACAAAGGTATCCATCGTGTCAGTCTCCCGTTCGGCCGGGCCTTGGCATTTAGGGCATTTTACTTTCAGCCACTTCGCTGCTTTAGCCAAAGGAGAACGGCCACCGTCAGCCGGCTTAAAATCACTCAGCAGAGGCAATTTAAGGGGCAAATCTTTTTCCAAAACCGGCACATAGCCACACTCTTGGCAGTGGATCACCGGAATCGGCACTCCCCAGTATCTTTGTCTTGAAATAATCCAATCATGAAGACGATAATTTATCTTCGGCTGGCCGGCGCCTTTTTCCTGAAGCAACCTGATGATTTTTCCCATATTTTCCAATGGCGCATCGCTGATTGGAAGATTGAATTTTTGAGCAAAACTCCGG
>Ga0209541_10015148_pt1 | contig 11561 bp, 24 predicted proteins | sample RifCSPlowO2_01_FD_184027 | JGI IMG/M metagenome (GOLD analysis project Ga0209541, IMG submission 184027) | Groundwater microbial communities from Rifle, Colorado - Rifle CSP2_plank lowO2_0.1 (SPAdes) (version 2) | ecosystem: Environmental > Aquatic > Deep subsurface > Groundwater | place...
TCGCCTTGGTTTTTGGTACTGCATTTGGAAATGATCAAATTCTTTCTTATCCCAAGCTTGACGCGGCAAGAAAGTTTACTAACAAGCTATGGAACATAGGCCGATTCATTGAGATGAACCGAATTAACAACGAAAAACTAATAGCTAATAACTCGATTGCAGAATTATTAAAAATTGCTAAGAATAAAACCGATAAGGAGTGGATTGAGAAAGTAGAAAAACTGGTGGAGGATGTCACTAAAGACATTGAGAGCTATAATTTTAATTTTGCGGCAGAGAAATTATATGAGTTTGTCTGGCATCAGTTTGCCGATATTTATATAGAAGATGTTAAAAAGAGAATTGATAAAAATTCATACATAATACTTACTTCATTATTTTTGATACTGATTAAACTTCTTCATCCTATCATGCCGTTTGTGACCGAGGAAATTTATCAAAGATTTAATCCGCCAGCTGGCGGAGGAAAGTCAATTATGGTTTCCTCTTGGCCTCATGAATAAAGAAAAAAAGAAAAATTATTTCCCGAATAATCTCCGATTTATTACCGAAAATCCAATTTCTGTTTTCCTAGCTAAGAATAGGGTTATATTGTTAATAGGCTTCGTTTCACTTCTTATTTCCCTTAGTATCATTACAGTTTCGATAGATCTTTACATGAACTATAAAACCGGTCAGAGATACCTAGCGGAAAGATCTAAAATTGAAAAAGAGGTAACATTCTGGGATTCTGTAGTTCAAAAATATCCAAATTACAGAGATGCTTATTTTAAACTTGCGGTTTTAAATTATCAACTTAAGAATTTTGGTAAGTCCCGGGAGTATTTAGGAAAGGTATTGAGAATTGACCCGAATTTTAAAGAGGCAAGAAAGCTTGAAAAAATCTTAATCCAATGATTAATCTTGCTCTTTATTATTAATTCTTCTCTTTACTTCCTCCTCCAACTCTCTTCTTACTCTTATTGCATCAATTCTTGAACTCATCCTGTGTATTCTTTCTTCAAAATCAGGCCAGGTCTCAATGTGTCTTTGAATTTCTCCCAGTCCATGAAAAACGGTGGAATGATCTCTTCCTCCCAACACAAAACCAACTGTCTTGAGGGGAAGCCCCGCCTCTCTTAATAAATGCATTGCAGAAAATCTTCCTTGCATATAAGAGAGAAATCTGTGATCTCCTATTATGTGTTCAACAGGCAAATCAAACTCTTCGGATACTGTATTGAGCACTTGATTTTTTATTTTTGCAGTATTGTCTCTCTCTCTTATTATTTGTATATTTAATCCTAATCTTTCAATTGTTTCTCCAAATCCTGGATATTTCTTTTTTAAGCTGCCTACCTTTTCAGGAATTCTCTTAACAACTGTTTCTGTAGTATCAAGAAACTGGGCGATAGTAGCCGTGTCAATTCCTGATTGATATAGAAAATAAATTGTTAAAGCCCTTCCAATTCTTGTATTAGGATTTCTGGGACTCCTTGGTTTAAAAATTTCGTCTGGTTCTAACTCAAAATGTTCAGTTATAACTCCAAGTAATTGGTCTAAAGGATTTAATTTTTCGGCAGGACTTTCTTGGGGAGGAATAGACCTTCTTCCAGTTTCTACTACCATAAAGGATTTTTTCTAGCCTTCGGTTTTTTGTTCTTCTTTTTGGGGTTCCTCTTTTTTCTCGCCTTGGAGTTGTTCCTTGACTTCCTCACCTTCTACTGGTTTCTCTTCGCCTTCCACTGGCACTTCGCCTGCCTCCGCAGCTGCTTCTGCCTTTGCTTCTTCAGCTGCCGCTGCCTCTTCGGCTGCTAATTCTTCTGCCTCTTTTGAGACGAGTTCGTCAATCTTAACTATTACCTGATTAGGATCGGAAAGAAGCGTTACGCCCCCTGAAACTTTTAGATCCCCGACTGTTATTTGATCATCAATATTTGCAAGATTTTCTACATTTACTTCAATCTTTTCGGGAAGCTCTGTGGGAAGGGCTTCAACCTCAACTTCGTTTAATATTTGCATGAGAAGTCCTATTTTATCTGTTACTGCTTTTGGTTCACCTGCAATTTCAATGGGAACCATTGTTTTTACTTTTTCAGAAAGGTTAACTTTATAAAAGTCTGCATGAAGAAAATTTCCGAGATAGTCCTGATGAATGTTGTGGATCAGAACAGGGATAGTTTGTGAGGAAAGCGCAATATCAATAACTCCCGTTTCTCCGGCTTGCCCAAAAACTTTCTCAAAATCTTTTAAAGGGACCTGAACAGAAACAGACTTAAAATCTTTACCGTAAATATTTGCCGGCAATATTCCTTCCCGTCTTAAGTTTTTGACTTTTTTGCCTGTAATTTTTCTTTTTTCAACAGTTAGCTTTTCCCGTTTCATACTTTGACTCCGCTTGATACAAGTTTGTTCGGCCCTTCGATAAACTCAGGGCAAGCTTTGTTCACTATAAATAATTAGATGAGCAAACTATTAAGGATTAATTTTAACTCAAAGCTAGCTATATTACAAGATGCTATAATGAAAATAACTTATGAGGGTTCTGGGAATTGATCCGGGAATTTCAAGGACAGGATGGGGAGTTATAGCAGTTCAGAATTCAGCCCTTCGGCGTAGCTCAGGACAGGAATTCAGAGTTCAAAATTATGGATGCATTGAGACAGATGCAAAGGAAAAAGTTGAGAAAAGACTTGAGGAAATTTATACTGAAATCCTGACTCTTATAGAAAAATATTCCCCCGATGAGTTGGCAATTGAAGAATTATTTTTTAATACGAATTCAAAAACTGCTTTTGTTGTGGGACAGGCAAGGGGAGTGGTGCTTCTGGCAGGAGCACAGAAGAAAATTAAGATAGGAATTTATACTCCTCTTCAGGTAAAAATTGCAGTATCAGGTTACGGAAGGGCGGAAAAGGAGCAAGTCGGGAAGATGGTAAAAACAATTTTAGGACTACAATCAATTCCTAAGCCGGATGATACGGCAGATGCTTTGGCCGTAGGCCTTACGCACTTATTCTCAAGAAAGATAAACAGATTATAATGAGTTCAGCGAAATACTTGTGCTGAGCGAAGCCGAAGTATGATAGGAAGTTTAAAAGGAAAAGTAGATTATATTAGCGGAACTACATTAATTGTTGATGTGGGTGGAGTAGGTTATAGAGTTGCGGTCTCAACAGAAGTTTTAGGAAGAGCCAAGCCAAATGAGGAGATAAAAGTTTACACGTACACATATGTGCGCGAAGATACGCTTGAGCTTTTTGGTTTTTCTACTTTTGAAGACCTGAGACTTTTTGAGCAAATAATCTCTATCTCAGGCATTGGTCCCCGCACTGCTCTTAACATCTTCTCGGTAGGCACAAAAGAGTCCATAATAGAGGCAATAGTAAAAGGCGATGTTGATTTTTTTACGGCAGTGCCCCGGCTTGGGAGAAAAAATGCACAAAAACTCATAATCGAACTTAAGACAAAGCTCGGAAGCCTTGAAGAACTGGATTTATCAGGGACTGTGGACGGACCCTCAGGAGAAGTTTTATCAGTTCTTAAGAGTTTTGGCTTTACGACCAAAGAAGCGCAGGAGGCACTCCGGGCTGTCGGGAAAGACCCCGCCCTGGCGGGACAGGCACCGCTTTCAACGGAAAAGAAAATAATGCTGGCCTTAAAATATTTTGGGAAATAGCTAAGATTGCTACATTGTTAGATTGTTTTATTGTTAAAGTTTAAAATATGGCAAAAGATCAACAAAGAAAAATTGAGGAGACTGAACCTGAAGAAGAAATTTTGTTTACTTCTCTTAGGGTTTCAGAGTGGACGGGGTTTTTAGGACAAAAACAGGTTAAGGAGTCTTTGCATATTGCTATAAATGCTGCAAAAAAAAGAAAAGAGGCAATAGAGCATATACTTCTTTATGGGCCTCCCGGACTTGGAAAAACAACTCTTTCACATTTGGTTGCCAAACAAATGGATGCAAATATTAGGGTAACAAGTGGTCCTGCAATTGAGCGGGCAGGAGATCTTGCATCAATTCTTACCAATCTTGAAAAAGGTGACATTTTATTTATTGATGAGATTCATAGGCTTAATAAAGTGGTTGAGGAGACTCTTTATCCTGCAATGGAGGAGTATGCCTTAGATATTGTCTTAGGTAAGGGACCAAGTGCTCGGACTTTAAGACTTGATTTGCCGCAGTTTACAATTATTGGTGCTACTACACGAGTTGGACTTATGTCAGCACCCCTCCGGGACAGATTTGGAGTTGTTCATCGTTTAAGCTTTTATGATCCGGAAGATTTAGAGACGATTATTGAAAATGCCGCAAAGAAACTTAAGGTCTCAATCGATAAAGAAAGTATTAAGCAGATTGCCAAACGGGCAAGAGGAACGCCGCGAATAGGTTTAAAACTCTTAAAAAGAGCTCGTGATTTTGCACAAGTTAGGGGTGAGGGAAAAATTACAAAAGAATTGGTTAATGAGGCTTTGAAAATGCTTGAGGTTGACAGCATGGGTCTTGACAGTTCAGATCGAAGATTTTTAAAAGCAATTATTGAGAAACACGCAGGAGGGCCTGTCGGACTTGAAACGATCGGATCAACAATTTCTGAGGACATAGGGACGATTGAAGAAGTAATAGAGCCGTATCTTCTTCAAATAGGATTCCTGAAAAGAACTCCAAGAGGAAGAGCCGCAACTCCTGCCGCCTATGACCATCTCGGCAAAAAACTTCCCGAAGAATCCAAAAAACAGCAAAAGTTGATATAATTTAACTATGGTATTGCCTTTTTCTCTATCAGTTTCAAAAAATGGTTTTATATTCACTTCAGGACAGGTTTATTTAACTGACGAAGGAAAGTTATTAGAGGGGACGATTGAGGAGCAAACTCACCAAGTTATGAAAACTCTTCAGAAAATACTGGAAAAAGAGAATGCAACATTTAAAGATGTTGTTAAGACTACAATTTATACGACTGACATGTCATTATATTCACAGATTAATGAAGCTTATGGAAGCTATTTTTCAGATCCATATCCTGCAAGGGAGACAGTCTGTGTAAAAGAGCTTCCTCTGGGTGCAAGGCTTGAGATAAGCATGATTGCTGCTAAAAAATAAATTTATTTTGATATAATTGGTCCGATTTGACAAAATGTACATTATTCTGTAATATTGTATTATGACAAAAACATTGCCTATAACTCAAGCAAGAGAAGAACTTACAGATTTAGTAAGGAATGCCAGTAAATATCTGGATGAATATGTAATTACTGTTAATGGAACTCCCGCGGCAGTTATTATTTCTGCTGAAGAATATGAATCTTGGAAAGAGACAATAGAGATTTTAAGCGATCCTTCACTCGTTAAAGCAATACGGCAAGGAGAAAAAGAAATTGATGAGGGAAAAGGAATTCCCTGGGAAGAATTCAAAAAACAACTATAATAGATTTAAATGTATCGTATAGAAATTTCGCCCTACGCAAAACGCGAACTTCTAAATATTGCGAAACGCCACAAACATACCATAGCAGAAATTATTGAAGAGCTAAAAGATGATCCTTATATGGGTAAGTCCTTAACCCGTGAGTTTACCGGTAGATATTCTTATAAAGTGGGAGTTTATAGAATAATATATAAGGTAAGCAAAAAAGACAAAAGAATTTCTATACTAACCGTGGGACATCGAGCAACAATTTATAAATAATTTTCTTCTGCTATAATTGCCCCATAAATCCTTGCATGAAATTAAATATATTGGTTTTTCTGGAAGTCTTTTTCTGAATCCCGCTTTTTTGTTCATCTCAGGAAAATTAATCCATGGGTCCATCCATGTTTTATTTACTCTACATAAATAATGACCTGTGGGATATCTTTTGGATCTTTTAAGAAATACAATTGCCCCATCCTTATATATTTTATTTCTAATTCTGCTTTTAATGTACCTATATTTATATCTAATGTTCTTCTTTTCTAACGCGCTAACAATCTCCCTGCAATAAAACCCAGTTTTATCTGCTTTTTTTCTGCCATTGGGGAATAATCTCAACGCTTCTTGATAGGTAATTCCAATTACAGATGCTACGCACGCAACAGAACAACCGTATGGATCCTCTTGTTTAATAGCTTTCATATGAAGATTGTAGAATTTATATTTTTATTAACAAGAGGCAAATCTCCTCTGCTATAATTGCCCCAGGTGATTGACTTTCTCAAACAATAAAAATAGAATATAAAAGATTTGAGAAAATCAGAACAATACATACCTACACTTGAAGAAATAAGACGTATGGATCCTGGAGAGACGCCTAGTTGGGCCAAGCACCCTCCTTTCTCACACGTTCAAGAAGGGAATCAGTTTCACACAAACGGTAGGGCCGGGGTTCCTCAATTTAGGACAACGCCAATGGATTTGAGAGATAGAGTTGACCCCAATGACCCCATAACATTATCAGGTCCTGTAAGAACAATAAAACTCCCAAAATAATAATGGTCAACATCTCCTACGGAGAGCAAAGATAACCAAAGCTTTCCATCTGCTATAATTGCCTCGCCTTTAGATTGCCGGAAGAATTTTCTTATAAACTCCATCTCTGTACTTAAAGCGCATTTTTGCAGTATCCTTCTTAATCCATTCTTTTTCTTCTTTTGATTTATATTCGCTATTTTTGACGTAACAATGCCCAAAGAATTTAATCCCCCTTTTCTTTTCGAAATAAATCTCGGCAAGTCTGTTGTTAATAATTGCAAAACACCAGTCCATGAATAAGCACTCCTTTTGTGTGGTATAATCATATCATGAATAAAATAACCGTTGATCCAAAAATTTTAGCAGGAAAACCAGTAGTTGCCGGTACAAGAATTCCAGTATACCTTATTCTTAATCTCTTGGCTAATGGATATAACTTTGACAAAATTATAGAAGCGTATCCTGTCTTAACTAGGCGAGATATTGAGACCGCAATTAAATATTCTGAAAACCGTATGAAAAGAGTTGAGGTGCGAAATCTCAATAAATAATAGTGCTTAAGTTACTGCTTGACGCCAATCTTTCTCCTAAAACCCGTAAGTATTTAGAGAAAAAGTTTGACTTCAATGTTATAGACTTAATCACCGAGAATAAATACGGAATGACAGATGAGCAAGTAATCAAACTTGCTAAGAAAGAGAAGCGAATAATTATAACTTTTGATCTTGATTTTGGAGAGATATATTATTTTAACGAACGCGGGAAAGTGGGCACAATAGTTCTTCGGCTTGAAAATCAAACTGTAGAGTCAGTAAATAAAGTTTTAGATAAATTTTTCCAAAAAGAAGCTAAGAACATAGATTTAGAGAGGTCTCTTGTAGTAATTGACGAAAATAAAATACGGATAACACCTAATATTAATTAAAATTCTTCTGATATAATTGCCCCATGAAGTGTCTGATTTGCAAAAATCCTCTCAAGTTTAAAAAACTTGATATCAAAGAATATAATTTTTGGAAAGTTGGACTTCATGAAAATCAATATTATCTTGGAAGATGTGTCGCGAGCCTTAAAAGACATTTGGAAGATTTATTTGATATTAGCGAGGAAGAGAAAAGAGAATTGTTTAAGATAGTAAAAAGTTTAAGAACTGCATTGAGAAAGTCTTTTAGCCCCGATCTTCTTAATTACTCTTCTTTAGGAAATGAAGTGAGACACATTCATTTGCATATTACCCCAAGATACAAAGAGGATAAAGTATTTTCAGGAATAAAGTTTGAGGATAAAAGGTGGGGGAAAAATCCATCGCCCTACGATAAAAATTTTAAAATTCCTTCTCAGGTATACAAAGAAATTTTGGAAACTATTAAAAATAGTCTTTGATATAATTGCCATATGGCTAGTTTAATTGATCTTGAGAAAAGAATTTTAAAAATTGAGGAGAGGAATAAGAAAGTTGAGAAAGATAAAGAGTGGGAGACAAGTTTTGCGAGAAGATTTTTATTAATAACATTTACTTATCTTGCAATTGGAATTTATCTTAAATCTATAAATGTTCCCAACCCTTGGCTTTCGGCAATTGTTCCTGCAATTGCCTTCTGGCTTTCAACCTTAACCCTCCCGTATTTTAAAAAAATCTGGGAAAGATATATAAATAAAAATTAAAGCTGCCTCTGCTATAATTGCCCCGAGGTTGATATTTTAACTCATTGAATTTATAATTCCTTCTTATGGTAGAAATTGAAGCAACACAGGAAAGAAATGGTCCTCCTGTTTTTATTCTTGGTGGGCAAATGCTGGAAACAGGATTTAGATATGCAGATATATACCCCTACACGGTGCGATTGTTATGCATGGCTCATTCAGGCCAACCTTCTCAACCTCCCCCCAAGAATCTTTCCTCAAAGTTTTGATGAAATTTATTCTCTGCGCGAACAGTTAGCATCTTTTAAAGTGTCTATAGGAAGGGAGCAGGCAGATCAAGAAGCATACTATGCCCTTATAAAGACTTGGGACAATCCTGAACAAGTAATCTTAGATAAGTACTTAGATGGGGGCAGGGGCGATGCGAGATACGCCATTGTTCCTAATGAACATCCTGCTGCTCTGCCAGAGGGGGTATCGCACCTATTAATGTGGTATATAGATGAGAACGCACCTTATAGTTGGGTTGCAAATAAAATTTCTGAATACTTTGTGGACCAGCGGTTGACAACACAGGATTTTGTTGTCTATAGAAAGCCGTCTAATTCTGGTTTATTCACTCCAGGATTTTCACGTTCAATAACTTTACCACACGTGCAGATCTTAGTAAGAGCTAAAGTGGGTCCTTAAAAGATAAAAAACAACAAACTTTGCTATAATTGCCCCGATTTTGTTGAAGGATAGCATGAAACTTGCTATAATGCTTATATATGCAAACGACAATTTCACTTCCCAGAAATTTAGCACAAGAGGTAGAAAAGCAAGTTAAGAAGGGAACGTTTAGGACGCCTTCTGAATTTGTTAGCTCTGCCGTAAAAACGCTTCTTTCTTTTCAGAAAGGAGAACTTACTTGGGAAACTCTTGCAAGTCCTTTTCGGTTTTATGCAAAGCAAAAAAAACTTACAGAGAAAGATATTCTGCGTGTAGTAATGAAAGGCAGACGTGCAAAAACCCCCAAGAATAGTTAATGATACGAATGTTTGGTTATCCGCATTATACTTCTTGGGAAAGCCGGCTCAAATAGTTCATCTGATCGAGGAGAAAAACTTGATATCTATTACTTCGCATGCGATTCTGAATGAGTTGACGGAGAAAATGATTGTAAATTTTCAAACTCCGGCGTTTGCAGCAAATGGGACAGTTTCCTACATCCAATCAATCTCAGAATTGGTTTCTCTTCAAGGAAGAAATTTTGGACTGCGGGATAGAGCCGATAATATGGTTTTAGAAACTGCAATAGTAGGGGAATGCAGCTTTCTTATAACAGGTGATAATGACTTGCTTATACTTAAGAAATATAAGAACTTGCAAGTGGTTACACCCTCTCAGTTTTTAAATCGATACGGGAGCTAAGAATTGATCTGATATAATTGTCCCGATGTATTTAAAGAAGTTTTACAAACTCTCCTACCGATAGATTAATTGGTTTAAGAATGCCGTTTCGAAGAGTTCCTTTCCTGAGAATTTTATGAAGAGGCACAATGACGGTTTGTTTAGTTCCTTTAATCTTCCTTGATAATTTTACGTGACTGCCTTTTTGACTTACTACTTCAAATCCTATTTTCTGCAAGGCTTTGATGCATTCTCTGCCTGATGTCTGAGGCAGTTTACTCATTTATGGAGAAACACTTATTGGAACTATGAACTGATTTCTGGTTTTTGAGGTTTCTTCGTTTATTTCCTGCTCGCTCTCATCTTCCAAGTAAAGCGATATAGCTTCTTTTATGTTTTTGACTGCCTTCTCAAATGTATCCCCTTGAGACGTACAACCTGGAAGAGAGGGGACCCAAACAGAAAATCCTCCCTCTTCCTCTTTTTGAAAAATAGCATTATATTCCAAAACCTTCTTTTTCATATAACATTTATTATATCATGGATGTAAAGGAGTAAGAGCGAAATAATTTATCGGAAGAATTCCTTTGCTATAATTGCCCCAATTTGATATTTTCCACTACCAAGTTTATAATTCTTTTCTATGATCTTAGAACAAGAGCCGGCAGACGGGTATGATCATTTAGCAGGCAACATAGAAGAAGCGAGAAGAAAGCTAGCTGAAGGAAAAATAATGCTCGGGTTCAATGGATTCTTAGAGTTGCCGCTTGGGAAACCGATTTTTGCACCCGGTTTTATAAATTGTCCTGCAGGAATTGCAGTTACAGATACAAGACTATGGATTGTTCACCTACCTTTTGCAGACAATCCTATGCAAAGACAAATAAAGCTATGGTCTCAGTTTGGCCAATTAGAATTCAAGCCTCCAAGATATGCAATTGCTTTTGGTGGTAATGGATTAAGACTCTTTAGGCTTATGGATGAAATGAAAAAAGCAACTGGGGTAGAAGAGGTGGATGGTTCGGCTATGATCTCAGAAGTAGATGATTTATATGAACTTCATATAAATCAAAAAGGAAATAGATTGTCTATTGGATTTCAAGAAACAGCATACCCAGAGAATGTTTTAGATGTAGATTTAGAATTATAAAAGTTGCTTCTGATATAATTGCCCTGGTAAAGATTGCTAAGACCTGCTATAATAGAAAGAGAATTAATCATTTAGATTTAATTTAAAATCTTCTTTTTTAATTTTCCTCCCTCTTTTTTTAACAAAATTATATGCCAAAGATTGGAAACCCCACACCATACGCAGATATGCCTTGCGGACGCTGTAGCGGCAAAAGGAAAGAGATTGGGCAATGGACAGAAAAAATTAAGACCGAGAACGGCACAACTGTTATTGAGCACGCGCAGATAATATGCACCAATCGGGAGTGCCAGTCCAAATTTGAAACCTTACTCAATGCCGAAATCAAAAAAAGAGAAGCATTAAGGTTGATAAGGACTGAAAACTTTGAAAAACGAAAAGCCGCAAGAACCGCAAGAAGACCTCTGCTATAATTTCCACATGAGGACGAAGTTTGAGGTATTAAAGTTTAAGAAAGGGAAAATCGTAATTGCAAAAACAGGCAGAGATTTTAGCACCGGACTTCTTCATCTTCATCCGGACTCTTCGCTTGAAAAACATAACCGCCCAGTCGGTGAACAATTGGTTCAAGTTTTTGGCGCCTGCATTATGAGATTGTATGATGGAGAAAATTTTGAGGAGATAGAGCTTAAAGAAGGGGATGAACTTTTTATTGTTGCAAAGCAGTTTCATATGCATACGAACCCATTTGATCAAGATTCCATAACTGCCTGGCGATTTGACGGAGATATTACGGAAGTTATCAAAGGCCAGAGGAAAAAATTAAAATAGTGAATGATAAATATTTTCTAAAACTTGCTATTGAAGAGGCGAAAAAGGCAGAATCATTAAGAAATTATTCAAATTAACCTCTGATATAATTGCTTCATGGATGGTGTAGGAAATACAGAAGTAGAAAGATCGAAATCAAAACCCTCGGCTGTCTATCCTTATCTTAAAGG
>Ga0209541_10015150_pt1 | contig 11560 bp, 12 predicted proteins | sample RifCSPlowO2_01_FD_184027 | JGI IMG/M metagenome (GOLD analysis project Ga0209541, IMG submission 184027) | Groundwater microbial communities from Rifle, Colorado - Rifle CSP2_plank lowO2_0.1 (SPAdes) (version 2) | ecosystem: Environmental > Aquatic > Deep subsurface > Groundwater | place...
AGTTTGATCAAAACAAAGAACTTCGCCCAATCGGTGTCAAACCAGTGGGCTTTAGCCCGCTTCGCTTCTCAAATGGCGTGACATTTGACGGAGATGTCTGCCCTCCATAAAACACTGCGAGAGGCGAGAAGACGGTAACGCTTCACTTCATAAAGCTGAAGTATTACGGTGAAAATTTTTAAGCTAGAGCAAAAGGCCAATTCAACTTACAATAACAGATGAAATATAAAATATATAGAAAATGTTATATGTTCTTTAGATCCTTTAGGCTTAGTAAGAGCAAGGTGGGAAAAAAAGCATTCCAAAACCACGCTTATTATGGCTTAAGAGCTTTACGTATCAGCGCTCAGATAATCTATCAACTTCTTGTTGATGTAAGGGACGATAATGTCCACCGGACCATACCTTGGCATCAGGAAAGGGCATATTTTCTAATCGAACAATTCTTCCTGGGAAAGGAAACCAATTCTTACCATCAAGAACATTTCCCTCTAAAAATGAAGAAAATGGGATAAATGGTCAATACTACAACTTCGACCTAGTTTACTTTCGCTGTGCTTATAGTCAAAATGGTAAGAAATTATTGGTTCTTGGCGTTCTGATGGTGGTGATAACTGCGAAGCAAAAATATATCCAATTAGTTCATCCATTTGTATCTCCTATAAATCTTAACTTATATAAATTATGAAAAAACCCCAGCAGGCCTTGCGACCCGCTGAGGAAAAGAGGTGGTTTTGAGGTGTTTGTAACTAAAAAGTAGGTACTAATATATAAAGCTTTTGGTTAAGTTGTTACTTTTAAGTAGTTTACTAAAATAATTCTATCTGCCGGGGTAGCTTCCCAAGATAGAACTCCAACCTCTGTTCCGGCTCTCTGGCCAGCGCATCCAGTACAAACTGCTGGGCATCTCTCCCAAGTAAAGGCTTCACCAACTCTTTTGCTTTCTCGGCTATCCTGGCAACGTATATCTCCCAATCGGGCTTAATCTCATGGACGAACCGCAACCACCGCTTCTGATATACTAAATCCTTGCCTTGGTACGAAGGCTCTTGGATAAAATCACTTCCTGCTTCGTCTTTTTCTCGGGTTATGATGAATTTTTTTCCTTTCAATAGCTTAGTTTGGCTCTCCTCCTCGGAATTCCATTCATAGAAATGAATCTCCTCACCCGCTTCATAGGCTCGGTATTTACCACTGTACCCAGTCTTCCACACCAATTCTTCTTTTGGCACTTTATGACACCCCAAGGCATCCAGGTTTCTCCATAAGCCCGTTAGTGCTTCTTCCATTTTCCTCGCCAGGATATCATCAAGAAATTCACCGAAGGTGTCCATCTCATAGACGCAAAGATGGTGCATCGGTTTCTTCTCTCGTTTTATTCCTTCCCAGGCTCCATGCTTCTGGTAATATAAGCTGCCCCCGGCAGCATAACTGGTTTCGATTTCATCCACTGGAATGACCGGGCTTTCCGGCTGAGAGAGCGCAGCGGTATTCCCTTGAAGATATAAATACCTATTCTGGGCGTGAACCACTTTCAGGCCATGCTGCTGCAGGTATTGGTTTACGCTATCACAGAAATTTTTCAATCGTTCCTCGAAGGTATCCCAGCCGGCTTCCCAGGAGCCCCACAACATCCGGTTTTTCTGCCTTACTTTACACCACTGCCTAAATTCTTCAAAGAAAAGCCGAAAGGAAACACCGCGCTGGGCCAGATACTTCTGATCCGTATCCATCATCAAGGGCAGCAAATCTTTTTGGGCGACAGCTGAGCGGTTCAGTTTCTCTTCCAGCCCTTGGATACGGAGACGATTGGCCCAATTCCAGCAATAGTCACGGAACTGCTTTCTTTCTTCAATCTTGGGAATCATCTTCCTGAGCTTATCCCGCTCAAAGCGGTAGGCGGCATAATCTTTCCACATCCATTCGGCCAAAGCATCTTCATAGCGAGCCAGGAAAAATTGCCGCTGGGGGTCATCTTTATATTGATCAACAGAGCCATAAAATTGCTTGGCTTCAGGGAAAAACCAACTCACGTCTTGACGCAAAACCCGGCCTAAAGGCAAATATACTTTGGTTATTGGTGAAAAAACACCTTCACCTGAAGAGGGAAAAGATTTTTCAACGGCTCGGAATAACCTATCTTTCACTCTCTGCTCATACTTTGTAAAAACGGTAAATCGGGAAAACAAGGCATCACGAAAAATTCCCACCTTTTGAAAAAATTTGCACTCCAAATAGTCTTGGATGCGTTTGGCATCATGCAACAGCAAAAAGGGATTGATGGTAAATAACTGAGACATCTGAACTACGTCTTCCAGCCCATGATGAAACACTTCACTTTGAATAAGCCGAGTTACTGCCAGCGCATCTTCACCGACATACGATGCAATGATCTCGGGAGCGGAACGATGGGCTACTAACTGCTGTACCGGGGGACTGGCAGCAATTGATCGACTTTTGCAAAGATGCTCCAGCTCCGCCTGTTGTTCATAGGTGATTTGTTTTTGGAAGGACGCCTCGCCCAGCACGTGCTTTGCCACCGTTACTAATTTTTTATTGGGAAGATAGTCAAATTGGGTGCGCGCCCAACGCAAAGGGTCGAGCACCTCCATACTTTTGATGCCAATACGTTCAAAAAAACGGAGAGAAGAAATTTTCTTGGGCTCTTCTTCATCTTCGCCGATAGTAAACTCGCCGGCTTCCCGTAATTGAATCGCATCAAAGGGAACGTTATAGGTGACAAAAATGGACGGCTGACGGTAACGACTAATACGATGAGCTACCTGGGCAACCAGATCAAATTCATCGAGGGCTACCTTGGTCTGGAACCCTTGGACTTCAGAGGGCAGGGCATAAAGAGATACGATATTTTTTTCTAGGATCTGTCCCCGCTGAAGAGCGATCAGGGCGGTCCAGCTTATTTCTTCTTCATCAGTGTTAAATAAGGGCTTTTCGATATCTAGCACTACCATCGGCTGCTGGAGAATTTCATCCAAGGTGCGTTGACGGGCATAGGTAATCCGGTTCTGCAGGGAAACTTCTTTTTTTCCAGCTTGTAATTCTTGTATCAAGGTGGCATCGACTTCTACTACACTTCCTTTGGGCGCGATAGTCCATCGCGCGAGTTTACTGTAGCTTCCGCGATAGAATTCTGCCGGCAGAGGGGAAGGAAGACGAACTCGGGGTGTTTTATCTTGAGGTATTAAAGGAAGGGAATCAAGGGGCCAGCCTTCGGCCAGGACATTTAAAATGGAATCAATGGTGGGCTTATGTCTGGATTGTACTCGAGGATGCGCATACAAGTGATCACGAAGGGCGGAAAGGGAATACGGCTTTCGGTGTTCAGGAGGATGTTCTATCAGATAGTCAAACATACGCTGGACAAAGCGATGCTGCTCGGCCAGGTGAGGATGGTCCACTAGATAGCGCTGGAGCTGCTGCAGGGTATAACACTTTGATTGCACTACCGACAGAGGCGCGGTTACTTGCACGGTGTCAAAGAAGGTGGAAATGATACGCCGGGGTAATTTTTGTAAAGATGAACGCCAGCTTAACTCATGAATAACCCATTCCAGAACCTCGCTCGACACGCGTTGCAGGGGAAAGATATGCTGATAGTCAGTAGCGGTAAAGCTGCCCAGCCCGGCTAGTGATAACTGCAATTTCTGTCCTACCACCTTTATATTCGTCAGAATAGTCTGCACCATTCTACCATCTTTTTTTAACATATAAACTTAGTTCAAATGCAGCATAGACACCCAAATCTATATAAAACAGGCTTCATTTGAGTGAGCATGGCCCAATTCACCTATCAGGAACGCTTTAGAACTTTTAGAGGTGTCTTTGATGCTTTTACTGATAGGAATCTCTTTGAACTGCACAGCCATAGGGTCTTTGAGGACCTGGTTTCTCCGCTGGAAGTGGGGAAAGAAAGCAATGTATTTATTGCATCTAAAGGGAATAAGAAACTCATCGTTAAAATCTATCGCGTCCAGAACTGCGATTTTAAACGCATGTACAATTACATCCGTAAAGATCCCCGCTATGAATTTCTCAAAAACCATCGCCGGGAGATTATCTTTGCCTGGGTGCAGCGAGAATACAAAAATCTGCTCAAAGCCCACCAGGCGGGTGTCACTGTTCCCAAACCTTTAGCCTGTAAGTTTAACATCTTAGTGGAAGAGATGATCGGGGATGAAAAGCCGGCACCCCAGCTGAAAGATGCTCTACCACTCCATCCACACCAATTTCTGGATGAGGTCATTGCTCAAATGCAGAAACTCTATGCTGCGAAACTGATACATGGCGACCTTTCGGCTTTTAATATCTTAAATGACCAGGAAAAGCCAGTTTTGATAGACTTTTCACAATCAACTGTTCTTAAGACTCCTAATTCAGAAGAATTGTTGGTGAGAGATGTAACTAATATTATCCATTTTTTTAAGAAACTAGGAATAGCGGTCAATTTTGAGGAAACCTTTTTAAAAATTACGGGAAAAGAGTACGTTAAAGATTAATTGCCAACACCATGACCAATACTTCAGAAAACCAGGAATTTTCCTATGAACTTAAGATTCCGCAGGAACGCATTGCGGTACTCATTGGCACCAACGGTGAAACTAAAAAGGAAATAGAAAGCACCATGCACGTAAACTTAGAAATAACTCCTGAGGGTGAAGTTGCCATCACTGGCCACGATGCGGTGACGTTATTTACAGCCAGGGAAATAGTTAGGTCAATCGGCCGGGGTTTTAATCCTAAAATTGCCTTGCAGCTGGCAAAATCCGATTACGCTCTGGAAATCATTGACATTTCTGACCTTGCTGGCAAAAATAAGAATATGATGGAACGGCTTAAAGGAAGAGTGATTGGCAAGGGAGGAAAATCACGCGAAGAAATTGAACGACTCACCGAAACACATATTTCCATTTACGGAAAAACTATTGGCATCATCGGTGAAATAAGTCAGGTGAGCATCGCCCGTCAAGCCGTGGCTATGCTGGTGGAAGGCTCCATGCACAAGACTGTCTATCATTTCCTGGAAAAGAAAAAGAAGGAAATGATGTTTGGGGGGTGAGTATCTTACTTTACCTTTGGAGTATACATAATTATTTAAAGAACAATTTTCTCTTATCATTTGAAATGGATACGCCTTTTAGTTTGCTCGAAGAAGCGCTTCAGGAGATTACCGGAAAAGAGTCGTATTATTTTGGACTTGCTCCTGCTGATACCAGGAAAGGTCAATTCTATCTTTTGTGTGGAACGATGGGAAAGTTATTAGTAGAAGAACCCTATCTTCTGGCACGATTTCATACCAAAACCCCTTTTCCACGTGACGACCTTCCTTCATTTTTCAGTCCACAAGAAAAATGGAAAGATAATGGAAAAAAAGGAGTGATACAATATTTGAATAATTGGCTTACCGGACAAATAGATACAGGAAAAGTAAAAGGAAGAGAATCAGACCAACGACCCAATCCAACAACCTCCTACATTCATCTGTGGGATGGAAAAAATACTCCCTCAATTGCTCGGGATGATTCAGAAGAGGCTAGTTTAGAAAGTCTCAGTAGCATGCCTCAGTTTGATGTGTATACAGCACCAAGTGAGATTTTTAGAAAATACATCCAAAAAGCAGAAGCGCAGGGATTTATTGATTACAGTTTAGTATCGCCTTCCGTCTCGTATGTTCTTCAGCCACATTTCCAAAGTGAGTTTGAAATGCACTATGTTCATGGTTCATCTGCATATCTTAAAGAAAGAGCAACTGAAGCGATAAGGATAATGGATGCAATACAACCACGTGTGCCTTTCATGGAAGCATTCTTTGAAAAAGCTAATGGAAAGAATCCATTATGGGCAGTAACTACAGAAATTCCTGAATAGAACATTTAGCCAATGGAAAAATTAAGATCCGAATTACGGCGAAAAAGACCCAAGTTTACAAGTTTGGCTCGACCTACTCACTGGGGAAAAGGAACTGAGCATGTAAGTGAAGAAATAGATTCTATTTTGTATCATACATAATTATTTAAAGAACAATTTTCTCTTATGATCTTGATATGGACACACCTTTTAGTTTGCTCGAAGAAGCGCTTCAGGAGATTACCGGAAAAGAGTCGTATTATTTTGGACTTGCTCCTGCTGATAGTCGGAAAGGAGAGTTCTTTCTTCTGTGCGGAACAACGAATGGGATGTTGCAGGAAGAATTACCGTATGTTTTAGCAAATTTTTATTCGAAAACCCCTTTCCCCCAGGAAGATTTTCCTTCTTTTCTTACTCTCAGTGGGAGCGCTAAATCCAGTGGAAGAGAGGATGTTCTAAGCCATTTGAATCGCTGGATTTTGGAGCAAGTTTATAGGGGAGAATCAGACCAACGGCCTAATCCAACCACGTCCTATCTTCATCTTTGGGATGGTGAGAATAAAGCAGTTTCATCTTCGAGACTCGATGAGGATAAGCATTCCCCATTGCCACAATTTAATGTTTATTCTGCACCAAGTCAAGCGTTCAGAGACCATATCCAAAAAGCGGAAGAAGAAGGTTTAGTTGCCTATAGTTTTGTATCGCTCCCAGTATCCTATACTCTTGAACCTACTTTGCGTAGTGGATTTAAGCTTCACCACGCTCAAGGGAATGCTGATTATCTAAAAGAAAGAACTGCTGAAGCTACTCGAATAATGGATATTGTGGAACCTTACGATGAACGAATGAAAAAGTTTATTGGAGAAGTTAATAAAAGAAAATCTCTGGGCGGAATTTGATTTTACGCTTTGCGTATTCATGAACCATAAAACTTTTTCTCGAGATAGAAAATTGTAATTTTTAAAAATAATTAACAAGTCTTACCACAACCCTTATAAACCTTTTCCTGTTTTCTGAAAGTTATGCAAAAAACAGCGGAAGAACTGGCCAAGAAACAACGAGAGATTTCTATAGCTGAATTCTTCGAGAAGAATCGTCATTTACTGGGCTTTGACAATCCGAGAAAATCACTGCTAACCGCCGTAAAGGAAGGGGTTGATAATGCTTTAGATGCCTGTGAGGAAGCTCGGATTCTGCCGGAAATCAACATAGAAATTATTCAGCTGGAAGAAACTCGCTTTCGTCTTATCATGGAAGATAATGGCCCAGGAATTATTCGCAAGCAAATTCCCAAAATTTTTGCCAAATTATTATACGGCAGTAAATTCCATAAATTATCCCAGACCAGAGGCCAGCAAGGGATTGGAATTTCCGCCGCGGTGTTATATGCCCAATTAACCACCGGAAAACCAGCAACGATCATGTCTAAAACCGGGAACAAACAGCCGGCGCATCAATTTAAATTAAAGATCAACACCCAGACCAATGAGCCAGATATTATGGAAGATATCGAAATCAAGTGGGATGAAAAGGATCACGGCACTCGAATTGAAATGGATCTGGAAGGTGCCTATATGAAAGGACGGCAATCGGTCGATGAATATCTTAAGGAAACTGCCATTATCAATCCTCATGCCACCATCATTTACACTAACCCAGAAGCACAGCAAACTCTTTTTTCAAGAGTCACTCAGGAATTACCTCAAGAGGCAAAAGAAATTCAACCCCACCCCTATGGAGTGGAACTGGGACGGCTGATCAAAATGATGGAAATGACCGAAGCAAGATCCCTGCAACAGTTCCTGTGCTCAGAATTTTCAAGAGTAGGACCGGGTACAGCCAAGGAAATTTGTGAAAATGCAAAATTGCTTCCTACTATGAAGCCAGAAAATATAACGAGGGATATGGCTGAAGCACTCTACAAAGGCATTCAAGCGACCAAAATCATGGCCCCACCAACTGACTGTCTGAGTCCCATTGGACATGATTTGATTGAAAAAAGTCTTAAAAAAGAAATCAATGCGGAATTTTATTGTGCGGTGAGCCGACCGGTCTTTGTCTATCGAGGTAATCCTTTCCAAATAGAAGTAGGCATCGCCTACGGAGGGGATCAGCCCAAGGATCAATTAGTGACTCTGCTTCGTTTTGCCAACCGAGTTCCTTTATTGTACCAACCTGGTGCATGTGCCTTCACCAAATCAATCAGCAGCACCAGCTGGAAACCGTATGGGCTACAGCAAAGTCAAGGAAGTCTCCCAGTTGGGCCGGTAACCTTCTTACTCCATATCGCATCCGTCTGGGTTCCCTTTACGTCAGAATCTAAAGAAGCGGTGACTCATTATCCTGAAATCATCAAAGATATCAAACTTGCCTTGCAAGAAGCGGGACGAAAATTACAATCTTACGTTAATAAAAAAGGTCGGGTTCAGGGACAGTTAGAACGCGCCAATTTATTTGAACGTTACATCCCTGAAGTTGCTGATGCTCTTGCTCGGTTAACTGGAGAAGATAAAGAAAAATTAACTCAAAAACTACAGGACATGATTAAGAAAGAAGATATCCAGCGAGCAATTCACCAGATGTCCAGCCTCAAAGGAGATGTGGAAGCAGAAACCAAATTGGCAGAACGAGCCGAAGATGAGGATTAAAATGAGCAACAACGAGAAACAGCAGCAACTGCAGGAAATCAAAAAAAAGGTAGATTCTCCTAAAATTAGTTCCTCTGATGTCAAACAAGAACTCATTAATTTAGGTAAAAGCATTATCAAAGATATCAACAAAGGCGAAAACCCAAAAATAGAACTCTCCGTGAGGGGACTAAGTAATGTCATTTATAACACTAAATCCAAAACTTTGAGTCTGGGTGAAAAAACTGCCCAACGCTTTTTCTTCAATGTTGCTCATGCTAAAAAATTTCTGCAGACCATTGAAGTTGCTTCTATCTGTAAAAATTTATTAGAGGTACAAAAACATGCCAGCTTGCGGGACGTTTTCTATATGGCCAAGCGTACTATTCCCAATACTAAAATCAATGTGGTTGATGATCAGAAGGAATCTGACAAAGCTATTGAAGATTTAGAAATAATTACAGAATTTTCGCGGGAACAATTGCATGTTAACGCCAATAAAATGGGCAGCGTTGCCGGAAAAGTAGTGATTGAAGATTCGGGAGATATTATTGACTGGTCCAAGCTCGGTTCCGGTGGCTGGTCTATTCCCAGTAACGTAGAGAATATCAAATTCAAAAAAGTTGATGCGAAATATATCATGTACATGGAAAAAGCAGCCGTATGGGAACGTCTGCATGAAGATAGATTCTGGGAAAAGCAGAACTGCCTGATCATGTCATCCCAAGGGCAAACGACCCGGGGAATTCGCCGACTGCTTCAACGCCTGAGCATCGAACATCATCTTCCTATTTATGTCCTGGCAGACTGCGATCCCTGGGGATGGTACATTTATTCGGTTATCAAGTACGGCTCCATTAGTTTAGCGCACATGGCAGAAGAAATGGCGATTCCTTCAGTTCGATTCCTTGGTGTTACTTGCGATGACATCGTCAATTATGATTTGAAACGGCATTTCATTAAACTTACTGACCAGGATATTGCCCGCCTCAAGCAAATGCAGCAGTACGAATGGTTTGAGAAAAACAAACTCTGGCAGCGCCAATTCAAGATGATGAAAGAATTTGGCGCCAAAGTAGAGATTCAAGCTTTATCTTCCCGGGGGATTAGCTTTATTTCTGAGAAGTACCTGCCGGAAAAGATTAAGAAAACGGAGTTTTTGGATTGAAGTAAGATTATTTCTTAGTTATTTTCTTCTTTGGTGTATCGAGATAATTTTCTCCTGAAACCACTTTAATTCCCAAGCTTTGTTCTGTGTCTACTCTAGCTCTACCAGCAACTGCTCCACCTTCCTTTGCTGCTTCTGCATTTTTCGGAAATCCCTGCGCATCTTTCTTTCGGGTAACTTCGGTGGTTAGTTGTTCTCCTAACATAGAAAAAACCAACTCTAAATCAGTCATATGGTCACGTAGATTTTGATTCTTAAATTTTGGATCGAGCCCTTTAATCTGTTTATGTTCTTTGATAGGAACACCAAAAGTAGCCTGGGAAATCTCGTTCGTTAAAATAGCATAATCTCGTTGTTCCTGAATACCTCTCTTTTTCCACTCATCGGTTAATTTTTGCCTGATATTAATACCTCTTATTCTCTTATCGATCCACTCTTTAGGATAGCCCTTGAGTTCATAGTATTCTTTGGCACGATCTTGGGCTAATTCTGGATTCTCAATTTCTTGGATACGCTCGTAGCCTACTTGAGCGAGCCATAGTTTGAATGATTCTACTTTAGGTGATGGAATGGATTGAACTAAACGAAATGCTCCTTTGGTAGAAACACAATTAAGATTTTGAATGCCTCCCTTGGTTTCTATGGAGAGGGGGGTGGCAATTTGCCCCCACCCTTGAGCAAAACCTTCATCGCGGCGTCTCATGTCTTTTAAGTAGCCAGAAGGATTGGTACTCTCAGTTAAAATTGCAATAATATCAACAGCAACAAACCACCACTCCTCGTTAAACCAAGTTCTTCGGATATCCTTCCCCTGAAAGACCACCAAGGCATTATCTTTATCCATATTCCTCTTAAGATGCAAGGTGGTTTATATACTTTGACCGCAGTTGTCTAGTGGGTTGTGGCTTACTTTTACGAGTGGAGGGGGGGGGTAACGCACATTTTTATAGTCTAGTTGATAATCATATATTATGAATGTTCCGCAGTCATTAAAAGCTATACAAGCATGGGCAATTGAAAGCCTGCAGGAAATTCAAGGAAAAGGCTCTCCTGTTCGAGTGGCAAGCCTAATGAAAAATATTAATAGTGAAGCTCGAAAGGTTGGATATCGAGGAAGTTGATTAAAGCGATGGGAAAAAATTCTTGATGATGCGAGAGGACTGAATCGAGGAGACCCCCAAAAAGATCCTCTTAAAGTGCGTTGGCTAGAGACCAGCATTAGTTTGGGTAGAGAGAAGTTAGAGAGGGATCATAATGGCATTGTCTCAATACAGGCTACAGCGCAGAATATTATAGGTCTTATGGAAAAAGTAAATTCAATGAAAAAAAATAATCCTAATACCGTGTTTCAACTAAAATCAAAGCTGTTGTATGTGGAAGCTGAGAAATATGCCGGGTCTTTGGTTAAGATTTTGACAGATCTTCTTTCAACTGAAAAGAAATATGAAACAGAGCGTTTAAGGTTTTGGTCTGATTTTGAAGAAGCAATAAAATACTATAGGGGCCTTGAAAAGATGTCCCTAAAAGAAGCTCGAAGACGTTCGTTTATGCATTGAATATGTGATTTTCTTCACTAGTTTGGTACATTAGTTGCTTTTCTTTATATATGAAATAACGACCAAGACTTTTACAATTAACTCGTTTTTCATATATAATCTCAACTCCAGCAATATTTAAATACTCGTTGATACTTAACGCTTCCAGCAAAAAAGAGTGAAACATGGACATTCGCAAGACCAGAACCTGTGAACGCTGCCGGACCGTCGTTCTTCTAGATAAAGTGCGCTTATTCCCTAAAGAAAAGGATATGAATATCCTAGTGTGTGAAAACTGCTGTGAGGAGCTCAAAGAAGCAGCTAAGCCCAAGACCATGATTACCAATTCGCGCATTGCTCCTCTA
>Ga0209541_10015151_pt1 | contig 11559 bp, 11 predicted proteins | sample RifCSPlowO2_01_FD_184027 | JGI IMG/M metagenome (GOLD analysis project Ga0209541, IMG submission 184027) | Groundwater microbial communities from Rifle, Colorado - Rifle CSP2_plank lowO2_0.1 (SPAdes) (version 2) | ecosystem: Environmental > Aquatic > Deep subsurface > Groundwater | place...
GGACTGATGGCGGAGTGCCCGTGGCGGTTAAGCCAGGAGCCTTCCCGATCGAAGCTCGCCCCAGCGGATTTAAGAATGAAGTTAAACTGACTTATAAAAAACGCAAACTACCGGCTGTGCCGACTTTTAAATTAACTACCGCTTCGGATAGCGAAGGAGGATTAGTTAGGTCGGCCATGGCTGTCAGTCGGCCTCAGGTTAATTGGGGTCGGAGTGGCGTAGTGGCCATATTTGTAGCTCTGTCTCTTTTGGTGATGGGCGCTCTGGCTTATTTTGTCTTGCCGCATGCCACCGTTAACATCGATGTCAGCGCCGAGCCGTTCAATCATAAGTTCAAATTAGTAGTTGCCGATCAAAACGACAAAAGCGCAGCCGGACAAAACCTATTTAAGGGTCGTTTTATTGAGGTTACCAAAGAGGTGGTGCAGACCTTTCCCGCCAGCGGTGGCAAAAATCGGGGCAACGTTGCCAGTGGCGCGATTACGGTTTACAACTACACTAATTCGCTTAAAGGCTTGATTCCCGAGACTCGATTTGTGGCGCCGTCGGGACTGGTATTTCGTATTAAATCGGATGTGTTAGTCGCCCCGGCCAAAAAAGGCGCCGACGGTTCGTTGATTCCTGGCCGGGCTAAAGCCAATCTATCAGCCGATAGCGGCGGCGCGGCTGGTAACTTGTCAGTCGGGACCAAGCTGACCATTCCGGGGCTGGGAGCTGCCGGCATCGACCAAGTGTACGGCAAGAATGACGAGCTATTTACTGGAGGAACCGATAGCGAAGTAAAAATAGTTGCCGAATCCGATATTGAATCGGCCAAAGAGTCGATCAGCAAGAATGTCTTTCTTAATATTGAAGAAGAGCTGCGTGATCAAGTGGGTCGGAATGAGGAGCTGATCCCCCAGCTGATCCAGAACGATGTGATCGATAGCATACCCTCCGTGGCAGCCGGAGCCGAGCGCGAGACTTTTGACTTAAAAGTACAGGTGCGGAGCTGGACGCTGTTGCCGGACAGAGGCAAACTCTCTAACATCATCGACAATACGGTTCAATCGATCGTTCCTCGGGATCAGGTGCTAACTCCGCAAACCATCAGCGGCGCGCGGGTGGTACTGGATAACGCCGACTTTTTGATGCACACCATCGATTTTACGGTGGAGTTGGATGGGTTGATCGCTGCTAAATTGGACCTGGACGAATTAGCTGGCAGTATTGCTAATCGCTCCATTGTCGAAGCGGGCAAACTGTTTGATAGCCTGCCGAAGGTAGTTTCTCACAAAATAAACTTGTGGCCATTCTGGGCCAAGCGGCTGCCAATTTTAGAAAGTAACATTCGCATTCATCTGGCTTATATCAATCAAACCGCGGGGGCAGCTGATCAACCAAATGCCATCACCCCATGAGAATTATTGGCATTGATTTAGGGAAAAAACGAATCGGTCTGGCGCTGGGTGATACTGAGAGCCGGATCGCGATCGGGTTGCCCACCCTGCAGAATGACCGCCATTTGGTGGACAATTTGCGAGCAGTAATTGAGGGCGAACACATCCAGCGGCTGATCGTGGGCCTCCCTAAGACTATGAGCGGAGCCACCGGCGAGCAGGCCGGCTACACCCAGAAATGGGCGAATCGGATCGGCCATCTTCTCGAGGTAGAAGTGGTCTATGAGGACGAGCGGTTGAGCAGCAAAATGGCCCGCGATGGCTTGTTGGCGATCGGCAGCAAACTTAAAAAAGAAGACATCGATCAGGCTGCTGCCGTGCTGATCCTGCAGAGTTATCTGGATCGGCTGGGGTAGATTGATTTGACAGCCGGGGGCGGGTATTTTACAATGTGGGAGATGTTATTTAAGGGAGGTGATCAATGAACAAGTCCGAAATCATTGAGCTCATTGCGCGCAAAGCGAATGTGTCCAAGAAAACCGCCACTCAGTCGATGGACATTTTTGTTAATGCGGTCAAAAGTAATTTGGCTGCTGGCAAAAATGTAACGATTACTGGGTTCGGTACCTTCACCCTCAGCACTCGCGCCGCTCGTAACGGTGTGAATCCGCAGACGGGTAAATCCATTCGCATCCCGGCCACCAAAGTTCCTCGGTTCAAGGCTGGCAAGACGCTGCGTGGCTTGATCCACTAATTGCTTTTAACTATTAATTCTCCCTCCCCCGAGTTTCGGGGTAGGGAGTTTTATTAGATTGGACTTACCTTTATAATTAAGTCTGACTTGCGGGTATAGTATAGTGGCCATTATGTCTGCTTTCCAAGCAGAAGATGGGGGTTCGACTCCCCCTACCCGCTCCAAAATTTTCTGACTGGCTTGATGCCAAGCAGAAATTTTTTAGCTTAGGGGAAGAGTCGAACCATGTGAAAGGGGTCGGGGAAACGGGAGTTTCCCCGCAGTGGAGGCAGAACGCTCCGATGAATCGGAGCGGGCGTCGGAACCGCAAGGTTCTGAAGAGGGGTGAGGCAGCCCGAACCCCGATGGGTTCTAGTCCGTCAGCTGACGGACGGACTCCCCCTACCCGCTCCAACCTTCGCTCTTCGAGCTATGGTTGACTGTGACATGCTCAACTAAAGTTTCGAATGTCTTGCCAGCTTGAATAGTGCAGTGAAGAAGGTTACCCTGCGTAGTCCGTCAGCTGACGGACGAAGCATGGGCCAAACCACAAAATATCAGACAATTTTTGTTATACTTTTTATGCGCTAAGTTTTTAAATAGGAGGATAATAGATGTATCAAGCACAGAATTTTGATCACTTACTGGGGTTGCCGGGTTTTAGCGATGACGCTCTCTCTACCCACTTTGCCCTATATCAGGGGTACATTACCAATACCAACAAGCTGTCCGACCTGCTGGCCGCCATGCGGAACGAGGGTAAAACCGCTACCCCCGAATATGCCGAGCTCAAAAGGCGGTTTGGCTGGGAGTTCAACGGGATGCGGCTGCATGAGCACTACTTTGGAGCTATGGCTAAAGCCGTTACCCCTCTCTCGTCTGAGACTCCCCTGTATCAACAAATCGTAAAGGATTTTGGCTCCTTCGAGGTCTGGCAACAGGATTTCGTCGCGACAGCTGCTATCCGGGGCATCGGCTGGGCTATCCTATACTACGACCCTCAGGCGAACCGGCTATTCAATGTTTGGGTAAACGAGCACGATCTGGGCCACCTGGGCAGCCTTCCCCTGTTGCTCAATCTGGATGTGTTCGAACATGCTTTTATGCTCGATTATGGCACCAAGCGGGTCGATTACATCGCTGCCTTTATGAAGGTGGTGGACTGGGGAACCGTAGCGAACCGGTTTGCCGGGGCACGGCTGTCTTAAATCTGCTGATTTAGCAGTCCCCCAGCCAACTTTTGCTTCTTGACAAGCAGTATTTTTTGTGATATAATGGAAAAACAGCTAAGGTGTGCCAGGAGGCCGCTTGGTTGGAAAATAAATATCAACATGAAATCCCCTAGTATATTTCGCCGATTGAAAAAGACCTTGCTTTACTCCGGTTATCGGGTTATCTTAACCGATAGGTTTGCCCGGAGGAAGGGCGGGATGGCCAGAGGCAGTAAAGGCTATATCTTACCGGATGATCTTGCGATCTTTATCAACAAGACGATTGGCGTTAATGATCGAGTGATCACTCTGGTGCATGAGTTGCTGCACGAGATCTATCCCGAGTGGCAAGAACAGCGGGTCGATCGGTCTTCCAAGCGTATCTTTAATCATTTAACCGTCCCGCAATTAGGCTTTCTCCAGTACTTTGTGATGTTGCCGGCCGAGATCAAAGCGATGCTGAAATCCAACCAACTCTCCCCTGCCTGTTGGTAGGTAAGCCCGCTCGTTAACCGCCTAGCAATTCGATGAGATACACCACTCTGCTACTGCCAGAGATTTTTTATATTCTTTTAGGTATACCCCGTTAGAAATCCGACAGAGTTACATATTTTCTGTAATATTAATATAGCCGATGACGCTCCGCTTAGGTTTGCTAAATTTGGTAGCTATCCGGGCAATTTCTAACGGGGTATAGTTATAGGGTAAATGTCGGTTGATAATTTGTCCCCGTGGTTTCCCACTTCGTCCAGTCTCATTGGAAGTAGGAGATTAGCCTCTTCCAATATAGATTGGACTACGAGGGACGGGACGAGGTGGTTGGATAAGACAGTGCGGTTAAACAAGTCCTAAGCAATTTGAAACATGAGCGAGTCCCCGTGGTTCAATGGACAGAACATGAGCTTCCGGAGCTCAAGATGTAGGTTCGATTCCTACCGGGGATACCAGTTGAAATTTATTTCCACGGTGAATCTAACCTTGTGAAAGGGGTCGGGGAAACGGGAGTTTCCCCGCAGTGGAGGCAGAACGCTCCGATAATAAATCGGAGCGGGCGTCGGAACCGCAAGGTTCTGAAGAGTCCCGGTTAGTCCGGGACGACGGGTTTTATTCCTACCGGGGATACCAAGGTATTTTTATGGTGGTCGTAGCTCAACGGCAGAGCATCTGGTTGTGACCATAACCAATCGATTTGACTATGCTCATAGCTAACCTTAAAATTAAGATATGCCCAATGTGCAGTGTCAGATTTGTCATCGAGATTTCTATGCTAAGCCTCGACATCTGCGGATAGGCTGGGGAAAATGTTGTTCTATCAAATGTAGGGCTAAAGCGCAATTTAATGGTCAACAGCTAAGTTGCGAGTACTGTTCCAAAGATATCTATCGCACACCATCGGAGATCAAAAAGTCAGCGAGCGGAAAATCATTTTGCTCAAAAAAATGTCATTGCGCGTGGGAGAATATGCATAACCGCACCGCAAATCGCTCTCCTCATTGGACTGGCGGTGAGCATGTTTATAGGTTAATTATTAGACGGTCTCACAGAAAAGTTATTTGTCAAAGGTGTGGATTAACAGATGAGCGGGTGTTAGAAGTTCATCACAGAGACGGCAATCGTCGCAATAATGATTTGGATAATCTGGTTTGGTTATGTCGGAACTGTCATTGTTTAGTCCATATTGAAAATAAAAAACCCGTGGTGACCTTGGTGTAATGGCAACACAACAGTTTGTGGTACTGTTATCAGGGGTTCGAATCCCCTAGGTCACCCCACCACTTCAAATAGAACACATTTAATAAAATGTCTCCGTAGCTCAACGGATAGAGCAGCGCTCTTCTAAGGCGACGATGCGGGTTCGATTCCTGCCGGGGACGCCAAACAGAAATTATCTCAAATTTTGTGCGGGCTCATAGCTCAACGGTAGAGCAGTCCGTCAGCTGACGGATTGGTTGCAGTCCGCCGGTTGGCGGACGAATCCTTTCTAACAAATTTATAATTCAGTTGATTATTGTGTGCTTGGTTGGGGCTCATAGCTCAACGGTAGAGCAGCTGCCTCTTAAGCAGTTGGTTGAAGGTTCGAATCCTTCTGGGCCCACCACCAAAACGGCTTCGCCGTAATATCCAATGTCCAATATCCAAGCGGCGCTTCTATATTTTGGAAATTGATTATTGGAGATTGGAAATTAACTACGCAGTAGTTTCTTGGCCCCCATCGTCTAACGGTCAGGACGTCAGCTTTTCAAGCTGAAAACAGGAGTTCGATTCTCCTTGGGGGTACCAAAATATACCCTTCCAGAGCAGATATTCTGCTTGATTTTAATATCAACCCATGTTACCATTGGGCTGTTTTGTATTGTATCGGGGCTACCCGAAATTGACATCCAGGAGAAAGGAGATGAGTACTCAGCGTGTTGGCCCCGACATCTGGGGCAACTGGCCACAGTGGACTGCAGAAGGAGACGTCATCCATGGCCTGCGAACTATGCATCAAGCTGTTGACGCTCGTTTATGCGAGATTAGAGCCGACCTTAGGCATAACCGCATTGAGATATACAGCGAGGTCTGCAGCGACATTGATTCGTCCAGAGATGACCTACGGGCGTCTATGGAGCAGGCGGTAGCGATGCCCTTAGCAGAATTGGTGTCGGAGATTCGTCAGTTAGCGCAGCTACTTGGCTGTTCGTTAAGTCTGATTAACGCAAAGTTGGACGCAATTAACTGGTCGATGTCAAAACTAGTCGGGCTTAATGAACAGATTCTGGATGTACTGCGTAATCCATTGATCAATACAGCTCGTCAGCACACCAAACAGGGACTACTCTGGTTCTACCAGAATGAACTCGAGCTGTCAGAAGCGCAGTTGGTTAAGTCATTGGAATACGATAGCACCAACCATCTTGCTTATTTCCATCTAGGGCATATTTACATGAGCCAGTCCAAGTTCGACCAGGCGGTGCGCAATTTCGAGCTATCAACTAAATCGGCTCGCAAACCCGAGGACAAAGCGAACGGCTTGTCATGCTGGGCCAAAATTGTCAGCCCCCAAGATCCAAACCAGGCCACCCGGCTTATTGCGCAGGCTATTAAACTATGTCCAGGAGGGGCGATCTATTGGTTCGAAGCTGCCGTCTATGCATTAGCCGTAGGCTTGTCGATCGGAAATGTCGGGGATTACCTGTTTTACTGTTTGCGACGATTGTTCGAACTGGATCTTAATTACCTTGTGGTCGTTTTGGGCAGAACAGAGTTTATCCAGTGTTCCAATGGTGGGACTAAAATCGTTGAAGTCTATAAGTCAGCGAAACGGCAGCGACAACGACAACAGGAGGTCCATAAGCTAATTGCTCAGTATGAGAGCGTCAAGGAAGATTACAATAATAAGCCATCGGGCACCCTTAATGCCCCTGATCACATCATTGCCCAGTCTGTTTTGCTTCGCGCCGCCATTAATTCCGGTGATTACGAAACAATATTGACCATGGCGCCCTCTCTTATCGCCAGATTACGGTTATATTGCTGTCGCCGGTAAATAAGTTAGTCGTGCGATAATGCGGCTCTCTCAAGAGCCGCTTTTTTATACTGTATATTGACACCATAAACAGTTGTGGTAGATTTTGCGTTGTATCCCCTGCTACGCGGGAATACCTAAATTTATTTACTAAGTAAGCGCGGAGGTAGTTGATGTACGATGACGACGATAAGGATCAGGTGTTGGGTGGCCGCCGGCCCGGAGAGGCCTCTGGCCCGGAGGGAGATACCACTGACGATGCGGAGGAAGATGATGATCTGACGGGTGACGAGTTGACCCCCAAGAAACCTGCCAGTGATGATATCGACGATGAGGATTTAGGCGACGATTTGGATGATGATTTGGAGAAGCCAGTCGCCAAAGAGGATGACGACGACTTGCCAGTTGGTTTCCACGCGGTCGATGAGGAATAATTAAACTATTATCGAACGCCCCGCCCCTATGCTCGTCGGGGCGGGGCACTTTGTTTTAGCTGTTTAACCAGCAGCTTGGCGGGCAGATAGTATTGGTATAATCTAATAGCAGCTCGGCGCATTATTGCCGGTATTTCCAAAGGGGTATACTAAGGGGGCTTAAGAATTAAACTATGTATGATGTGATCGTGCTGGGGGCCGGGGCGGCTGGCTTGAGCGCCGCGCTCTACGCCACCCGCAGGGCTCTAAAAACCGTAGTATTAAATAAAGAGTTTGGCGGTCAGACCGCCACGACTTTGGCGATCGAGAACTATCCCGGCATCGAACGGATTGAAGGGCCGGAGTTAATGGTGCGGTTTAAAGCTCAGGCCGAAAAGTACGGCGCCAAAGTTTTAAACGACCCCGCTACTTCAATATTAAAATTAGAGGACACATTTACTGTTACGGGCCAGAGTGGCAAAACTTATGAAACTAAAACTATTATTTTAGCTTTCGGCAAAACACCGCGCCGGCTAAATGTCCCAGGTGAAGCGGAGTTTGCCAACAAAGGGGTGGTGTATTGCGCGACCTGCGATGCTCCCCTCTTCGCCGGCAAAGATGTAGCGGTGATCGGCGGAGGCAACTCTGGTGTCGATGCCGCTCTGCTCCTATCCAAGATTGCTCAACAGGTTTATTTGGTGCATCGTCGGGATGAATTTAAAGCCGAACAGATCTTGGTTGACCGCCTAAAACAATCCGCCAATGTTAAACTAATCCTAAATTCAGCCATTGATACTATTTATGGCAACGGATTGGTATCTGGCATTAAAATAAAAGACCTTACCACTGACCAAGTTAGCGACCTGGCTGTCCAAGGAGTGTTTGTGGAGATCGGCTATGAAGTAACAGCTGATTTTCTGCCAGATGGTATTAAATTAAATGAGGCAGGCGAGGTAATTATCGATGCGTTTAACTACACCTCGTGTCCGGGCATCTTCGCCGCCGGCGACTCTACCTCGGTGCCATATAAGCAAACGGTAATTTCGGCGGGTGAAGGCGCCAAAGCTGCCCTGTCGGCCTACAACTACATTCAGGGCGCCACGCCAGGCAGTGAGATCAGTGATCATAATTTAAATTGGTCGTAATGGAACAGCCAGCCTACCAGGTAGCTTTAAAAGAGGCGGCCCAGATCTTGGGCCGTTCGGATGTTGAGTTGGATAGGCTAATGACACCGGATCGAATTATCCAGGCGGATATTGCCATCCAGTTGGACAGCGGCGAGACGGCCATCTTCTCCGCTCTTCGAGTGCAGCACAACGCTGCGCGCGGCCCATACAAGGGGGGCATCCGGTTTCACCCCCAGGTGGATGTCGAAGAAGTAAAGACCCTATCTTCGTTGATGACTTGGAAGTGCGCGGTAGCCAACATTCCATTTGGTGGGGGCAAGGGTGGGGTAAAAGTTGACCCCAAGAAGCTGTCCCCTTTGGAGTTAGAACGATTAGCTCGCGGATATGTGCAGGCCTTTGTCAAACATATTGGGCCTAATCAAGATGTGCCGGCGCCGGATGTAAATACCAATGAGCAGACGATGGCTTGGATGATGGACGAATACAGCCGGATCAAAGGACACCAGATGCATGATTTTGTGACCGGCAAGCCAGTAGCGCTGTTTGGGTCGAAGGGCCGGGAAATGGCCACCTCATTAGGCGGCAAGTTTATCTTGGATCTGATGATTGATCACTTGCAGATAACTAAACGACCGATTCAGGTGGCGATTCAGGGCCTTGGCAATGTGGGCGGCGGTTTAGCCAAGCTGCTAAGTTTAGATCCGAGATATAAATTAGTAGCAGTCAGTGATTCACAAGGCGGCAGCTATTGCCCGACCGGCTTGGAAGTGTCCGAGGTGCTGGCCCACAAACAGACTAATGGATCATTGGCCGGGTTCCCCTACTCTCACGACATTACCAACGCTGAACTGTTAGAGCTGGATGTGGATGTATTAGTACCGGCCGCCTTGGAAGAGCAGATTACATCCAGTAATGCTGAACACATTAAAGCTAAATTGATCTTAGAGTTGGCCAACAATCCGATTTCGGCTTCGGGCGATGCAATTTTAAATAGTCGCGGCATCTCCGTGGTCCCCGACATCTTAGCCAATGCGGGCGGAGTCACGGTTAGTTATTTTGAATGGGTGCAGAATCGCGAGGGCTGGTATTGGGAGGAAGGCGAGGTAAATGGCCGGTTGCAGAAATTAATGTTGGAGGCGGGCCAGCAGATTATTAAAATTGCCGATGAGAAAAAAGTCAGTCTGCGGGTGGCTGCTTTTCTATTAAGCTTGGAACGGGTTGACCGGGCGATGCGACTTCGTGGTAAATTGGTAGGGCGTAATTAAACCAGCCATGACTCAGCCGAAGCAATACATTATCTACTCCACCCCCACCTGCGGCTACTGCCGGTTATTAAAAGATTGGTTGACCGAGCAGGGAGTGGCTTTCGAGAATGTGGATGTGGCCATGGATCCCAAGCGGGGGCAAGAGATGATTCAAAAAACCGGCCAGATGGGTGTGCCAGTTAGCCTGATTACTTTGGCGGATAATCGTGAAGAAATTATTTTAGGGTTCGACCAGCGCCGGATCGCTGCTCTCCTGGGCCTGCCCAGATAGTGAACACTGGCGCGGCTCCGCCGAATTGATGTAATCACGCCAGTTTCTACTCCTGGGCCTGCCCAGATAGTGAACACTGGCGCGGCTCCGCCGAATTGATGTAATCACGCCAGTTTCTACTACTGGGCCTGTAGCTGCCGTTCCACCTCTCTAATTACCGAATAGCCAAACCCACGGCGCGCTAAATAGGCGCGCAATTTTTCTGACGATTTTTGCGATGATCTTTTGATTAAACTTAGCGCCGAATCAACCTCAGCCTGCGGGCTGAGCTGAGAGATGGTGGATTGGATCAACGACCGTTCAATCCCCTTTTGCCGAAGTTCTGCTATCAGGTGTTGAGTGCTGCGGTGGCGGGTGAGCAATCTTTCGTTTACCCACACAGCGGCAAATTTGGCATCATCGACCAGCCCCTTGTTTGTAAGCCGCGCGATCGTTAATTTAATGGTATCGCTATCAAATCTTTTGGACAGCTTTTGGCGCAACTCACAGCTGCTCTGCGGTCGAAAGGAGAGTAGTTTAAGTGCTTTATCATAGCATTTGCCGTTGGTGTCCTCAGCTCGGAGCTTATCAATTAATCGCTGACTCAGCTCATCGCCTAACTTTAGATTCAACTGTCGCCAGGTAAAATGATCGATCCCGGTTAAGAATTTTCCATCGGCAAACAGGCTAACTCGATCAGCGTTGGTGGACTGGGCGACGATCTTGGTTAGCTTTGGCATAACAGATCTCAGACTATATAATGTAACTGCTTATTTTCACTTCTCGAAGCTAATTTTTAGACGATGTCAGATAAATACTACCTCACTACCTCCCTCCCCTATATTAACAGCCAACCGCATATTGGCTTTGCTTTGGAGATCATTCAGGCCGATGTGATAGCTCGGTGGCAGCGGCTTCAAGCCCAAGAGGTTTTTTTCTTGACTGGCGCCGATGAGCACGGCAGCAAGATTGCTAAAGTAGCTTTAGGTGCGGGCCAGACGCCCCAGACAGTAGCGGAGCGCAACTCAATGCTATTCTCCGAGCTTAAAGAAATTCTCAATCTCTCCACTACCGACTTTATTCGCACCAGCGATCGCGATCGGCATTGGCCCGGGGCACAGGCATTGTGGCGCCGGTTGGTTAAGAGCGGCGATATTTATAAAGACAGTTATCGCGGGTTGTATTGTGTGGGTTGTGAAGCATTTATTACGGAGAAAGAATTGGTCAACGGTTGCTGCCCCATCCACCTTAAAGAACCAGAGGTTGTAGAAGAAGAGAACTATTTCTTTCGGCTGTCTCAATATGCCGAGCCATTGATTGAGGCGATCAAGTCTAAGAAATTCAAAATTATCCCCGAAGGACGCGCCACTGAGATCATTAATGTAATGGAGGCGGGGCTAACGGATATTAGTTTCTCGCGGCCAGCCGATAAGTTGCCATGGGGCATTCCGGTACCGGACGACCCAGCTCATACCATGTATGTTTGGTGCGACGCTCTGTCCAACTATATTACTGGTATCGGGTTTGGTCGGGACGAGGCGCTCTTCCAAAAATGGTGGCCAGCCGATCTACAGGTAATTGGCAAGGATATTCTACGGTTTCATGCTGCCATCTGGCCGGCCATGCTGTTATCGGCTAAACTGCCCCTGCCGAAAGTGTTGTTTGTCCACGGG
>Ga0209541_10015153_pt1 | contig 11559 bp, 14 predicted proteins | sample RifCSPlowO2_01_FD_184027 | JGI IMG/M metagenome (GOLD analysis project Ga0209541, IMG submission 184027) | Groundwater microbial communities from Rifle, Colorado - Rifle CSP2_plank lowO2_0.1 (SPAdes) (version 2) | ecosystem: Environmental > Aquatic > Deep subsurface > Groundwater | place...
ATTCTTGATATACTTGAATAGTTTTCATATCAGAAGTCGGGGTTCTTTCTTGAAGAGCCACGACTCTTGAGATGATAGCATATTATTAGAGTTTTGTATTTCGTAATTTAAAGTACTATAAGTAATGGACAAAAAAGTCAACAGCGTTGAATTTTTTCTAATTTTAAACTATACTCCAATGTGCATGAATGTCCCCATAGTTTAATGGATAGAACGCAAGCTTGCGGAGCCTGCAATGTAGGTTCGATTCCTACTGGGGACACAGCGAAATGAAATGGAGCGAGTACTCAGGAGAAACACGCGCGGTGTGTTTCGTTAGAAATCGAATGGCGGAGCTATAAATTTTCAGTAGAAAATTTTGCGAGCCAGCGCCCAGGCAAACTTTTGCGATGGCAAAAGTTTAGCCGAGGGAGATATTCCTACTAGAGATGTGTCACATTAAGCTCAATCAAAACCCCTTATTTCTAAGGCCAAAATTACCCTTGACGAAAGGGTGGGTTTATACTATTATTTAAAAGATATCCAAAACATCTTTAAAAATGAAAACATTTCCGTTAAACATTTTACTTGGCCCTAAAACATATATCAATCGGGGCTTCATTCAAAAATTTTCTGAACCATTTTTTCATTCAATTTTCCCTGGTGCAAAAATAATCAATTCTTGGGATTATGCAGCAAAAGGTCGTTTCCCGGGCGGTATCAAGGAGGACTATAAAAAAATTGACCTGGTAATTTTCGGGGGACACAGTTACACCTACAGGCCAAGTGATTTAAGAAAGAGAATGCAAGGAATTGAGTTATTTACAGACAATATTATTGCTTGCAATGAACTTATGGGTTTAGTATCTCCCGAAGCATTTATTGTTCTGTATGACAAAGAGAGTGGCCAGAACGAATTTCATGATGGCTACCGGTGCCAGCGTGTGTATCTTTTTGAAGAAAAAGATTTTATTACGCAAATTGAGACAAACGCGGTAGAACTCTTCATGAATAAACTAACAAACATTCGTCACATCCTTGAACCAATGGGTTGGGCTAAATGGATAAGCCAAAAAGTTTAGGTCATAAAAGATAAAGCACAGTAAAAAAGCACAATACTTTTCTACTGTGCTTTTTTATTTCCCCACCAATATACTTATTCGAACATCGTCCCAAATTTGACACAAAACGAAAACTTGGAGTTTTGTGTCGGCCGAAGAGCTTAACCCAGTAGGTCGTTCTGCTGAATGAGGCGCGAGGCGGGCGATTAGTAAATCGTGTCGGCGGAGACTTCGCGGAATTTTTCAGTAGAAAAATATCCGTGACCACAAAATACGCTTTGCAACAAAAAGAGTCGCGACTCTTTTTGTTTTATTTTCCCTTAGCCCAGTCTTTTAATTCTTCATAAGAAACATTACCGCAAAGAAATTTTTTATTGTCTGTATTGTAAAAAAAAGGCACTCCCCCGCAAAGATTTTTGTCATACTCAAGCAACTTCTTTTCGTTTTCTTCCTTGTGCCAAACTTCAAAAGATTTTATTGTGACACCTTCTTCTTTTTTGAGTTTCTCAATAAGAGGCTTCATGTCTACACAGTGCGGACACTCTGTACCATAAAATTCAAGAAGCATGTTATTTAATTAACTTTGCAAGTCTAGACTTCTTTCTGCTTGCATTATTTTTATTTATAACATTTGCTCTTGCTGCCTTGTCTACTGCTTGATAGACTTCTGGCAACATTTTAATTGCATCGGCTTTTTTACCTGACGCAACCATTTTTTCAATATTTTTAATAGCGTCTTTCATTGTCTTCTTTCGGGCATCATTAAAGACCCTCTTACGAGAAGAAACGCGGATTGATTTTTTAGCTGATTTTGTTATTGGCATTGGACTAGGGACTAGGGACTAGGGACTAGGGACTAGGTTCTAGAAACTAGCTAAATAAATTACTGATTGATGAGAGAATCATAGCAGACTTGAGAAAAAATGCAAATTTCCGTAATTTCCCATTCTCATTTTTAATTGTTATTATTAGTTTATTATTGATTTTAAAAAACTAGTCCCTAGTCCCTAGTCCCTAATTTATGATTTCAAGACTAAATGGCAAGATAATCTCAATTACCGATAAAACAATCGTAATAGATGTTGGTGGTATTGGTTTTTTGGTTTACGCGACATCAGACACGCTAACTAGAACAAAACAAGGAGAAACAATCAACCTTTTTACTTATATGGCCGTGAGAGAAAACGCTATTGAGCTTTATGGCTTTTCAGATGAAAACGAATTAAGTTTTTTTGAAATGCTAATAGGTATTTCCGGCATCGGACCCAAAAGTGCGCTTGGTATCCTCGCTGTTGCTCCAGCAGACACAATGCGTCGTGCCATTGCATCGGGCGATATGTCATACATGACAAAAATTTCAGGCATTGGTAAAAAAACAGCAGAGAAAATAGTGATAGAGCTGCGTGACAAATTAACGAAACAAGGACATAGGAGTGAGCGTGAGGAGTTCAAGGGTGAACTAGATGCTCTTGAGGCACTCAAGAGCCTCGGCTATTCTCAAAGTGAGGCCCGTGACGCACTCAAAGAAGTTTCTTCTGACACAAAAGACACAAGCACTCTGATCAAAGAAGCTCTAAAAATATTAGGTGGAAAATAGCTTGACAAAAAATTACTAGGTGATACACTTTAGGCACATATGGCTACAACCAAAACAAGAATAAACATCAGCTTACCAAGGGAAATAGAGACAATACTTGGCAGATTAGCAAAAAGGGATGATATGCCTGAGGCAACCAAGGCGATTGACCTTATTCGGCTTGCGCTAGAAATTGAAGAGGACCAAATTCTAGACAAAATTGCAAGTTCTCGAGATAATTCTAAGTCTAAATTTATCAGCCATCAAAAAGCTTGGGCATAAAATATGGAATTCAAGCTCTGGTATCACGAAGAAGTTGTTAAAAAGGACATTTCCGCACTTTCTTCTGATTGGAAAAAGCAAATTAAAAATACCATTGAGGTCAAGCTTTTAATTCATCCGGAGGTTTTTGGTAAGCCACTTAGGTGCTCACTTAAAGGATATCGAAAACTACGAGTTGGCGACTATCGAATTGTTTTTAGAATCGAAAAAGAGAAAATCAAAATTTTTGCCATTTTGCATAGATCTATTGTTTATAAGGCCGTACCCAAAAGAGTAGTGTGAAGTTAATCCCCCCATCATGCCCGAACTACCGGAAGTGGAGACAACAACAAAAGGATTGCGAAAAACTGTCGTTGGGCAGAAGATTTTGGATGTCTGGACAGATTTGGATAGCAAAAACAAAAGACAACTAGATACGATCAAAAATTCTGCTTTTTTTAAATATTTCAAGCGTGAAGTTATAGGTAAAAAAATTGTGGGGGTGAAAAGGATTGGTAAAAATATTTTGATTGCGCTTGATTCAGGCGATACGATTCTAATTCATATGAAAATGACGGGGCACCTACTTTTTGGCGAATACACCAAAAAGCAATTTTCAATTTCCAATTCGCAATTTTCAAAAAAGAAACGGGAAGAAATATGGGTGCCAAAAAATGACGGCCCGCTCAAAGATCCTTTTAATAGATTTATTCATGTTGTTTTTTCTTTGTCTGGTGGCAAGCATCTTGCTTTCTGTGATTCAAGAAAATTTGGCAAAATAACTTTAATAAAAAAATCAAATATAAAAACAAGTAGACACTTGTCACATCTAGGTCCTGATCCCACTACTAGAGATTTTTTATTTGACGATTTCAAAAAAAGATTAAACTTAAAACCAAACGGGAAAATAAAAAGTGTTCTTATGGATCAAACAATAATTACTGGTATTGGAAATATTTACTCAGACGAAATACTTTGGACATCTTCCATTCACCCAGAGACAAAAATTCGCTATATTAGTGATAAAAAGTTTCGTGAAATATTTTTCGCGATGATTCAAGTTCTTAAAAAAGGAATAAATTTTGGGGGTGACTCGATGTCAGACTATAGAAATATTTTAGGTCAAAAAGGTAAATTCCAAATACACCATAACGCTTATTTAAAGACAAGTAACCACTGTGGCAAAAAAGGCTGTAGTGGTGTTATAATGAAAACTATTATAGGAGGCAGAAGCGCACACTTCTGCAATAAACATCAAAAACAACGATGGGTCCCGTACGAAATCGCGGACATATAAAAAAGTAGGAAAAATAATGATTTTGCAAAATAATATTATCAATAATTTAAAAAAAATAGGCGTGAACGCTTAGGCGTCTGTGTCCTATTTCGTACGGGATGGGAGCAATGAATGATTTAAAATGGGCAGGTATAATACTTGTTGTCTTATGGATGGCGTGGTTTGTGACTGGCGGACCAACAAAGTTTGAAGACAATTCTAAACCTTTCTTAAATCCACCATTTCCACTTGGCACCGGTGGTATGTATGGGCCAGATTATAAAATAGATAAAGCAATAACAATAACTCCTTTTTTAAGTTCTGGTATACAAGGATATATTGGATCAAATCCTTGCAAAGATATTCTTACTGGGGTTAGGTGTAACGATACACGACCAATGGTTATATTAATAACAAACAGTAAAAGTAAAACGATTAAAGCATTTCAGATTGAAACAAATGGTGCTTTTAAAATTCCTCTTCCTGCTGGAAATTATGTTGTGTGGCAAAAATCAAACTACACAGATGTTGCCCTTTATCAACACCCACAACAAGTAAAAGTAAAAAGTTTTAAGTATAAAACTATTCAAATCTTTTTTGATAACAAAATTCGATAATTATCTAAATTAACAAGCCTGTCCTGTGTAGCTGATTCAATAGAATCACCCTAGTGGTATACGAAGCAGGAAAAGAAAAAGCCTTCGTGGGAAACGAAGGTTTTTGTGTATATTAAGTTTTTAGAAACAAGGAGAATTTGTTATTAAGTTTTTTGACGGGCCAAAGAACATCGTTATTGTGCGCTATGTATACAAAGCACAGAAAGAACATTTTATTTAAAAAATTTTTACTAATCCAAAATAATTTTCCCTTAAGCGGGACACTTTTTGTTTTTGAAAATCCTTTAATTTATTTCCAATTACATTATACACCTTTAAATTATTATCAGACAACTAAGTTGTGGAAAACAAAAACAACGCCCAATTTAGCGTTGTTTCTCTGTGCGCCCGGAAGGACTCGAACCTTCGACCCTCTGCTTAAAAGGCAGGTGCTCTACCACCTGAGCTACGGGCGCATAATATAATCTTATGTTAATATGCATATATCCTACACAAGACTTTAAGTTATTTATTAATTTAACATTATATCAATAATTTTTCAATTTTTTAAATTATGAAATCATGTGTTTTAATTCTCCATAATATCAGGAGCACTCACAACGTTGGGGCAATTTTTCGCACAGCTGATGCAGCTGATGTAAAAAAGATTTTTCTTGTCGGCTACACACCAACCCCAATTGATAAATTCGGACGAATAAGGCAAGATATTGCCAAAGCTTCTCTCGGTGCAGAAAACACTATTCAGTGGGAATATAAAACCACAATAATGCCACTCATAAAAAAACTGAAAAAAGAAAAATATAAAATTATATCTATTGAGCAATCAAAAACTGCCATTAATTATAAAAGGGTTGCTTCAAAAATATCTAAAGAAAAAAATATTGCTATTATTTTAGGTAATGAGATTTCTGGTTTACCAAAGAGCGTACTTAATGCATCAGACATAATAGCTGAGATAACAATGAGAGGGGTCAAAGAGTCTCTTAATGTTTCTGTTGCTACTGGTATCGCTATTTTTAGAATCCTTGAATTATAGCTCTTTAAGAATTATTTTTTCAACTCTTTCTGACACGGTCAATCCTCCACCATGTCCATCATGATAAGCTGATAAAAATTGAGACGAGAGACTTTTTAATTTCGCTTCACTAAATTTCTGTCCGCCAACTGACAAATTTCTTCTGAGCATCATGTCCTTAGTTTTCCAAAACAAAATTCCTAAAATCTTTTCACTGGGAATACCACTATTTGTAAGTTTGTTAAAAATTATCCAGATTTCTTTTTTGTTCTTTCTTTCTAAGGCATTGGCAATAGCAAATACATTTTCTTTTTCTGTTTTTTTTAATAAAGGGAACTCTTGTATTTCTGCTCCCGTTTTCTCAAATTTTTTTAATATCTCTTTCAATATTTTATTTTCTGAAAAAATAAAAATGTTTTCTGATTCACTCATTCGTAAAAGTCTCTCTAGTAACACATCTGCGATATTTTCATTTTCAAGCACATGATCAAAAGAAACTAGAAATCTTTTGCCAAATAAACCCTGAGAAGAAATCAGAGATTCTATGTTGGTAATATCAAAAACAACATCTCCAAAAGAAACTTTCTCAGTATTTGTAAATTTTTTAGACAAAAGATCAAGAATCTTTATCCTCTCTTTTTGTTTCTTATTAATGTCTGTTCCGTGCAATAGATAAAGCATTTAAAACCATGATCTAACTTCCCTTTTATATTTCTCATACTCCTCACCATAATTATTGGCGAGTAATTCTTCTTCTTTCCGAAGAAAAATTTTCCTAGAAATTAAATTGGCAACAAAAGATAGAATTATAATAATAATAGAATTCATAAGTAAACCAAAACCAAGAAGAAGTAATGTAACACCGACATGTGTTGGGCCCCTAAGAAAAGCATACGGCCCTCGCGCAAAATCTTTTTTTGTTGGCGGTGTCTTTATGCCCATCAATATACATGATGTTTTTTGTGCCCAAACAATAAAAAAGGACCCTAAAACCAAAAAGGTTATTCCAATTGGGATAATCAAACTGGAAGAAATAATTCTTATTGGGTAAATAATATCCAAAACAACAGCAATCAAAAGAATCGCAAAAAATACAAAATACGAACGCGTTAAAACATGATTTACTCCCTCTTTTTTTATCTTGGATATATTGCTAGGGATTTTTATATTTTCCATATAAAGCGATTATACCACTAGTAAAAAATAAAAAAAGCTCCTAAAAATTAAGCCCTTTTAAGCATTGGCCCAACTCTTTCCAATAGAAATATTCACATCAAAGGGTATTCGTGATTCAACTGCGTTTTCCATAACCATTTTAATAACAGGGGATGCTTCTTCAACAAGCTCATCTCGTACTTCATAAATCAACTCATCGTGAACAGCAAGGAGTAAAAAAACTTTATCATGCCACCCCCTTTTTTCTATTTCTTCATCAATACGTATTGTCGCAATTTTTATAATATCAGCTGCTGTACCTTGAAGGGGGGCATTCATAGATGCACGCTCAGCCATAGCACGCAAATATGGGATTTTGGATTTAATGGCTTCAAAATATCTCCTACGACCAAAAAGTGTCTCGGTGTAACCCTTTTTACTGACCTCAAATTTAACATTTTCAAAATATTTCTTTATATTTGGAAATGCTTTAAAATAATTGTCATAAAAATTTTGCGCCTCTTCTCTAGACACGCCGAGGCTAGCACGCAAAGAGTTTACTCCCATTCCATAAATAATACCAAAGTTGATTGTCTTGGCCGATCTTCGCATTTCTTTGGTAACATCGTCTTCAGATATTCCAAAAATAAGCGCAGCGGTAGCAGTATGCACATCTCCGCCTTTTTTAAAAACATTTGTCAAATTTTTATCTTCTGAAAAAAGCGCTAGAACTCGCATCTCTATTTGAGAATAATCAGATGCTATCCATGAAAATCCTTTTTCTGCCACAAAGCCCCGTCTGATTTGTTCTCCATATTGCCCACGGATTGGAATATTTTGTAAATTTGGATTTTGTGACGACATTCTACCCGTCGTGGTGCCAGCTTGATTTAATCTTGTGTGTAATCTGCCATTTTTGTCTGCAAGTTTTGGTATGGGGTCTACATAAGTTGAAAGTATTTTTTGGATTTCTCTATATTCAAGTATCAGCCTGATTATTGGATATTTAGGGGCTAATTTAGCTAATTCTGATTCACGAGTAGACCTTTCCCCTCCTGCTGTTTTTTTAAGCCCAGTGACACTTATTCTCATTTTATCAAAAAGCATTTCTCCCATCTGCTTAGGGGAATTAATGTTAAATGGCCCATCTGCTAATGCATAAATTTCTCGTTCTAGTTTTTCGATATCTTTATGTAAAAACTCTGATAATTTTTCTAAATATTCAGAGTCAATAAGTACTCCTCGATCTTCGGCTTTCTCTAACACAGGAATAAGTGGTAACTCTATTTTTTCATAAACATATTCCAATTTCTTTTCTTTTATTTCTTCAAGGATCTTTTTTTCAGCAACATCGAAAAACTCTGTTTTGGCATATTTTAAAATTTCTTCTTGACTTGGTGTTGTTATGCTTGAGTCAAGCAACCACACCGCTATCCCAACTTTTTTTATCCTATCCTCTGAAATATTTTCCCTTGCCACACCAGAACCTTTGGTGGAAGCGGGTTCTTGGTTTAAATTTGCAGCATCTTTTTGATTAAAAAGATTTTCGGCACGAGCAACTAAACTTTTAAATTGAAATTTTTTAAATACTTCTGCCACTTCTTTAATGTTTACTTCTTCTTTCCAAACTTTCTGCGGTAAAGAAAAATTTATTGGCGCATCCGGTCTTATGAAAGCAAGCACTTTTGAAAAAATAGCTTCATCTTTGTTGTTTTTTAAAAGCTCAATAATTCTATCTGTTATACCAGCGTCTTTAAAAGATTGTGTGCTAGTGGCTAACTCTTCATACATTTTTTCTATAGTTCCAAATTTTTGAATTAGAGTTGTTGCTGTTTTTTCTCCTATACCCTTTATACCAATAATATTATCAGATGGGTCTCCTCGAAGTCCTTTGTAATCAGGGAGTGATTTGGGACCAAAACCAAATCGTTCAACTACCTTGTCCTCATCGTATAAAATCGTGTCATTGATTCCCTTCTTGAGAGTATAGACTTGAACTTTTTTTCCTGATACTAATTGCATCGTGTCCATATCACCAGACACAATCACTATTTCAATATTCTTATCATTTTTTAATTTATCAACTATTGTTCCAAGTAAATCGTCAGCTTCAAATCCGGGGGCATCATAAATTGGCACAGAAAAACTTTTAAAAATTTCGCGTGATCTCTTTATTTGGCTAATTAATTCTTCATCAGTCTTTGCCCGACCTGCTTTATAATCAACATAGGCTTCATGTCTAAATGTTTTTTGTGGAAGATCATAACAAGCGATTATATAATCTGGCTTGAGATCAGCTATGGCTTTCATGAGCATAGTGGAGAGCCCATATAAAGCGCCAGTTGGCTCACCCTCACTCGTAGCGAATCCGGGTAAGGCGTGATAAGCGCGATGTATTATCGCGTGCGAATCAAGCAAAACTATTCGTTTTGTTTTTTTTTCTGACATTTATTTAATTTTAACACAAATTATTAGCGACAAACTCCTGTCTACCATCTGTCCATATGGACAGATGGTAGACAAAACAAAACTCCCCCTTGTAAAAAGGGGGAGAAATATCGCGCATCGGGAGAAGATAAGTTTGCCATCATTCCACATATAAATTTTACGAAACAAAAAAAACCCTCTGCGCTGTAAACAAATTACAATGCAAAGGGTTTAGGGTCTAAGGATTTAAGAGTCAAAAAAACAAAAATCCAAAGCAAGATTCAAAGGAAGCAAGGGTCTAAGCGCTAATTGCCCCGGGAGAAGACAAGTAAGCCCCTATTCCAGCCGCCAAACTCGTACGCGCAGAGAAGCCAAGCGCCACTGACGGAAGACCAGAACGGGTAGGCGGAGACCGCCACTCCATGTTTATTTTTAACATGAAAAATATTTCCATAATGTTTGACGAGCATTTTGCCCGAGTTGCCGTTGGGCTGGCTAGATGCCAAATAATACAATGCCTGAAAAAATTCGCTTTCAGAAAGAATTTTGCCTCCGGTTTGTGAAAGAATTTCCAAATCGGTCGTCGTCTTGGTCGTTTGGTATATTTTGAGCCAAAAACCGGCAGTTGGACCAACTTTGCTGGCGTCATTGTAAAGCATTTTTTCAAAACCCTCCCAATGGGAAAAGTTTGAGAAAGTTTTTTCCTTTTCGGTGGAAAAAACAATTTTCGGATCAAATTCTTTTTGAACCGCCGGTATGAAGACTGAGTCAATGAACCGGATGGACTCAATGTTCGCCGGCATTTTTACCTGAAGCTCGGCGGCATTATTTGTGAATTGTATTTTTTCTTCCTGCGAAGTTCCGCAGGACATTAAGGCGGTCATGACAACCGCCAAAATCATAAGAATTTTTGTTTTCATTTATTATTTTTTTAAAGGATTTGAGAAATTTTTACAGTGGTCCCGAATTTACCTTTGAATCCGAACACTTGTAGAATAGATTTATGGGAAAATTTAAACATTTTAACTTAGATGAACGAAAAAGAATCATGTGGTTTTTAGGACAAGAAAAGAGCTTGCGGTTCATAGCAATCAAGCTTGGTCGAAGCGTTAGTAGTATTTCAAGTGAAATTAAGTTAAACAGCACAAAGGGTGACTATGATGCCAAGAAAGCAAACCACAAAGCATATGTCAAAAGAGAACATTCCAAGAGAGATTGCTTGAAGGTGGTAATGAATACAGAATTAAAGAGTTTTGTGATTAAAGGTATTGAAGATGATCAATCTCCTGAAGGAATATCTGGAAGATTAAAAGAAGTCCAAAAAGATATTCAATACGCAAGCACTAAAGCCATATACAAATTCATAGAAAGTCCCCATGGAAGACAGATTGAGAAGTATTTGTATTCAAATGCAGTAAAGAAAAAACCAGGAAAGAAACGGGATACTCCTATCGGCATTGACGGTAGAACATTTATTGATGAAAGGCCCAAAAAGGTCGAGAAACGGTTAGAATTTGGTCATTTTGAAGGAGACTTCATTGAGAGTGGTAGAGATGGTAAAGGATCACTCTTGGTGTTGGTGGAAAGAAAAACACGATATCCATTTCTTGTATATCTAGAGGATAGAAGTAATGCAAATGTAAATTATTTAATTGAAAAAACACTACGTGGAATAACAGTAAATAGTTTAACCTTAGACAATGATATTTCTTTTCAAAAACATCCAGAGCTTTCAGAATTAATTAATGCAACAATATATTTTTGTCATCCACAATCTCCTCACGAGAAAGGAACAATTGAAAACAGAAACAAGGATATACGACGATATGTTAAAAAGAGGCCTGATTTGAGTTCCTATTCAAAAGAGTATTTTGATATGGTTGAAAGAAAACTGCGAACACGATTCATGAAGTGTTTAAACTACAAAACACCAGAAGAAATATTTAATCAGGAGATTTGGAAACAAAAAAACACGCTTGTGCGTGGTATGATAATGAGAGAATTATTAACTAGTTAGTGTTCGGATTCGGGGGTGCGGGTAGGAATGTGCGTCGGATACGATGTTATCACAGGCTTTTTAGAGTGTCAACTATTTGTATAACAAAAAAAGAACCGCCAATCTGACGGTTCTTTTGTTTTTTTATTGCGCACGCTTTGGTTTTGAGGTTGTAGCAGGCCTACTTGCTGGTTTG
>Ga0209541_10015156_pt1 | contig 11558 bp, 11 predicted proteins | sample RifCSPlowO2_01_FD_184027 | JGI IMG/M metagenome (GOLD analysis project Ga0209541, IMG submission 184027) | Groundwater microbial communities from Rifle, Colorado - Rifle CSP2_plank lowO2_0.1 (SPAdes) (version 2) | ecosystem: Environmental > Aquatic > Deep subsurface > Groundwater | place...
ATAATTTTCACATTGTTTTTAGAAAAGATTGTTCTTTTTGAAAAGAAGTTGTTATATCTTCCAGGAATATATGTTGGATGTAATGAACTATCGTAATTTATACCAATTCTAGATAAAATATTATAATTGGGAGATTGAAATCTAGGTGATCTAAATCCCTTTAGTTTTTTATTAATTATCTTTTCAATTATTTCTTTTCCTTTTTTTAGTCTTCCATATACTTCTTTCTCGTGCATATTTTGATAATTATCCCTGTGCTCAAGACAATGCAGTCCAATTTCATGTTTTTCAGATATTCTTTTAATTAGACCAGGATACTTGCTGGCAAATTTTGCACTTATGAAAAAAGTAGCTTTAATATTGTTCTTGTCCAAAAGTTCCAAAATCCTCTCAGTACCGGCTCTGCTTGTTTCAAACTGCTCATCCTCGGTTATTTTGATGCCAAATTCTAATGGTAAGTCAAATTCTTCAATATCGAATGTTAATAAAATTTCTCTCATTTTGACCGCCATATTTTTAAAAGATCTTTAAACATTTGTTTGCAATGCCTTAATTTAAAGGTACTTCCAGGAATAAATTTGCTTGGAACATAAATCTCCTTTATGCTAAAGTTATTTTTCTTAATCTTATTTAATAATTCAACATCAAAAGCGAAACCTTTAGAGATAAAATCATCTCCAATATTATCTTTAACTTCTTTTTTAAAAAACTTTGCTCCTGCTTGTGTATCATAATAATTTAAATTCAATAAAACTCTAACAAGAATATTCCACCCTCTGCTGAGTATTTTTCTTATTATTGGTTCATTTACTTGAAAAATATTTCTACCTTTCCATTTCGATGCGATTATACAGTCATAATTATCTAAACTTAATAATTGAGTTTTTAAATATTTTAAATCAAAAGCGTCATCTGCATCTATGAATCCAATCCAATCTCCATCAGCAATTTTCATTCCTTCCAATATTGCCCCTCCCTTGCCGAGTTTTTCAGAAAAATCCAAATATATTAAATTTTTATTCTTGTCTTTCCATCTTTTTAATATCTCAATAGTGTTATCTTTACTTCCATTTGAAATGACAATTATCTCTCCATCTGAGAAATTAGACAACAAAGAATTTAATGTTGATTCTATTCTTTTCCCTTCATTGTATGCCGGGACTATTATTGACATTTTTGTCATTTTTTATTGTATATACCACTAAACTAAAGAATAACAAAACCATAACAATTATTAAGGTTGTTACAACTTGAGTCAATGAATTATGGAAGATAGTTATTGATAGTATTTCTAAAATATTAAAAAATATCAAAATGTAAAGGAATTTTATCCTATGCAATGCAATGTTATAGTAAGATATTAAATAGCATATTGAGAATATTGTCATAACTATTCCAAACACCCATAATAATGGTGAGACAATTAGGTATTCTGGTCCAAACAACATATTGATTATAAATTTTGGAATTAATAAATAAACTAAACTTGCACTTATCCCTAAAAACAATGCCATCATTATTGATTTAAACAATAAAGATAAATGAGTCTTATTTTGAGAATTTAATTCCAATATCTTTGGAAACATAACCATTCCAATGGATAATGTTGCAAAGAATATTATTTTTCCAAACAAACTTAAAGCTGCATATTGCCCTGCTTCTATAGGATTAAAAAATCTTTTAACAAGCACAACATCCCAAGTATATAATCCGGTTAAAGCTATCAGCATAACTAAAACAGGAAATGAATATTTGTAAATCTGTGAAGTGTTAAATTTTATTGCTCTTTCTTTGAAGAAGCCTAATTTAATAAAATAAGCAAACAATGTTAATGGAAGAACAAAACTTAATGCAAACCCGCTAATTGCTCCATTAACTCCAAATCCTAAAAAAATTAGAGGAATTCCAATAAATATTTTTGATAAACTCTCTATTATGAATGTCAATCCAAGTAGCTTAAATTTCTGCATTCCCTGCAGGAATCCCCTAATTATTGGAACCAAAAAAGCAAACATTATGGAGCTTCCAAGAATAATCAAAGGGCTTATTGCATTTATTTTAAGAAACGATGACAATAAAGGGCTTATCATTATAAATAAAATGCTTATTATTATTCCAAGCATTCCAATCTTTCTTAATGAACTCAAAAAAAGATAAGACAACTTTTGATTTTCATTATTTATATATAGTTCAGCTACATATTTTGACAATGTTGTTTGGATAGCCATTAAAGGCATTACAACAATATAAACAATGGATAATAAAACTCCAAATGTTCCATAATCCTCAGGTCCAAGTTTTCTTCCAACATAAAAATGAAAGAAATAATTAATGATATAGGCGAGAAACATAGTAACAAAAAGGCTCAGATTATCTTTAATTAAATTTTTATTTTTATTTATATGAAATCTTATTAATCTCAACATTTTATATAACCCAAATTAAACTACTAAAAAATAATTCTATGCCTAAAATTATATACACAACTTGTTTTTCAGTAAATTTTCCAGTCATTGTAAACAAATGAGGTATTGAATATGCTTTTTTATAAAAAGATTTAATTTTTCCGTTTTCATAATATCCATAGCTGTGTTTATTAAAGTTTCCTCTCAATTTCAGGAAGAATTCTACAAAGAACGGAATTGAAACAATTATGGTCACTCTTTCAAGATTTCCTATTATTGCTATGCTTGCCAAAGCTCCTCCTATAAGATATGTTAATGAATCTCCAGAAAGAATCTTTGCCGGGTATTTATTAAAAAAATAAAATGCCAATAATGAAGCAAATACTAGTGAAGAGATTATCAGTGCCGCTGTTCTTTCAGTCTGGTATGCGTCTTCTATGTGGAAATATGAGTAAAGAGCCAGCATCCCTGTCGAGATTATCCCTATTCCTGTTTCCAATCCATTAAAACCCGCAAGCATATTTACCATATTTGCAGCTCCGATTACACCAATAGGGATTATAATTAAAGGGTATAATAGCCCGGTATCAATAACCCCCAGAATCGGAAACGCAATTTCTCTAATCCCGGAGTTAACAACCATAAGAGGAACCGCCGCAACAAGTGTTAACAAAGGTTTTTGCCATTGCTTTAAACCGCCAGAGCTTTCATTGTCATCTTTTATAAGGATATCATCTACAAATCCAACTAAAGTAATCATAATAATTGAGATAAGACTGCTTAAAAGCAGCATAAGAACTCTATCGCTTAAAATCAACTTTTCACCATTTGGGAAAAAAGTGTTTAGAAAAATGAAGATCATTACACCCATAAAAAGTCCTGATAAAACCGACATCCCCCCCGATAATGGAATTAGAGGTTTATCGATCTTATTTTGGTCTTTAACAACTAATTTTATCCTTCTGAGATATCGGATAGACCAGGGAGTTATATATAAGACTACCAAAAAAGAGATAACTAGGCATATCGAAAGTATATAGTTCATGTTAAAATTTCCCAATGATAATTATAAAAAGATTTCTATAGTCTGGATAAATGGAGTTGCATACCTATAATTTTAAAAGGGCTTAGTTTTTCTTAAATTTCAAATGAAAATTTCAATAATCATTCCAACTTATAATGAAGCAAAGAATATCGAAGGATTAATTAAAGATATCCTCGCTATTTCTAATAATCATAAACTCCATACTAATATAATCGTTGTTGATGATAATTCCCCGGATGGAACTTCTGAAGTTGTTAAAAAAATTAAAGAAAATAATCCTTCAGTTATATTAATTCAAAGGAAGGGTAAACTTGGTTTAGGAACCGCTTATATTGAAGGAATTAAATATGTTCTTAAAAATTTAGATTCAGAAATAATAATGACAATGGATGCCGATTTTTCACATAACCCCAAATACATTTCAAACTTTGTTAAAAAAATTAAAGAAGGCAACGATGTTGTTCTTGGCTCAAGATATATCCCCGGCGGGGGAATTGGCAATTGGGGAATTCACAGAACAATAATTAGTAGGAGTGCAAATTATCTAGCAAAATTTGTTCTAAAATTAAACACAAAAGATAACACAACCGGTTACAGAGCTTATAAAAAAGAAGTTCTTGAAAGAATGGATCTGGGTTCAGTAAAATCTAATGGATATTCTTTCTTAATGGAAATGGTCTTTTGGTGTCAATATCACCAGTTCAAAATAGCTGAAACTCCAATATTCTTCGAGATTAGAAGACACGGTGCTTCAAAGATTTCAAAAAAAGAAATTTTTAGAGCTCTTAAAACATTATTTACCTTAAAATTTAAAATCAAGCCCATAACGTATTATGTTGCTAATAAACGTATTAAATTAGCTAAAAAATATTTAAAAAAAGACCAGGAAATATTAGATGTTGGCTGTGGAGATATGTATATAACTAATAAGCTGATAAAAGATGGATTTAATGTTATTGGAATTGATCTCACTCCACCTTATCATTTGAAAATGGATGCTACAAATATGAATTTTAAAGATAATTCCTTTGATGCAGTCATATCTTTTGAAACAATTGAACATTGCGATTGTGTGAATGAAATAAAAAGAGTATTAAAACCTGGTGGAAAATTTATATTATCAACTCCCGCTCCAAATACTGATTGGCTTAGAGTAATTTTAGTCAAACTTAAGTTTTTGGAAGCAAGAGATTTCGAACATCACGATTATATTGTAAATAATATAAGAAATTTACCATTTAAACCAATAAAAATAAAAAAGATGTTTTTAAGAACTTCTCAATTTGGTATATTTGAAAAATAATAATTATAATTCTTTAATTTTTAGCACATTTCTAAGTTTATCTATTAGCTCTTCCGTTCAAATATTTCCATCGCTCAAAAGTTTGTTTTGATAATTCATGAAGTTGAGATAATCTTTTGACTTGCATTTTGAGTGCATTCACCTCGCCTTCTTCAACTTTTCTCTGCTCATTAGGATAAGAAAAATCTACTTCCACAGATTTAACTCTATGTTTATTAAAGATAATATCTATAACCGGAATATGAATTGCATCTTGAGTTTCTCCATTATAATCTAAAAAATATCTAGTTAATTTTCTTCTCCAAGCCCTTGCACCAAAAAACATATCTAAATTTGTGCCAGTAATATTCCTCCAAACATAGTTTCCTAAGCCTTCTGTATACTGTTGGAACGAAGGATAAGAAGATCTATCTTTTCTTGCAACACAAACAAAATCAACTTCTTTGCTCTCCAATGGATTAAAGATTTGTTCTAAAAATTGACTCAAATCTTTTTCAGGTTCAGCCCACATAGTTACTTGTGCATCATAATCTTCTGTTGCTACTCTTATTGCCTGTCTACGAGCAGGACCCATTCCTCTCTGTTCTTCTCTTAAAACTATCACACCGTAACTCTCAAACTCCTTTAGTAATTCATCTGGAGAACCACCATCTACAGCAATTATGGGACAATTCTTATTAAGTGTGTTTCTGAATGTTCTTTTAGCAATTTCAGACCTTACTCTACTAATTTCATCGTCAGGATCATAAAAGGTAGTCGTGACCATAAATCTATTATTTGTCATAAAAAATTCTTAATCTAACAATTTAAAAGGTTATCCCAAACTAAAATAACTACTCCATAACCGAATTGTTTAAAAAGTCTTTCTTTAAAATTATAATAAGAATGACTAGCGAAGAGGTGCACTTAAAAGGCCTTAGAAAAGACATTGTAGATATGGTTTATGCCTCAAAAGAAGGCCATCTGCCAAGTGCTTTTTCAATATTGGAGATTCTTTATGTTTTATATAAAGATTTTTTAAAATACAATCCGTTAAACCCAGAAAGTGAGAATAGAGACATCTTTATCTTGAGTAAAGGTCATGGAAGCCAAGCATTATACTCCGTTTTAGCTCATTATGGCTTCTTTGAGAAAGAAAAATTACTTTCATTTTGTAAATTTGATAGCATTTTTGGAGGACATCCTGATAAAAATAAAGTTCCAGGCGTTGAAGCTTCTACTGGCTCCTTAGGACACGGATTCCCCATGGCTCTAGGAATGGCATTAGCCTTTAAAATTCAAAACAAGCCAAACAAAGTTTTTGCCCTCATAGGAGATGGAGAGAGTGAAGAAGGAACCATCTGGGAAAGCACACAGCTAGCAAAAAATCTCGGATTAGATAATCTAATTGTGATCATGGACAAAAATAAATCCCAGTATTATGCTCAAGATTTTGAATACAGGAAAATATGGGAAAGCTTTGGATGGCACAGCCTTGAAATAAAAGATGGGCATAACTTAGATGAAATAAAGAACGTTTTAAATGAAGCAGTTAGTTCAAAGACAAACAATCCAAAGATAATAATCGCCAACACAATAAAAGGGAAAGGCATTAGTTTTATAGAAAATAACAGGGAATGGCATCACAAATTCCCAAATGAGGAAGAATATAAAAAAATAATTGAAGAGCTAAAATGAGAGCGCAGCTTACAAAGACAATTATGGATTTAGGAAAGGACGATAAGGTTGTTTTATTGGTCGGAGATATTGGAGTCTTTGGTTTAAGGCATTTTAAAGAAGCCTATCCAAAACGATTTTATAATCTAGGAATTTGCGAACAATCCATGATGAGTTTAAGTGCCGGTTTGGCTTTAGCAGGATTAATTCCGGTAGTTCACAGCATTACCTCCTTTGTTACTGAAAGATGTTTTGAGCAGATTAAAGACGATTTTTGTTATCAAGGGCTTGGCGGAAATATAATCAGCGTTGGATCTTGTTTTGATTATGCAGGCCTTGGTTGTACTCATCATTGTTATTCTGATATCGCAATAATCAGATCACTGCCAAGAACCCAGATAATATACCCTGCATCCGAGATAGAGTTTGATTTATTGATGAAGCAGACTTATAATAATAATCATCTTACTTATTTCCGCTTACCACAGAAAAAACATTCATATAAATTTTTAGAAAACCAGATTAAATTTGGCAAGGGGATTAAAGTTAATGAGGGAAAAGACATAACAATAATAGCTGCTGGTCCTCAGTTGGACAATGTTTTAAAGGCAAAAGAAGAGTTTGAAAAACAAAACATCTCAATAGAAATTATATATATCCATACTATAAAGCCTTTGGACAGGGATTTAATAAGAGAAAGTGCAAAAAAAACCAAAAAAGTATTAACCATTGAAGAGCACAATATCATTGGAGGATTAGCTGATGAAGTTGCAAGAAATCTTGAGGATCTAGAGGGAGTAAAATTATCTAGAATGGGGGTAAATGATGAATTCATTACCGATTATGGGAATTACGATGAAATTTGTAAATCCATTGGTTTAACAGCAGAAGGAATTGTAAAAAATATAACGGAGATGCTGAGATGAATGAAATTGTAAAAAAAGATTTACTAGATATCTTACCTAAAATTAATCTTGAAAAATTAAAAAATAAAACTCTTTTGGTTACAGGTTCTAACGGATTAATTGGCACTTATCTGATAAGTTTAATCTATCTTGCCAATAAAGAAAAAAGTTTAAACATTAAAGTTATTGGAATAAGCAAGAACTCGCCAAATAAAACCCTTTCAGAATTTACATCAAATCCTAATTTTAAATTCTATACACAAAATCTTGCTGAAACGTTTAATGTTAGTGAAGAGCCAGATTTTATAATTCACGCTGCATGTTATGCTCAACCAAAAAAGTTTCTAGAAAATCCTATCGAAACTATAAAATTAAACACAGAAACCACTGAGCATTTGCTTAAATTAGCCATGAAAAATAATGGGGTTTTTTTATTCATAAGTTCTTCAGAAATCTATGGTCAGCCGGATCCTTCAAACATCCCAACACCAGAAACTTACAATGGAAACTGTTCACCTTTAGCTGATCGAGCATTGTATATGGAATCCAAACGGTTAGGAGAAACAATATGCAAGATATACAAAGAAAATTTTGGTCTAGATGTTAAGATAGCAAGAGCTTCTTCTATATTTGGTCCCGGAATTTCAATTCATGATCCAAGAGTTTTGGGAAATTTTCTAAATAAAGCATTAAACAAAGGACACATAGACCTGATGGATCAAGGAGATCAAGAAAGAACATGGTGTTACATCTCAGATTGTACTTTAATGTTATTTAATTTATTGTTGCATGGGAAAGATTTTGTTTACAATGTCGGGGGCAGAGAATTAGTCTCTATAAGGCAAATGGCAGAAATCATTGCAGAGTTAACAAATGCAAGAGTTTCCGTTCCAGAAGAAGAACATAAAGAAAACTTCGTAAAAGGAGCCCCTTCAAGAGTTGAAGTTGATATAACTAAAATAACCCAAGAGTTTAATTTAGGAGAATTCACAACATTCAAACTAGGTCTAATTAACACTATTGAATGGAATAGAATTGAATTTCTATAATATTATCTTCGGATTAAACGCAATAATCTTTTATGTAATTTAGGATTTGCACTAAGAATTGAAGCGTCTCTCAGTTGCCATTCTCTGCCTTTTAGATTTGTAACTCTTGCTCCTGCTTCTCTATTAATTACAACTGCAGCAGCCATGTCCCAAGGCTCCAAGCTTAATGCCATGTATGCGTGCAAATTTCCCTTTGCAGTTAAACATAACGGGACGCTAGCACAAGCAAAACTAACAGGAGCAGTTATTCCATTAGGACCTAATAGTTTTTGATAAAGAGAAGCGACAGATGACCTTTTAAAATCCTTAGTTTCTTTACCATAATCCAATCCAATCACCACCCTATTAATATCAGTTTCATCTGAAATTTTTATTCTGTTATTATTACAAAAAGCTCCTCTTCCATCTTCCGCAAAATATAATTCATTTCTTTTAGGCGCATAAATTACTCCAATAATCGGTCTTTCACCTCTTGCCAGAGATATGGCAACACTAAAATGGTCACTAAACCCAAGAGTATAAGGAATTGTTCCATCTAATGGGTCAACCACCCAGCTTAGATCAGACTTTCTTTTTAATCCTTCATCTTCTTCAGAAAAAATATTATGGTCAGGATAAAACTCTTTTATTCTCTTCCTAATGAGTTCATCACTTTTTTTATCTACTTCTATCTTAAAATTAGTCCTTGTATGCCAGTCTAATCCATGCACTTTTCCATAATTAGTCATTAGTAAAGACCCCGCTTCAAAAGCAGTCTCAATGACAAAATCTAAGTATTTACTCATCCTCAACAATTTAAAGAGAAACTTTAAAAGTGTTTCTCAAATTGATTATGTAATGAAAACAACCCTGGTTATCCCGACAATGAATGAAATTGATGGCATGAGAGAAATTATGCCAGAGATAAAAAAAGAGTGGGTAGATCAAATTCTAATTGTCGATGGAAATTCTACAGATGGAACAATTGAATATGCAAAAGAACATGGTTATGAAATAATGATTCAAAAAACCAAAGGTATTGGCAACGGTTACAGGGAAGCTTTGCCTTTAATTAAAGGTGATATAATAATAATTTTTAGTCCTGATGGGAATTCAGTTCCAGAAAAAATCCCAGAAGTTGTAGAAAAAATGAAAGAAGGGTATGATCTTTTAATCGTTTCAAGGTATTTACAAGGAGCTAAAAGCTATGATGATGATTTTTTCACAAAAATAGGTAATAAAATATTTACTACAACAATTAATCTTCTTTTCGGAGGCAGATATACAGATTCTCTGGTAATATTTAGGGCTTACAAAAAGAGTTTGATCAATGATCTAAAAATTGATGCGAAACATATGACATTTGAGGAGCAAATTTCAATTAGAGCAGCTCAAAAAAAGCTTAAAATTACTGAAATTCCAGGAGATGAACCTCAGAGGATTGGAGGAGAGAGGAAGATAAGGGTGTTTAAAACTGGTTTAACATTGTTTTTAGAAATCTTTAAGAATTTTTTTAATCCTAAAATCAGATAATGAAATTTCTAAAAAGAACAGAAGTAAAATTATTCTTTACAATCTTCTTAGTATACTTATTTTTCTTATCGGATTATGGCGGAAATTGGATGGCAGATTCAATTATTGACTCCGCAATGGCTTTTGTAGATACTGGAAGCTTTATTACTGATGATTATATTAAAGCCCCTCAAGATAATGCTTTTTTCAAAGGGCACTATTATTCAGGATTTGCTCCTGGAGCAAGTTTTTTAGTTATGCCCTTATACTTCATCGTTAAGCCATTCTTAAATCTACTTCCAGAAACGATTTTAGGATATCCTCAATTACAGATGAAAGTAATCATAATGAATATCTTAGCTACAATTTTGTTAACAATACCTGCTTCAGCATTATTATCTGTATTAATTTACAGATTCTTAGACAACTTTACAAAAGATAAAAAATATAAAATTTTCATAACATTTTTCTTTGCATTTGGAACGATTTTATTTACATATTCAATAGGATTTTATCGTAGACCCATTGCTATTTTTCTAACATTTTTAGCTTTTTATCTACTTTATAATATAAAGTATAAAAAGATAAAAGAATCTTATAAACTGGTTTTTTTGATAGGTCTGATTTTAGGATTTTCCATCTTTATAGAATATACCATGTTTATAACTGTAGGCATTCTTTCACTATATTTTATAACGTTTATGAAAAATAAGAAATTAATTTTATTTATGCTTGGTTTAATAATCCCCATAATCGCGCTTATGGGTTATCATTATTATGTTTTTGATAATCCTTTCACAACCCCCTATATGCATCGAGTAGTTGAAAAGTCTCAAACTTTAATATCTTTTTCAGATGTGTTTAGATCTTTAGTTCCATCTTTAGAAAGTACATATGGGATCACATTAAGTTTTCATAGAGGTTTATTTGTTTATATGCCCATCCTTTTTTTATCTCTTCTAGGGATAATCTTATTTTTCAAAAATAAATCACAACATCACTTTATAGAGATTAGTATAATCCTTTTGATATTTTTAGTATATCTTTGGTTTAACGCACAATATAAGGTGTGGGCTGCAGGATGCAGTTTTGGTCCAAGATTTTTAATACCAATGTTGCCATTTTTAATGATCCCATTAGTTTATAGTTTCAAAAAAATAAATAAGAAGATTATAATTAGTATGGGGATTGTTTCTATGTTTATTAATTTACTACCTGCTATTTACGGAATTACTGGATTATGGAGGGGAATTTGCGGATCAAGCAACCCATTAAAAGAATATTTATTATTAATTCCTGAAAGAGGATTAACAAATTATACTCTGAGTCTAATAAAAGAAAGATTATATGATTTATCTATTTTAGATATAAATATTATCACAATAATATTATTACTCATTTTAACTTTAATCATTGTAAAAATCTGGAAACACAAAGAATAAATCAATTCACACTTTATATACAATATTTTTATTAACTCAATCAGATATGTCATAAGGTAGGATATCAACCTCCTGTGTCTTATTACTATGGCAAAAAAGTTAAATAAAAGAAAAGTCCCCGATTTATGACATATTCACTCAATCACCTAATATATTTAAATAGTAAACTTTTTAGTCATCGTGGAACAAACTATGAATGCAAAAAAATGTCCGAAGCCAACTGAAAAAATGAATAATATTATTAAAAAAGATTTACTAGATA
>Ga0209541_10015157_pt1 | contig 11557 bp, 6 predicted proteins | sample RifCSPlowO2_01_FD_184027 | JGI IMG/M metagenome (GOLD analysis project Ga0209541, IMG submission 184027) | Groundwater microbial communities from Rifle, Colorado - Rifle CSP2_plank lowO2_0.1 (SPAdes) (version 2) | ecosystem: Environmental > Aquatic > Deep subsurface > Groundwater | place: Rifle...
GATTAAAAACGAGGAGGCAAACGCGGGGAAGGGTTTTAAAAACCAAGTCTTTCCAAAAAAAATAATTCGCAACCAAAAGGGTAAAACACCGGTTCCACTTCTTGCGTCACTTCGCAGACGTCTGAGCGTTTCCAGTGTGATCCGTTTGGTTTCTTTTCCGCTTTTATCGTGATCTAAGGAAGGGAGGGCGGCGATCAGTTTGAGAAGATGAATGCGCAACAAAGGATATTCGGTAGTCCATCGTAATGCCATGTCGGAGATGGTTTCCCATCCTCCCGGATGGTATTCAGCCATTTTTCTGGCCAGTGCGATCGATTGTTGGTCTGTTTTGTCGTTTTCCAATACCGATGGAAGTCCGTATTCGTGCGTGATTCTTTCCAAAACGCTCGGAAATTTTTTCGGATTTAACGAAAGAAAAGATTGTATATGTTTCTTGAGTAATTCGTATTTCTCTTTTACTTCCGGATCTTTTTCTATCGTCTGCTTTGCTTGCGGATCTTTTTGGATTTCTTCCAGCAGAAAGAGCTCTCGTGCGGCGTTGGGGGTGGCTAGGCGAATTATTTTTTCTTCCGCAAAAAAACCGACTAAAAATGGAATTCCGCCAAAAATTTTCTGGTCGAGATACGTTCCCAGAGGTTCTACCGGAAAAGAGAGTTGATTTCGTAGTAGGTCCGAAAACTCATCGTAAAAACAGACCTTCCATGATGTTGCGCCTGCGGTGATGGTTTCGGTGAGGATCTTTGGAAGGCCGTAATTCATGGTTCGCACTTCTAAACAAAATAGGCAAAAGTTGCAAATAGTCGCTGAACTCCGTCAGTCTTTATAACCACTTGTAACCATTGACAAAATAGAGTTCATTTCCTAATGAAGAGGTATGAGTGAATTGCCCAAGGCCTACGAGCCGGCTGAAGTAGAAAAGAAGTGGTACCAATTCTGGTTGGAGCAGAAGCTCTTTCATGCCCCCGATGTCTCCAAGAAAAAATCCTACTCGATTGTCATCCCCCCGCCGAACGTGACCGGGGCTCTTCACATGGGTCATGCCCTGAATAATACGTTGCAGGATATTTTGATACGCTGGAAACGGATGCAGGGGTTTTCTGCGCTCTGGATGCCAGGAACCGATCATGCCGGTATTGCGACACAGAATGTGGTGGAGCGCGAGTTAAAGAAGAGTGAGGGAAAAACGCGGCATGACTTAGGTCGTGAAGGATTGATCCGTAGAATCTGGCAGTGGAAAGAACAATATGGAAATCGAATTTTGGATCAACTGAAAGGCTTAGGTGCCAGTTGTGACTGGGATCGGACCCGTTTTACATTGGATGAAGGTTTAAGCCACGCCGTTCGCGAATGTTTTGTAACATTATATAACTGTGGCTTGATTTATCGTGGAAAATATATTGTCCACTGGTGTCCGCGCTGTCAAACGGCTCTGGCCGATGATGAAGTAGAGCATGAAGAGCGTAAGACGAGTCTGTGGCATTTGAGGTACCCCTTTCTGACAGAGGACAGAGGTCAGAAGCCAGAGAATAGAAAACTCTTTCTAGTTGTGGCAACGACCCGCCCCGAAACGATGTTGGGGGATACGGCGGTGGCGGTGAATCCAAAAGATAAACGGTATAAAAATTTTGTTGGAAAGAAATTGCTTTTACCAGAAGTAGGACGGGAAATTCCGGTGATCGCCGACAACTTCGTCGATCAAAAATTTGGAACCGGTTGTGTGAAGGTGACGCCGGCGCATGATCCCAACGATTTTCAGATGGGTTTGCGTCATGATCTTCCCCAAATCAATGTCATGAATGGCGATGGAACGATGAGTGATGCCGTTCCGGAAAAATACCGCGGACTCACGCGCGAAGAATGTCGCAAAAAAATCGTGGAGGCGTTCGAAGCACAGGGATTATTGGAAAAAATAGAGGATCATACCAATTCCGTTGGACATTGTTATCGTTGCAACACGGTGGTGGAGCCGTGGCTTTCCGATCAGTGGTTTGTAAAGATGAAACCGTTGGCCCAAAAGGCGATGGCCGCGACACGTCAAAAGAAAGTTCAATTTTTTCCAAAACGATGGGAAAAATTTTATCTCCAATGGCTCCATGATGTCCGTGACTGGTGCATTTCCCGTCAGATCTGGTGGGGGCACCGGATTCCGGTATGGTATTGTTGTACGCTCGTACGCTCGTACGCTCGTACTCTAGTACCCAATCACCAGAGTACCAGCGTACCAGAGTACCAGCGTACAATCTGTCCTCCCATTGTGGCCATGGAAACCCCCACCAAATGTCCCCAATGTGGCGGTAAAAATCTCAAACAGGATGAAGATGTGTTGGATACGTGGTTTTCTTCCGGACTTTGGCCTTTTTCCACATTTGGTTGGCCGGAAAAAACAAAGGCACTTCAAACATATTATCCCACTAGCACGCTGGTCACTGATCGCGGGATTATTTTCTTTTGGGTGGCCCGAATGGTGATGATGGGAATGGAATTGGTAAAGAAAGTTCCGTTTCGTCATGTCTATATCAATGGAACCGTTTTGGATATTCATGGCCGGAAGATGTCCAAAAGCCATCCAGAGACCTGCATTGATCCGATGGATGTGATTCAAAAATATGGGGCCGATGCCGTGCGATACAGTCTGGTATTGTTGGCCACGGAGGGTCAGGATTTAAAACTTTCTGAAGATCGTTTTGAAATGGGCAAACATTTTTGCAATAAACTTTGGAATGCCTCGCGATTTGCAATGATGAATCTAAATCAGCGGTCAGCGGTCAGCGGTCAGCAATTAGAGAAAAAACTTACCTTGGCCGACCAGTGGATTTTAAATCGTCTGCAACATACGGTGAACACAATCCATGAGGCACTGGAAAATTACCAGTTTCATGTGGCCGGTCAGGCGTTGTATCGATTTGTCTGGAATGAATTTTGTGATTGGTATCTGGAATGGATCAAACCCTTTGTTCAGAAAAATGAGGCTACACAAGAGACGCTACGCAATGTATTGGAAAGTATTCTACGTTTAGGCCATCCTTTTCTTCCATTTATCACTGAAGAAATTTGGCAGGCACTGCGTGCCGTTTCATCGGACACAAAGAACGGGCCCTCCATCATGACTTCCGCCTATCCCAAACCACAGAAAAAAATTCTGTTTTTTGATGCGGTGCGCCCTGCAGAAATTATTCAAGAGATCGTCACCGCACTGCGGAATTTACGGGCGGAGCGGGGTGTGAAGCCGGGACAAAAAATTCCGGCATTCCTCTTTGTGTCTAATTCTAAGATGCGTTGCGTATTGCGGGAAAATGAAGAGATCGTTTATCGTCTGGCGCAGGTGGAGAAGTTGATATGGCTGGAAAAGAAGGAGGCGCGGGAAAAATGTGCCGTTGTGATTACAAAACATGCCGAAATCCAGGTTCCTTTTTCCGGGTTATTCAACGCGGAAGAAGAACGGAGCCGTTTGCTAAAAGAAATGGAAAAGACTGAGTTGGAGGAAAAATCAATTGAAGGAAAGCTCTCTAATGAAAATTTTGTGCAACGAGCTCCCAAAGAAATTGTGGAAAAAGAGCGCGAACGCCTGTCAGCGTGTCGGGAAAAATTGGGCAAGTTGCGTGAAGCGATGCATCAGTTACAAAATCAGTAAGGAATTCTCTTTATGGAAATCAAGGAGCTAATTCAAATGTCATTGGCAGAAGACATCGGCAGTGGCGATGTAACGACCGAGGCCATTGTCGACGTAAAACAACAGGGGATTGCGGAAATTCGGGCCAAACAGAGTTTGGTGGTGGCCGGAATGGATGTGGCCCGCCTGACATTTAAAGAGGTGGATCCGGACCTCCAGTTTTTTCCGGAAGTGAAAGATGGCGAATGTGTCCCCATGGGAACGGTTCTTGCGACAACCAAAGGATCGGTGAAACATCTCCTTGCCGCGGAGCGTGTCGTTTTAAATTTTTTACAGCGCCTCTCCGGCATTGCCACGTGGACCACGCGATTTGTCGATGCGGTTCGTGAAACAAAGACAAAAATTTTGGATACCCGAAAAACAACCCCCGGCTGGCGTACTTTGGAAAAATATGCCGTTCGAATTGGTGGGGGAAATAATCATCGGGTGGGGCTTTTTGACCGCTACTTGGTGAAGGGAAACCATATTCAAATCGCCGGCTCTATTAAGGAGGCCCTGCAACGTGTGTTGGCTCATAAAAAACCGGGGCTTTTGGTGGAGTTGGAGGTTCGCAATTTAACGGAACTCAAAGAAGGGCTTTCGTTCCCCGTGGACATCATAATGTGTGACAATTTTTCTCTGGAAAATCTTCGTCAGGCTAAAATGCTGGTGAAGGGAAAAGTTTTATTAGAGGCCTCGGGAGGAGTTTCGTTGGAAAATGTGGCGATGGTGGCCGCGACTGGCGTCGACTTTATCTCTGTGGGGGCCCTCACTCATTCGGCTCCTGCCGCCGACATTCATATGACGCTCCGTTTGGCATAAGCCTTGCAAAATCAAGAAAAAGAGGGCTTTTTAACGGTAAATTCGCCAAGTTTTTGGCAAAATGAGTCATTATGGTTCTCAAAATGATAAAAAAGGCCTGTTGGCCCCTCATAATTTTTCTCCTAGTTTTGGTCTCGTGTAATAAATCCCGCGTGAATATGGAGCGGATGAATGAGGAGGGATTAACCCTTGGGGAGCCGGTGACCGAAGGGATCGTCGCTCCCGAGGCTCCATTTGTAACGGAAGAGTGGCAATGTCCAAAAGATGGTTCCTTTGTTCTGGTGCAACCCTTCACGGAGGATCCGCGCCAGCGGTACCTTCCTCTCCCTCAAAATGTTGCGGAGGCATCGATTGGAGAAATACAGGGTCAAGTCGGCGGAAGGATCAACGACTTTACTGTCTATTCCGAGGGGGATAAAAAATATCTAATTCTAAATCAGGGAAGAAAAATTTTGGTTTATGAATATCTTCCCAACGCCGATCAAGCCGCGTTTGACTCAATGACTCCAATTTCAATCTTGAATATAGGAGAATCGGTCTTGGCTTTTTTAGTTGTAGGTGTTGAATCACCGCGTTCACTGATTGTTGGAACAAGAAGCGGATTGCATCATCTGGTTTTGGAAAGCGGGGGCCATTTGGGGGCCACCGTGAAAACGGTAAAAATCCCGGGAGGGGCATCCACACTGGCGCTGGGAGAGAGAAAACTGTCTGGGAATGCCACCCAAAAAGCGTCTGTCAGCAAATTAAGTATTTCACTTCCGGAACCGAAACAAATTTCTTCAGATATAAGTCCTGTTGTCTATTTTGGTTCCGATTCCGGTGGGTTCCTTCGTTATTTTCCGATCGAAGCATTTCATCTGGGTGGTTGTGTGGTCGATGCCGCCGATCCTCGGGCCTACAGGGACCGGCAGATTACAAAATTGGGGATGGGCCCGGACTCTTTGGTGATTCTTTCGGAGAGGTTGTTCTCCGATACGAACCTTCCTCCCTCTTCGGAGGCGGATGAAGAAATTTGGCGCAGTCAACGAATTCGCCAGATTGGCGCATTACTTTTTGAGGATTTTTCTCGTGTCGATCGACTTCAAAAAATATCAGGACGTCTGGAACCTCCGTCCTTTGGAGAAAGTATTCAGAGACCCTATTATCGTGATTTTTCATTAAAAGATGGAAAATTGTATCTGGCGATCGGACCCTTTGTTGCCTCTGTGGCCGAAAAAGAGGAATTAGAAAATTCTTTGCGGCAACTTGTAACGGTCGAGTGTGGCGGTGGTAGTGCCGATTGCTCAAAAGCACGCACCAAGATCGCAATGCTTTTATCAATGCATGATCGGGGAGACGCCGTTCCTGCAGAATATGTTTCTCTAGTTTCCCTTTGGGAAAAATTGCCCATCATTCAAAAGTATGACTCCAATGCCCATTGGGTTTATTCGGGAGATGAATATTATTTTAATCGTTTTGGAATAGAAGCCCTTGAAGAAAATATTCTTTGGTTGCAAGAGGGTCCCCGTTTGCGGAAGGTTACATTGAGTGAAGAAGGGGGAAGTTCTGAAACTGTTGCTGAAAATTTTTCCATGGGAGGGTTTGATGCAGTAAAAATGTGGGGTGATGGCCAGACATTGCTCGCCCTTTTTGGAAAAAGTTGGGAACCTGTTTTGGCAAAATTAAACCTCTCTGTGAGGGGCGAAGTCCCTGTTTTAGTCCGTAGTCTCGGGATGCCACGACATTTATTGTCTTATTCAGCCATAGGGACGGAGGAGGCTAAAGTAACGACCCACTTCGATTTTTCAGGACGGCAAAATAGTTGGGCCGATCGATGGACCCCTTCCGGAATTTTCGATCCGTTGGCATCAAATTTACCATCTACTTTTGAAGTACAAAGAGACCGAATTTCTGCGGACTCAGCCACAGGAAATCTTGTGGCGGTGGTTCGAGATGTTCAGCAGGAACCGAATGTCAATGTTGTTTATGTGAAAGAAAATGGAGGGGAAGAGTGGGCTCTTCGTTGGACACTCCCAATTTCGAGTGAGCGAACACAATTGGGTTGCCTGATTCGGGAACAGGCGGCCCTTTTGGATGCGCGCCTCTCTGGGAATCATCTGTATGCCCTAAAAAAAGTTAAAAAAACATACTCCGGCGCTTGTGTGGCTTTTCAAATTGGTACGAATGAACCCTATTTGCAATTGCTTGTATTTAATGATTTTCACGCCGACCCGTTGATGCCGACCGCGACGGTAAAAATTGAAACGATTGTGGAAAATCCGTTTTTCGGCATTGATTTCCATGGATATCGGGCGCGATTTGAAAAAAATCCGATCGCCAATTCACTCAACATTCATGGATGGATTAAAACGCCTTCGGCGCTCTATTTGTATCGTCAGCTTTCAACCCAAGCGGATGAACCGATCGGTGTGGCAAAAGTATTTTGGGGAGAAGAGAAAAAAGTGCCATTTGCCGAATCGAGAATCGGGAGTATTTTGTGGAGGGTAAGATCGAGTGAGGATACGGTGTTCCAATCTTATCCCATGGCAAATATTTTAAATCAGGTCCCCCGTTCTCCCACCGCGATTCCGCCGGCTTTAAACTGGAACAGGATTTCAGGAGAGACGTTTACAGTCGATGGTGTCTTACCGGGAACTTTAGATAAAATACTCCACATTGATGGAAAGCGGTTGTTGGTGGAACGAAAAACGGGGGATTTAAATTCATATCTTTTCTTGTTGCAAAAAGAGGGGGATCGGTTTGTGCCGGCGGCCCAGCAATATTTTCCCGAGTTTTATGATATGTTGGTGCAGACCACCGATCCTCTTCAAGTCGTCGTAGCGACCGCCGACGAAGGTCTTTTATATTACAAATTAGCCGACTTGCCGGAGACCCCGGGAATTGATTTTATGGATCTGGAAAGATTCCTTCCGCGTCAAGATTCTCCGTTCGGGCTCCAAGAATTCCGTTTCAGATAGTTTTTTTAAAGAATATCATTATTATTCCAAAAAGAGGTAGTTACACTGCAACTTGGGATGGGTGAATTTTTTTCCAATTGTCCAAGCAACAAAGAAGAGCGCTCATTGTGAAAACAGTTGTGAACATAAAAGCACTCCCCACAAGTTCCGCCTTAAGGGATTTGCTGGATAATGCCCAGTCGCTCAAAGCGAGTGCTCCTGTTAATCCATATGCCACAAAAGACCCAACACCGATTTTTTTGATCATTGCGTTCCGATTCCTCTCCGGCGTGGAAAAAAATAACAAATGAGGCAAAGCCGCTGGCAAAACATAAAGAGAAATGATTGGTTTAAACATAGAGGTTGCAGAAGGGACGAGCCATTCACCAGCAACAGCTCCCAAACCGATCGTCGAAACTCCAAGTGCTGTTTTTGTCCACCGGTTCTCACCGAAGAAAGAATGAGATTGTGATTTAACAAGCGAAACGGCCATGAATAGATGTCTAGGCTACGCTTGCGGGGATTGTCAACAATTTTTGAAGGTCCAAAACGGTTCTTAGTATTTTTTATCCCTTCACTCATATTCCTGCAAAAAAGTCGTGACTTTATTGCAGGGATATGTAAATATGTATTCGTGCGAACGATCCAATCAGAAGTTCTTAAGTGCCTGAATAAAGAGAGAAAAATGGCCTTTGTCTGCGGGCCAAGGCAGGTCGGAAAGACCACTTTATCTCGTCATATTTTGGAAAAAGAGGGGTTGGCGCAGGGATATTTCAATTGGGATATTGAGAAAGATCGCAGAGAAATTTTAAAAGGCAAAGAAGATTTTTGGCGAAAGCGTTTGGGTTCGGCACGCAATCCGTGCCTTGTTCTGGATGAAATTCATAAATATCCCCGTTGGAAAAAATTTCTTAAAGGTCTGTTTGACTCTATCGGCAAAGAAACCCGCATTTTGGTAACCGGTAGCGGTCGTTTGAATATCTATCAGCGCGGAGGGGATTCTCTCTTTGGGCGCTATCATCTCTTCCGGATGATGCCGCTAACGGTGGGAGAAGTTTTGTCTGGCGGGAAGGAAGTAGAAATTCCTGAAGAATCTGTAACGCAACTCCTGAATGCCGCCACTTTTGCACAAGGGAAAGAAGCCTCGGAGGCCTTTGAACAACTTTTTCAGTTGAATGGTTTTCCGGAACCTTTTTATAGCGGTGAGTCAAAGACGTTGGTTCGCTGGCGTCGTGAGCACCGTGAGTTGATTCTGCGGGAAGACTTGCGGGATTTGACGCGCATCCGGGATATCGGCCTGATTGATGCTTTAGTCGGGCTTCTGCCCGAACGAATCGGCTCGCCCCTTTCGCTGAATGCCTTGAGAGAAGACATGGATGTCTCTTTCAATACGGTCAAAAATTGGATACAGACCCTTGATTTTTTGTACTATGTTTTTACAATCAGACCCTTCAGTGGAAAATTGGCACGAACGCTCAAAAAAGAGGCCAAAATTTATCTGTTCGATACCAGTGTTATCGAATCGGAAGGGGCTCGTTTTGAAAATGTTGTGGCACTTCATCTTCTCAAAGCTTGTTATGTCTGGAGCGATTTTGGATTTGGAGATTATTCGCTTCATTATGTGCGGGACAAAGAGAAACGTGAAACTGATTTTTTGATCGCCGAAAATGGAAAACCTTGGATGCTTGTCGAATGTAAGTTGTCTGGAACAGGGGCTGATAGTTCATTACACTATTTTAGTGAGGCGTTGAAACCGAGATATGTTTTTCAAGTTGTACGTGATTTGGCTGGAGATGATTTTTTCAAGAAAAATAAGAATATTCATATTGTGGGCCCGTCCCGATTTTTATCGTATTTCCCCTAGCTTCTTCAAATTCTCGGCGAACTTGCCGGCCAGTTCGCGGGCCTGGGTGTCGTAGTCGGAGGCGTTTTTCCAACTCTCTCTTGGATGAAGCACTTTGGAATCGACTCCATGACAATGGTTAGGGATCGGAAGACCAAAAACCGGATCAGGAGTGGTCTCCACCGAATCGAGAGATCCATCCAAAGCCGCGGTGACCAGTGTTCGTGTGATCGGGAGCGACATCCGCTGACCCACACCATATGGGCCCCCCTGCCATCCGGTGTTTACAAGATAGACGGTGGCTTTGTGTTGAGAGAGTTTTTTCTGGAGCAATTCGGCATAACGCTTCGGAGGAAGTGGTAAAAACGGTGCGCCAAAGCATGTACTAAAAGTCACTTGCGGTTCGGTCACACCGGACTCCGTTCCAGCCACCTTCGCAGTATAACCGGAGAGAAAATGTTCCATCGCCTGCTTTGTGGTGAGACGTGAAATTGGAGGAAGTACACCAAAGGCATCGCAGGTGAGAAAAAGAATTGTTTTCGGATGTTTTCCCACACCCGGAATTTGCGCATTTTCAATAAATTCTACCGGATATCCGGCACGAGTGTTTTCGGTGATCGATTCGTCATCATAATTGATTACACCATCCCCATTCATCACCACATTTTCCACCACGGCACCTGGACGAATGGCGTTCCAAATCTGGGGCTCCGTTTTTGGAGAGAGTCGAATACACTTTGCGTAACAGCCCCCCTCAAAATTAAAAATTCCATGGTCCGACCATCCATGTTCATCGTCCCCGATCAATTTACGGTTGGGATCGGCAGAGAGAGTGGTCTTGCCAGTCCCCGAGAGACCGAAGAATAGTGCTGTGTTCCCCCGCGCATCGGCGTTGGCGGAACAATGCATTGGAAAAACTCCCTGCTGTGGAAGCCAATAGTTCATCACCGTAAACATTGATTTTTTAATTTCACCGGCATACTGCGTTCCGCCGATCAAAACGATTTTTTTGCCGAAGTGAATAATAATGAAGGTCTCTGGAAAAAAAGGGGCGTGATAAATCGTGAAATCAGGTTCTTTAGGTCTCTCCGCAGAACCGTAACGTAAAAACAACTGGCGCGTAAACAACGCGTGCCATGCGGTTTCGGTATATAAACGAGTCGCCAAACGATATTTCGGATCAGCCCCAACAAACCCATCCGCTTGAAAGGCACTTCGGGCACTGCGTGCCGTTAAATATTCTTGCACACGACCGAGTAATGCAGAGAATTTTTCTTCGGAAATTGGTTGATTGACTTTCCCCCATGCAATTTGTCCCTCGGAAGAGGGTTCCTGAACCACAAACTTATCATTCGGGGAACGGCCCGTCTTTTTTCCCGTCAACACCACCAATGCCCCGTTTTTTGCCAACCGTCCTTCGTCCCGTTTTACGGCAAGAGCAATCAACTCTTCGGTGGAAAGAAAAGTAGTATCGGTGGCTTTCATATTTGACGGTCCTTTCTGTATTCTGTATACAAGTGGCCCTGCATGACAGAAAAAACCGCCGAGCTCAAGTACTTCTTTTGGCGCCGCCTTCACTCATTGATTGGGATTGTGCCGGTGGGAGCCTTTTTGCTGGAACATTTCTTTTCCAACTCCTACGTTTTTCAAGGGGCCGGTCCTTTTAATGAAATGGTGGCAAAACTGCAGGGACTTCCTCTACTCCTTTTTTTAGAAGTGGGTTTGATTGGACTTCCCATCCTGTTTCACGTCTTTCTCGGATTTATTATCCTCTATTCTGCCAAGCAAAATGTGTTTCAATATGGAACCTATCGGAATTGGATGTATTTTTTTCAACGGGTAACCGGCATCATTGCCGTCGCGTTTATTTTTTATCATGTCTATGAAACACGCATCGAAGCGGCACTGGATCACCGTTTAGTGACGTATGATTATATGAAGAATTACTTTTCTTCATACGGAGTGCAGATTTTTTACATCATCGGAATTCTTTCCGTGGTGTTTCATTTTGCAAATGGCATTTCCACGGCGTTGATCACATGGGGTGTTACGGTTAGTAAACGTTCCCAACAGGTGAGCGCGGCATTTTCGTGGCTGGTGTTTTTAGGAATGGGTTTTTGGGGGATTCAATTATTGTATGCCTTCCGCTAAACCAAAATTGATCGTTGTTGGAGGTGGCATGGCTGGGCTCTCCGCCACCATTAAAATTGCAGAGAGCGGCTTGTCCGTCCAGCTATTTTCCGTGGTTCCGGTGCGTCGTTCCCACTCCGTTTGTGCGCAAGGGGGGATCAACGCCGCCATGAATTT
>Ga0209541_10015159_pt1 | contig 11557 bp, 11 predicted proteins | sample RifCSPlowO2_01_FD_184027 | JGI IMG/M metagenome (GOLD analysis project Ga0209541, IMG submission 184027) | Groundwater microbial communities from Rifle, Colorado - Rifle CSP2_plank lowO2_0.1 (SPAdes) (version 2) | ecosystem: Environmental > Aquatic > Deep subsurface > Groundwater | place...
TTCGAGAGGAGGAGCATTAAGATTAGGAGAAATGGAACAGCAGGCATTAGTTGCTCATGGAGCTTCACTGCTATTAAAGGAAAGATATGATTCTGACAAAGTAATAATTCATATATGCTCAAAATGCGGCGGGCTTGGAATAAAAGATAGTTTAAGAAACAAGACCTATTGCCCAATGTGCAATTCTGCGGAAATAGACGATGTAGAAGTTTCATATGCGTTCAAACTTCTCGCAGAAGAATTATTAGGGCTTCATGTCGCAACTAAGTTTGAATTAAAAAACAAATACGAGGAATAAATGGCAAAAATAAGAAAAAAACAAAGAGTAGAATTACCAACATCGGCTGGGGAATCAGGAAGACTTGATGAAGGAGTAGAAAGAGATTATCATAATCTAAGTGAAAGGCACTATCCGGAAAGAGATAAATTCTTTTTATGCGGTGGAAATGAAGACCCAACAGTTAATCCAGGAGAACTAACCCCAAAAATAGAATATGATTTTCTACTTGAGCAAATTGCTGATTCAGAATATCCAAGAGGAAGGGGGGGGTTTATATAAAAATGCAGCCAATAAAACAAAGAATAAGCGCGCTGAAATTCTGCCTTCTTAGTCCTGAGCAGATTAAAAAACTTGGCTGTGCAAAGATAATAACTCCAGAATTATATGATATGGATGGATATCCTGTTGATGGGGGGCTTATGGATTTGCGCCTTGGTGCAATTGACCCAGGAGTAAGATGCAGAACATGCGGAGGGCGATTAAAAGAATGTTTAGGACATCCGGGAAGCATTGAACTTGCGCGTCCTGTTGTGCATGTTAAATATGTACCGATGATTTATACATTTTTAAGAAGCTTCTGCAAAGAATGCGGAAAGATTCTCCTTGATGAAAAAAATATAGAAAAACTTGGCGCTGTTAAAAGATTAAAAAAAGCGCAGGATGCAAAAAAATGCCCTTATTGTGATGCTGTTCAGGAAAAAGTCAGAATAGAAAAACCGAGTTCTTTCTTAGTTGGAAAAAGAAGAATATTCCCAACAGAGATAAGAGAGTTGCTTGAAAAAATACCAGACAGCGACTGCAAATTAATTGGAGTTAATCCAGAAACATTCAGGCCAGAATGGGCAATTCTTACAGTTCTTTTAGTTCCTTCTGTTACAGTAAGGCCGAGCATTACACTTGAATCAGGAGAAAGAAGCGAGGATGATTTGACGCATAAACTTGGAGATATAATCCGTTCAAACCAGAGGTTATGGGAAAATCTTAATGCTGGTGCACCTGAAGTTATTATAGATGACTTGTGGGATTTGCTTCAATATCATGTCACAACATTTTTTGACAACACTATTTCAAGAATACCGCCTGCAAGGCACAGAAGCGGACAGCCGTTGAAAACCATAACTGAAAGAATAAAAGGAAAAGAGGGAAGAATAAGGCATAATCTTGCAGGAAAAAGAGTTAATTTTTCATCACGTACTGTAATCTCTCCAGAGCCGTTTATAAAAATAAATGAGGTTGGAATTCCAAAAGAAATAGCAGAAGTTCTTACAGTTAATGAAGAAGTTACAACACTTAATATTGAGTATCTGAGAAAATTAATAATGTCTGACAAATATCCGAGTGCGAATTATATAATACGCCCTGATGGAAGAAGAAAAAAAATAACTCCTGAGCTTAAAAAAGAAATAATAGAAGAGCTGCAATCAGGATATTTTGTTGAGAGGCATCTTCAAGACGGAGATATAGTTCTTTTTAACAGGCATCCGAGCCTTCACAGAGGAAGTTTGATGGCTCATCATGCAAAAATACTTCCTTGCAGAACATTTCGTCTTCACCCTGCAACAGTATTCCCATATAATGCAGATTTTGACGGGGATGAAATGAATATACATGTGCCGCAAACAGAAGAAGCGAGAGCAGAGGCAAGAATTCTTCTTAATGTGAAAAATAATTTGATGAGCCCAAAAAATAATACAAATTTGATAGGGACGCTTGCAGATGCAGTGACAGGAAATTATATGCTAGGAAAATGCGAAATGGAAAAAGAAGACGCCCAGCAGATATTATTCGGCTCTGGAAAAATTGCTCACTTCAGCAAAAATAAAATCCCAGGCAAAGAGGTATTTGTCGAGATACTGCCAAAAATAAGCAAGTCAATATATGATGAAATAATGAAAAGTGATTTAACAGATGAATATACTTTTGGAGTTGAAACTGACAAGGTAACAAAACTCATAGACAAGGAATTGGGAAGAGAAAGTGCCTTTGATACGATTACAAGAGCTTTCTCACTTGGAACAAGATATATTTCTGAAAAAGGATTTACAATATCATTAAATGATTTGAATGTTTCAGAATCAGTTAAAAAAGAAACTGACAGCATTGTAAAACAAGGAGAGGAAAAAGCGCAGAAAATAATTGATTCTTTTAATAATAAAGAGCTTGAGATAATTCCTGGAAAAACACTTGAAGAATCAAGAGAAATAAAAATTCTCCAGGCACTTAATGAGATAAGAACAAAAATTGGAGGTGTTGTAAAAAGTGAATTCCCTAAAAACAACCAGGTTACAAGCATGATTTCATCAGGCGCAGGCGGAAATATACTTAATATAACTCAAATTGCCTGCTCTGTTGGACAGCAGTCATTATGGTCAGAAAGAATTAAATTAGGATATACAGACAGGACTTTGTCTTTTTTCAAAGAAAATGACCTGTCTCCAAAAGCAAGAGGGTTCATATACTCCTCATATATGGAAGGACTGAAGCCGCATGAATTTTTCTTTAATGCAATAACAGGAAGAGACGGACTTATGGATACTGCGCTTAGAACTCCAAAATCCGGATATTTATACAGAAGACTTGCAAATGCACTTCAGGATTTAAGAATTGAATATGACAGCACAGTAAGAGATGCAATAGGACAAATAATTCAATTTAAATACGGAGATGACGGACTTGATGTTTCAAAGATTCATTTGAAAGAACAAATATCTCCTGGAGAGGCGATAGGAATAATTACTGCGCAGAGTTTTGGAGAACCATCAACACAAATGGCGCTTAATGTATTCCACTTTGCAGGAGTTCAGGAAATGCAGATAACTCTTGGACTTCCGAGACTTATTGAAATATTTGACGCAAGAAAAACTCCATCAACACCTGCTATGGAAATTCATCTTGATAAAGAGCATAATGAAGAAAAAGACGCGAAAATAATTGCTGAGAAAATAAAAGAGATAAAGCTGAAAGAGATAATGTCAGAAGCGAGCATAAACTTCTCTGATAAAAAAATAGAGCTAAAGATAAATTCAAAAGCAATAAAGCAGACTCATATGTCACTTAATGTTATAGCTGAAAAAATAAAGGTTAAAGGAATAAAATTTATCGTAAAAGAAGATTCTATAACTATAAGCTCTCCGGATATGAATTTCAAGGAGCTTTATAAATTCAAGGAAAAAATGAAGGATACAATAATCTCTGGAGTAAAAGGAATAAAACAAGTTCTGATAGTAAAACGCGACAGGAATTATGTTATACTGACTTCTGGTTCAAATCTTAAAGAAGTTCTTGAAGTAAAAGGTGTAAACAGAGAGAGGACAATGACAAATAATATTTATGAAGTCGCAGAGATATTTGGAATAGAAGTTGCAAGACAGGCAATAATAAACGAGATTTACAAAGTTATAAACTCGCAGGGATTGGATATTGATAAGAGGCATTTGAAACTTGTTGCAGATGCAATGACTGTTGATGGAGAAATTCGAGGAATGACAAGAATGGGAATAATTGCAAAGAAAAGCAGCATACTTGCAAAAGCAAGTTTTGAGACTCCAATAAAGCATTTTGTAAATGCAACAATAAAAGGAAGCAAGGACGAACTTCTTAGTGTCATAGAAAACATAATTCTTAATCAGCCAGTGCCTATTGGAACAGGACTTCCCGGGCTAATGGTTGAAATAACTGGGCCGCTTGGAGGCAAAGTTATTGAAAAAGCCGTTGAGAAAAAGAAGAAGTGATTTTTTAATTGTCAGGTTAAAGTTAAAATAGTTTTCTACTCAACTTTCTCTAAATAAGCAATATTTTTATTTAAACCTATAAACAAATCAAAATTATTATTTTCCAAAAAATCCATCCCAATTAATGTTGGAATTCTAGTAGCATTATTAAGCTTTTCTTGACCTTCATTTCTAATTCTTGGAACATCTGCTATTAAAATGGGCATTGAAAGATTACTTAGTTTTTCATCTGAATTGTGCAAAGAAAAAGTAAAGTCTTTAATCAATAAAACCGGAGTTTTGCCTTTTCCAAGCCCAGTCAAAGGAGTTGCACTTTCAAAATTCGTGAATGGAATATTTAATCTAATAGCATCTCCAGCAGAAAGAATTGTTTTTGGAGCGCCAGTATCAATCACTGACTCAATTCTTCCAAAAGATCTCGGCTGTCTTGAAAATAAAGGGAGAATTATTCTTATAGAACCATCAATTTTTCTTATCTCTAAATTGAACCTCATTTTAATAAAGAATAATTTCGTCTTTGGCTGGGATATATTGGACAAGAACTTGAGAAGGATTAATGCCTTTTTGTTTAACTTCTTCTATCAGCATCTCAAAATTATCTCCAACAGCAACAACTTGTCTATCTTTAACAGCTATAAATTTTTTCGCATATCTCTGGCTAAACTCCTCAACTTTTTCAGAGATAAAATTGGAGTCAGATTCTAATTCTTTAAACTCAATAATAATTTGTTGTTCTGTCATATTTTATAGAAGCTATAATGACTTATAAAATTATCGGAAAGCATCCGGCAACCTTTCGATTACCCGGGATCATACTCACAATCATAAGATTGCTAATTGTAATAGATGACGTGGATTTATAAGCTTTTTGTGTTTTCATTTTTTTGTTTTTATATAATAAATTAGAAACAACATTGGATGTTAAAAATGTTTGTTAACAAGAGGGGAATTTAGTGCGGATTTGCACTAATCACCATAAATTTCAATCCTCTTCCATAAATCTCGGATACTTTTGAAATGCGGTTCTAAAAAAATTGTAAATTAATCTTCCAAAACCAAATCTAACTTTTGGGGTAGGTTCAAATTTACGCGTATCCTTTTGATCTTCTTCAGATTCAAATCTAGATTTACTAAAAGTACCTGTTCTATATGCAAAGACTGTTTCTATGCATTTTTCTTGATTTGCTTCATCTTCTAAATGTGCACTGCAATCCATATTATCTAATAAATTTTTGGGATTATAAATATTTATGCAATCTCGTTAATCCATAAAAATTTGTGCTAATTGTTCTTCTTCTGTAGGGATTAGCGACAAAGGAGGAAGTAATGCCAATTCTTCTTTTGCAACTGTCTGATAATTCTTTCCACTATCTTTTTCATCATACAGAAAGGCATTAGAAAACTCTGAAGCAAGTACCTGAAGAACCTTTCTTGCTAAATCTTTGTCTTCCATTTCTCTATAATCGCGGGTATATCCAATAGCATAACCCTCAACTCTTTTCCATTCATGTTCATGTATCATCCCAGTCATAAGATATTTTGGGGTTGAAAAAATCCTAGCAATAATCTTTACTCCTTCTCTTTCTTTTCTAGCAAGATAATCTATTGCTTTTATTCTTATTTTTGGGTCTTGACTATGACATGCTAATTCAAATAAAGCATTAGTTCTTACATTACAAGATTCTAATAATTTATCTCTACCTGCATCAGGCTCTAATGCATCAACATCCTCAATATGCTGTGCTAAATATCCTCGAGATTTTCCTACCAGTTTAGCATATCCTCTGTGGTCTCCTAGCATAGGTACTCCTGCTCTCCATCTCTCCATATCATCTGGATGAACAAATCTAAAGACTTCTATGAGTCTATTACTTTCTAGCTGGGCTTCTAATATTCTATCAAAAGCCCTATCAATTGCTGCAGGATTTATACTTTCAAGATAAATTAGATTAATCGCATGGCAAACATCTGCTTCATCTCCAAGATATTTGTCAACAGCCATAACTGCTATTTCTTGATCCTTTCCCTGAATCATTTCTTTTAAAAGCTCTCTTCTCTTTTCATTATCACTTATTTGAGATATATATTCTAATCCTCTTTTTCTTACTTCCGGATGTTGAGCACTCCTTGTTATATCGGCTAAACTATCAACTATTTTTGTATACCCTGATTTAAGGCTACCAAGATCATAAACCGGAGCATGAATCCAAACATCCCAACCCATATCCCAAATAGTTTCAAGTGAGGGAATAGCTAAGGATAAACTTCCTTCTTTAGCAATTATTTCAGCAATATGAACTTTTGAAGTATTACTTTCTAATTCAGAAAATCTTTGTTCTAAAGGTTCTATTGTCTCAATATATTTTTTTCTGACTTGTTCCCTTCTTGTTCTTTCATCGGGTTTATCCTCGAAAGCTGGATAAAAACCAGAATTTAGTGCCATTGCCATATAAGCCTGTTCCTGCAAATCTTGAGTAGAAGCAATAACTTCTAGAGCAGTATTGGGATTACTCCTGACATCCCTAGTTAAATCAGAGTGAAGTTTTTGAGCAGGTTTATAATCTACACTTTTTTCTGGAAAATTTCTAAGAAGATTTACCCTTGCGCAGATTCTTTTTAAAGACTCTTCTGAACCTAAATCTGCTATCCATGTACTTGCCTGACCAGAAAGATTACCTGCTTTCTCCATAGGCAAGAGAGCATAAGACACTTCTTAAAGATTATTATAATGTGACATAAAAAACAAATTAATTTAATTATACACTAAAACATCTTTTCTTGGGGTCTTATGCCCTAAGTTTAGAGTTAGAGGAATAGGCACATTGACTTCCTTTCCATCTTTCTTAAAAACTATCATGAGTAAAACATAAACATGATTTGTTTTATAATTAACAGACATTTTAATATTCTGTATCTTTTTTAATACCTCTTTAGATACTCCTAGATTATCACTAGCATCCATAATCTCAATGCCACAAATAAGATTACTATGGCTTACATCTAAAACGAATTCTCCAATATCTAAAGAAAACTTTACTTTTTCTTCATTAGATATAAATAATATATCGTTATCTAAGTCATAATCTATTGTTTTAATTTGTCCTGCCATTTTTTACTAGTATTCCAAGCGCTCATTACTTTTAAAGCTTTTTTAATTTATATGAAGAATAAAAGAAAAATTAAAAAATGTTGAATAAGGGAAAAGAATGGGATGTTAGCAAAATAAATATTCGTATAGAAATACATACCTTTAAAACTGCTTTTTAATATCAGTATTTATGGAAAAGTTCAAAGCATTGCATTTAAGTGAAGGTCTTTTAGAGACAATTAAACATTTAGGATTTACTGTGCCTACTGAAGTGCAGGAGAAAACTATTCCTCTTCTGCTCGCAAATAAAGATGTTATAGGCAGTTCTGCAACTGGCTCTGGAAAAACTTTGGCTTTTGGAGCAGGCATTATAGAAAAGATGAAGAGAGGGTATGGCATCCAAGCGCTTATTTTAACACCTACGAGAGAATTAGCTGAACAGGTAACCCAGGCACTAAGAAAATTTTCAAAGTTTAAAGGATTAAATGTAAAGGCAATATACGGGGGAGTTTCAATTGGAAACCAAATAAAAGAATTAAAAGATGCAGATATTGTTGTCGGCACTCCTGGCAGGATTTTAGATCATTTAGAAAGAAGAACTTTAAGATTAAGCAATGTAAAATTTCTTGTTTTAGATGAAGCAGACAGGATGCTGGATATGGGGTTTATAAAAGATGTTGAAAATATTATTGAGCAATGCCCAAATGAAAGACAAACGAGCTTGTTTTCAGCCACAATTTCCAAAGAAATCGGCCAAATAGCCAGAAAATATATGAAAAATCCTGTTATTGTTTCTGCAGAAAATCAGGTTGATCCATCTAAATTATATCAGGTATATTACGATGTTCCCCAAGAGCTAAAGTTTTCTCTTTTAGTGCATTTATTGAAACTGGAAAAGAATGGAGTGGTAATGGTATTTTGCAACACCCGAAGAAATGTCGATCGTATAACGCGATATCTTTACCAACATGGTGTTGATGCTCTCGCTATTCACGGCGGTTTTTCACAAAATAAACGCAATGATACCTTGCAGGCATTTCATTCACGTGATGCTTTAATTTTAATTTGTACTGATGTTGCATCAAGAGGACTGGACATCAAAGATATTTCGCACATATATAATTTTGATTTGCCAAATAGTGCCGATGATTATATTCATAGAATTGGCAGAACAGCAAGAGAGGGAAAAAATGGAATTGCCATAAGTTTTGTTTCTGGCGGAGAGCATACTGAATTTAGAAATATTTGCAGAGAAAAATCCCTGAACATAGAAAAACTGCCTATTCCAAATGTGAATGTATTGCCTGTTAAAATAAGCGCTCCTTCTAAAGGAAGGGGCTTTGTGCGCCGAGGGGGCGGAAGAAGAAACATGGGGCATTATAAGGAAAACAAGCCCTTTGGCTCAAGAAGACGGCATCATGGAAAAAGCAGGAGAGATTAGGTAAGAGATGGGGAAATAATTTTCTATCCATTTTGAGAATTGAAATAAGTATATAAATATTAAAAGTATTAATAAAGCATGAAAAACGATGAGAAATTAGATGAAAAAATATGGATAAATCAAATTATCAATCGCAAAAAATAGGTATTGATACAAACATTCTTGTGAACATGATTGTAAAAGAGGTTAATATGTTTAAATTTAGGAAGAAGGAATTCTCACCTTTCGACTCTCTTTATTATGCAATGAGAACAAAATATGAATTCAAGGGAGTTATATTAAACAGATATGGTTTTAATAAAAAAGAGAAAAATAAGCTTTGGAGAAGAGCCAAAAAAGCACTAGAATTAAAACCGATAGCTATCGGGAATAGGAATATCTCGGAATATTTAGAGAGAGTCAGGAAAGCAAATACAATTTTAGTAAGACAAGAGCACTCCGATAAGTATAAGATTAATTATAAAATAGGGGGAGAGGATATTGAAATTATCGCCAATTATTTAAAAGGGGGAATTGGTGGTATATATACTTCAGATATTGCTTTTTATGAAACTTGCAAAATACTTGGATTAAAATCTAATTTAATCCGTATGTTTGATTATGCCAATATGTCTAAGTAATAAAATCTATCTAAAAAATGCTAGAATGATGAACCACTCACAGCGAAATCCGTATGAAATACAACGTTTTTTCATTTTGACAGAATACTTAAAGTTACAATATCTCTCTTTATCAAATGGAAAAGAAAAAAGAGCGAGTTGAGATTTTTATTGATGCGGGTAATTTTCATCATAGCACAAAAAATGCTAGAAAGAGGGGATTTGAAGTAGACCTAAGGAAAATAATAAATGAGCTATCTGGTGACAGAGAAGTAAAGACTTTTTATTACATCGGTTTGCTTGATCCTGATTATAATCTAGAAAAATACGAAGAACAGAAACAACTTATTGAAAACTTAAAGAAGATTAACAACTTTAAGGTTGTCCTGTGTGATATGAGAAAAACTAAAATTGGTAATGAAGTTAAATATGAAATCAAAGGAGATGACATTTACCTAGCGCACGATTTGTTATTAGGAGCTTTTGATAATTTGTATGAAGTTGCAATTATTGTTAGCGGGGATGCTGACTTTATTCCTGTCATAAATACATTGAGAAAGAGATTCAAGAAAAAGATAGGAAATGCTTATTTCAGAAGAACTTCTTCTTTCAAATTAAGGAAGGCTTGCGATTTTTCTGTGAACCTTAACAAGCTAATTAGAAGATTAAATGCCAAGAAAGAATAAAGAAGCGTCAGTGCCATCCGAAGACGGCACCTCGCAGTTATTATATTCTATATTTCTAAGTTTATAAGCTTTTCGCGAAGCGTCCGGCAACCCATTCCGATCACCGGGAATCATACTCACAATCAAAAGATTGCTGATAGTAGTAAGAGATTGAATATTAAAAAGATTACTAATCATACATTGTCTTACAAACCAGGTTCTTTTTCTTAACTTCTGTTACCATTTTAATCATCTTTGTTGAGCATTAAAACAAACCTCTTGCCCAACCAATTTTTTTTGTAAAAACATCTATTGTGCCTTTAGAACATCCTTTTTTTAATTCGCCATTATTATTACCTTGTTTTAATGATAAAATCTGCTCACAACTACAGCCATAAACTATTTGCCCCTCTTCAGTATTTGGACATTTGTCTTCTGAATCTGTAACTCCGTCGTTGTCTGAGTCTTGAACTTCAATATAAATTAAAGGAAGATAATCTCCTTCGCCAATAGGAAAACTACCATAAGCATTGTAAGGAAGTTCTGTATCTCCTATTCCATCAATGCTGTCTAAATCTTCTCCCTTATAGCCATTCCAGTCATAGCTATTCCAATAATTTCCTCCAAGGTAAGGCCCCCCAATTATATTAGTGCCTAAAGTTTTTGTAATATTCCAAAAGTTTCCTCCATTTGAATCTTGTGCATTAAATGCACTATTATTTTCAAAATAATTGTTATAAGCTAAATTATTTGTTGCAGAATTATGATTACCAGGGTCTATTCTTATTCCATTGATATTAGAAATTATTATATTTTCAGTAATAATGTTTTCTCTACTATCGATGATATTTATTCCTTTAAGATTCGAATGAAGTATATTCCCTTTAATTAAATTATTCTTTGCACCAAGATAAATTTTTATTCCTGCAGACCACCAATCAGCACTAAATCCAGAAATATCATTATTAATTATTTTATTATTTTCTGCTCCTTCATTGTATATAGATATGCCTGCCAAATCATCTACTCCAAAAGTTCCAATTATTGTATTATTGAGTATATTATTATTTTTGTTTGTATCTTGAGACGCCAATGTTATTCCCGTTTTAAATCCCCGAATAATACAATTCTGAATTGTTGAGCCCTCAGAAGCCCAAATTCCCACAGATGATTGATGAACATCATCTCGGATAATTTTATAGTTTGCGCAATCAAGTATTGCGCCATCTCTAACCCTTAGTGCTAAGGTAGATGTTGCATTAGTGCAGTTTAAATCCTCTGCCATAATAGTATTTCCTGTAATTGTATCACCACATTCAAGAGCAAGGACAGGATAAACCATTAAAATAAGAATACTAAATATAAAGAATAGTTTTCCTTTGTTTAACATAACTGTATAGATAAAATAGTTATTTATAAGTTTATCTGGGATTGCTTATAAGCCACGATGCAGGGCGTTCCCATACATAAAACACGCCCTGACCGGGAATCGAACCCGGGACTCGTCCGCGACAGGGACGTATTTTAGCCACTAAACTACCAAGGCAAATCTGTGAAATTCTAAGATTATTTCTGTTTTTAAATGTTGCTTTGGCTCGCCCATATTTGATTTATTCTGCAAATCTGATACTCGTTTATGCATTGGTTCTTTATTTGTGCGCCTTCGGCGCCTGTTTACTATTTTTTAAATCCCTTACCCATTGGCAGATTGGAATTTAAACAATCATGATAAAATATTAAATAAAAATAAAAA
>Ga0209541_10015160_pt1 | contig 11557 bp, 16 predicted proteins | sample RifCSPlowO2_01_FD_184027 | JGI IMG/M metagenome (GOLD analysis project Ga0209541, IMG submission 184027) | Groundwater microbial communities from Rifle, Colorado - Rifle CSP2_plank lowO2_0.1 (SPAdes) (version 2) | ecosystem: Environmental > Aquatic > Deep subsurface > Groundwater | place...
CGATAGCGTATGCTCGTCAGGTGCGCGGTGTAGCGATGCAGGCAGGAGCAGCAACCTATCTACCTATTCGCCTTCTTCAGGCGGGCGTGATTCCCATCATCTTCGCTCTCTCGCTCGTGCTCATTCCCCAGATGGCATTTGCGGGACTTGCCGCGTTTGGAGTCACCGGTGCTGAAACCCTTGCCTCGTGGTACGCGGTTTTTTCCGCGAATCAGTTTGCGTATGGCGCGGTGTATTTCGCGCTGGTCGTTGTTTTCACGTACTTCTACACGTCCATTACGTTTGAGCCGAAGCGCGTTGCCGATAACCTCCAAAAATCGGGAGCATTCGTTCCCGGCGTCCGTCCGGGGCGCGAGACCGAGGAATACATCGGCGCCGTCGTTTCTCGCATCACGCTTCCCGGAGCGCTCGTTCTTGGCGCTATCGCCGTCATCCCGTTCATCGTACAGGGATTGACCGGCATCACCGCGCTTCTTATCGGTGGCACCGCGCTCCTCATCGCCGTGCAGGTCGTGCTCGACCTGATACGCAAGATAGACGCCCAGGCGTCACTTCGGGAATATTAATTTTCTCACGTAATCCACGCTCGGTAAGCATTTACGACGATGCGAACCACAGCTTCAAGTGTGTTGGGGGCCGTGTCGACCACCAGATCGAATGGAGACAGGTCTTCAACGTCAACGCCATAAAGGGTCATGTAGCGTTTCTTTTCGCTTGCTTGACGAGCGGCGGTCGTCTCAAAAACGTGTTCCACCGACTCGGCGTCCTGACTCATCCTTCCTTCTTTTTTGATGTGGTTGTAAATGCGCTTTGCCGCCGTGTGAGGATCAAGCGCAAGATATACTTTGAAAGATTCCGGCATCCAGTGATACGCCATTCTTGAGTCAATAACGAAATCCATCTCGTCTGCCATTTGGCGAAGCCGTTCATCAACGGCATGGTCTATCTCCTGCTCGAGTTCCGCCTGCTTGTTTATTTCTTCTATGGAAAGTCCGCGTTCTTTTGCAATCGCACGAAAGAGATCTCCCGAAGAGAAGTGGCTGTAGCCAAGTTCAGAAGCGACGCGCTTGCCCGTCGAGGATTTTCCGCTTCCAAGCGCTCCGGCGATAGTGATGATGCGTCGTTTCATTTTTGCTGATAGTATTGCGGAATCATATAGGTATTCATGGAAGGCGCAACCACAGCGACAGTGCTTCTCATGGGACGGCCCGGCTCAGGGAAGGGGACACAGGCGAAGTTACTCGCCGATGCTTTCGGCTGGAAAAGTGTCTCTTCGGGCGCCCGTTTCAAGGAAATACGGGACGGCGAAGGACCGCTCGGGAAACGCGTGCGGCAGGCATACGACGCAGGGAAACTTCTGCCCGACTGGTTTCCAACCTACCTCCTTCAGGAGTCTGTGCTGAATGTGGGTTCGGAGCAGGGAGTTGTGTGCGAAGGATTCGCTCGTACGCGTACCCAAGCTGAAGCGTTTGATGACATCATGACGTGGCTCGAGAGACCCTACGTCGTATTGAATCTTGAAGTGCCGGAAGAGGAGGCGCTCCGGCGTCAGGTCGAGCGCGCGAAGACCGAGCATCGTCCGGACTCGGACGCAGAAGAAAAAGTGCGGGCACGCTTTGCCGAATATCGCCGCAACACTGAGCCGGCACTCGCCTATTTTCGCGAGAAGGGCTTGTGTGTCGACATCGACGGGACACCGGATATCGATACCATTCACCGCGATATCCTCTCACGTCTCTCAAGAGGCGTATGATCGCAAGACTTCCTGAGGAGTGCGCGGGTCTCATTGAGGGAGGGAAGCGCCTCGGGGGGGTGCTCGCCGAAGTCGCGAAACGAGTCGTGCCCGGCGTTTCGTCCGCGGAACTCAATGAGCTCGCAGAACGCCTCATCCGCGAAAAAGGAGATGCGCCGGCCTTTCTCGGATACACGCCCGACTCCGCCACGCGTCCATATCCGGCCGCGCTCTGTGTTTCCATAAACGACGAAGTGGTGCACGGTATTCCGAACGAGTCGCCGCGCGCGCTTGAGGAAGGCGATATCGTGGGACTTGATTTGGGGCTTACCCACAAAGGATTCATCGTTGATTCTGCGCTTACGGTTCCCGTGGGACGTGCGGGTGATATATCGCGCAAGCTCATGACCGCGACCGCGGAAGCGCTTGAAGCAGGTATTGCCGCGGCCCAAATCGGCAATCACGTCGGGGATATATCGCACGCCATAGAAACTTCCTTGAAAAGTGCCGGTTTTTCCGCAGTACGAGAACTCGGCGGCCATGGCGTTGGAGAACGCGTCCATGAAGAACCGTTCGTACCGAATACGGGGCATGCCGGAACCGGTCCCGAACTTGTTGAGGGAATGGTGCTTGCGCTCGAACCCATTGCAAACGAAGGGAAGGCTGCGATCGTGCTTAGTGCGGACGGATATACGTACCGCACAAAGGACGGCTCGCGTTCGGCGCATTTCGAGCACACGATTCTCATAGAAAAGGACGGTACGCTCGTGCTTACGCGCCGTCCGGACGAAGGAGCGTTATGAAGGTACCGTTCCCCTATAGGGAAGTTGACGGGTATCTATGGCTTCCTCTTGAAAAAGCTCTCTTTGCCAAGCTTCCAGAGACCGTCACCACGCGTGGCATGGCACTGTATAGGAAAAAAGAATTTCACGTGACACTCGCGTATTTTCAGGCCCTTCTTTCGGATGTGGGCATGTCTGACTCGAAAGAATCACTCCTGAGAGAATTTTCAGAATTTGTTGCCACGCATCCAGTCATTTTCAGAACTTTTCGCGACGATATGCGCTTTGCAAGCAGGGAGAAGAAACGAAGCGTTGTTGTACGATGTGAGGTTTCGAACGTGGAAGAGCTCTTTCAGAAATGGGAAACAATACTTGGGATAAAGCTCGACCGTCAACCGACTCACGTGACCGTGTATACGCTGCAGCCGGAGATTGGTATCGGCATCAATACGATGGAGGAAATGGAGGCATTGCCGCGCGTTGACGTGCCTGAAATACGAAACGCGCTTGGCCTAGCGTAAATGAAGTGTTTGAGGTATATTCCAGTCATAGACGCCATCGGCGATTTTTGTTTATGACCAAACGCAATCCAAAAACGGAACAAACCTTCGTTCTCGTGAAGCCCGACGGAGTGAAGAAGGGGCTCGTGGGCGAGATTATCAAACGCTTCGAACAGCGCGACCTCAAGATCGTTGCCCTTGAAATGTTCCAACCGACGAAAGAGCTCATCGATAATCATTATCCGAAAGACGAGGCGTGGATAACGCGTCTTGGCACCAAGACCCTCCAAACCTACGAGAAGTACGGGTACGATCCCATGGAGGATTTCGGCACTACGGAGCCGGAAAAGATAGGGCCGCACGTACGCACGTGGGTGCTTGATTACATGACGTCCGCACCCCTGGTGAAGATAATCGTCGAAGGCACGCATGCGGTTGATATGGTGCGCAAGATTGCCGGTCCCACGATGCCGTATCAGGCCGATATGGGCACCATCCGTGGCGACTTCAGCAACGATTCTCCCGCGGTTGCGAACGCCGAAAAGCGCGCCGTGGCGAACATTCTCCACGCATCCGAGACCCCTGAAGAGGCCCAGCATGAGATACAGCACTGGTTTGGAGCTACAAAACCCCATTCCTACAAGCGCCACGGGGAATAGTGGCTTCGCGCACGCCCGTACGGAAGACCGCTCCGGGCCGCTTGGCCAAGTCTTAGTCTTTCGTACGGACGTGCGCTCGCTTTTTGTTTGGAGGTATACTGGAAGATGGAGCCATTCCTTAAAACGCAACTACCTATTTCAAGGGAGTCCGGAGTCGCGTCTGTGGGAGAATGCCTCGGCATTCCGAAGTGGGCGCGCAGGATACCCACGTAGCACAATGAGTTGCTACTTTTGAATGGCTCCACGAGAAATTCCGCCTGGAGGCGGAATTTCTCGTGATACAGTGCACCCATGCGCCTTCATTTTCTCCTTGCTACTCTTCTGCTCTCGGCCGTACTCGCTCTTCTTGAACAGCGGGCGCTCGCTGAGCATCTTTACTACCGCTACGAATGGTTCGACGTACTCATGCATCTCATCGGCGGCGCGCTCACGGGCTCGTTTCTGATCGCGGTTCTAGTCCGGTTCCGGCCGCTCCTCTTTGTCGTCCTCGTCGCAGTCGTTTTTGCCGGATGGGAAGCATTCGAGTACGCGCTCGGCGTTCCGCGCGAAGCGAACTTCGCCTTTGACAGCGCTCTCGACCTTCTCACGGGCGCACTTGGCGTCCTTGTTGCGTATGCGATTGCCCGAAACTCGCTATGGCGCTCCGGGTGACATTCTACGGCGGCGCGGGCAAGGTCACCGGCTCGAATTTCCTAGTCGAGGGTGGCGGGACGCGCATACTAGTCGACTGCGGCATAGAGCAGGGAAGGGACTTCTGCGAATCATGCACCTATGACGCGTTTCCCTACGACCTCTCGTCTATAGACGCGCTCGTCGTGACCCACGCGCATCTTGACCACGTGGGGCGCATCCCGAAACTCGTGAAAGATGGGTTTCGCGGGAAGATATATATGACACCGCCAACCCGCAATCTTGCAGAACTCATTCTGCGCGATAGTGTCGGAATCCTAAGACAGGAAGCAGAACGGCGGAATCTTCCCCCTCTCTACGGTGACAGCGATGTTTCCACAACTTTTTCTCTTGTGGAAACGATTTCCTATGATGAGGAGCGCCCCATAGGCGCGCTTTCCGTCTGTTTTCGGAACACGGGTCATATTCTGGGCTCGGCGAGCATTCGCGTCCGGGACGCTGAAGGGACCGCGGTCGCATTTACGGGCGACATCGGAAATGTTCCGTCTCCCTTTCTTCCCGACTGGGAGGCCGTACCGGACGCGGACGCGCTCGTGATGGAGAGCGTATATGGCGACCGACTGCATCCGGCACGTGAGCGTCGCGCCGAGCTCCGCGAGGTGCTGAAAACCGCGATTGCAAAAAGAGGAGCCGTTCTCATCCCGGCCTTTTCTATGGAGCGAACTCAGCTCATGCTGTATGAACTCTCAAATTTTATGGCCGCCAACGATATCCCCGATGTAAAAGTATTTCTTGATTCGCCGCTTGCGATTTCCGTCACAGATGTCTATCGGAAATATGCCGGCGCGTATTTCAAGCCGGATGCTCAAAAAGAGCTTCTGCGCGAAGGCGACCTATTCGGGTTCCCATTTCTTACGAAAACACGCACGCGAGAAGAGTCGGCGAAAATCGCGGAAACGCCAAATCCGAAAATTATCATTGCGGGTGCCGGCATGAGTCATGGAGGCCGCATCGGGCGCTGGGAAGCGCAATATCTTCCCGACCCACACTCAACGCTTCTCATCGTCGGGTATCAGGCGCCGGGGAGTCCCGGGCGACTGCTTCAGGATGGTGCAAAGCAGATTCGCATCGGCGGACGGGGCATCACCATTCGCGCGCATGTGGAGACACTCTCTGGCTGGTCAGCGCACGCCGACCGGGACGGATTGTTGGCATTTGCCGAAGCGTCCCTTCCTCGTCCAAAAGTGATATTCACCGCGCTTGGCGAACCGTCTTCTTCACGCTTTCTCGCCCAGCGTATCCATGATTTCCTCGGCGTTCGCGCCATCGTTCCGCAGATGGGAGAGACGTGGGAAGTTACGAAAAGTTCTGTAAACCGCCTATAGTCAATGGTAACCCTTTCTTCGAGCTATTTCTTTTGTCGCATTATAAGCGACGGTATATACGGTAAAGATTCCAAAGAGTAGCCAGTTTCCGAAAAACAGGCAGTAGATAAGAGTAGACAGTGGATAGTACGGCATCAGTTCATTAAAACGAAACAAAGGATTCTTGGATTTTAGGATATCATCTGCGTAATCTTTGATACTTCCAAAGACAAGAAACGTGAAGAAAAATACTAGAAACGGAATACTTTCTATATGTGCTGACACAATCCCAGCAATAATGATGAGAGAAGCCGCGATTTGATGATTAAGAAAGTCAAGCCGATTTCTGGTGATAAAAGCGATGTTCATCGCAATCACTGCAGATGCAATCAGGGGGCTTGAAAATAGGACGATGAAAGCTCCGAAAATACCCCATAGAAATCCGAACAAGGTTCCACTGTAGGCGAACCATGTAAGACCGTGTTCATTCAACAAATCCGCAATCTTCATTGTTATGCCGTATAGAGCGGCAAGAAACAAAAGCACCGTTGGCGAGGAAAGAGTTTCAAGCATCCTATGAGAATGAAAACAGAATAGGCACTCCCGGTTTTATTTAGACGACTTTTTGTGCGAGGCGCGCGAACACCTCGGGATGGTCTTTCGCAAATTCAGAAAGAACTTTGCGATCGAGCTGGATGCCGTTTTTCTTCAGTTTTCCTATGAATTGGCTGTAGGAGCCGTGGCCATTTTCGCGAACTGCGGCATTCACGCGAACGATCCACAGGCGGCGGAAGTCGTTCTTCTTATCGCGCCGATGCGCAAACGCATTCTTGCCGGCATGTACCAGGGACTCTTTCGCGAGGCGCTCCTTTTTAGATCGTCCGTGGCGGTACCCCTTCGCCCGTTTGAGTACGTTGCGGCGGTGTTTTGCTGACGTGACTCCTCCTTTGACTCTGGACATACGTAAATAGTTAGAAGTTTATAGTTGATAGTGAGTAGAAATGCTAGGAGCCGGGGAGGAAGCGGTGGCGGACCTGATTCGTGACGATAAGCGAACCGGCGCGGCGCTTCCTCCCTTTCTCAGAGCCAGAGCGTTTCGCATTGAAATGGTTCTGGCCTGCCTTGCGCACGACAAGTTTCCCGTGCTTGGTGACACGAATCCTTTTTAGATACGATTTGTTAGTCTTCATGTTTTGTTGTTGAGCTTTGCGAAATCCCGAGCTCGTCGAGGGACTTTTTCGTTTCCTTTTCTCGTTTCGCTTGCGCCTCGCGGTCGCGCTCGATCACTCCGGCGAACCCTTTCAGACTTTTCGTGATAGGCTCCGCGACCTTGTACGCATACGGAATGCGCTTCAGGAATTTCTCAAGCCGATCTTTAAGGAAATTCTCGTCCATCCCTTTGTAACGCCCTTTGAGAAACAGTTCCGCTCGCACGCGATGCCCCTCAGCAAGCCACTCGGCCGCTTTTTTTGCTTTCAGCATCATGTCGTGATCGCCGGTGCCGACCTTAATCTGGACCTCCTTCGTTTCCGAGACCGTGGCTTTCGCCTTAACGGCCTTCTCTTTCTTGCTCCGTTCGTACTCGAATTTACCATAATCTCCTATCTTCGCAACGGGCGGAACGGCCAAGGGCGATATCTCTATAAGGTCGAGGCCGGCCGCCTCTGCCGCGCGGAGCGCGTCGGCAAGGGGTATGACACCAAGGTTTTCCCCGTTTGCTCCGATGACCCGCAATTGCGGTGCGCGGATCTCGCGATTGATGCGTGTTTTCTCGTTCAAGGCGGTTTAGGTATGTGCACTCTAGCATGAGGAAAAGGAAGCGACAACCGTGGCTCCGTGTTAGGATTGTTCACGAATGTAGTGCTGGGAGGCATCAATGAAAGTGCTCAAAACTCGTCCGAGGGATGACTCCGATGGCGATCCGTTTTTCGATCCGTTTCTCCCGAAACTTGGAATAGTGGTCGGTGCGTTCGTCGGCATCGTGGTCGTGGCTACCTTCTACTTCATGGTTCCGATTTTCTGATGCCGCGTGATCTTTTGTTCCGAAGGCCTGCTTCTGCAGGCCTTCGCTCTCTGATTACCGCTTCTTTTTCTTCGGGCGTGGAATACGAAGGTACGGCTGGTACATGTCGTCCTCGGGAGAAATGGAGAGTTCGTTTTTTGCAGGGGCGTTTGAAAAATCGACGGAAGCGTCTTCTATGACTGCGAGCGGCGTCTGCTCGGCGCCCTCTCCCATGGCAAGGACGCCGGTCGCAGAAAGCCCGTCGGCGATATTGGCACGCGAGACCTTGAAGATGCGCCCGAAGATGTCCGGCGTTTTGCGATAGTCACGAAGACCCTTGAAACCCGCATACCCGACCGCTATCCCGATGGTGCCGGAGCGGAGCGGCATGGTCCGACTGTCGGTGATGACAATGCCAAGATTGCGCACGCGGTACTTTTTGACAAGTGCTGCGCGAACTCTCGCTGCGGCGCGGTAGCTGTCTTTTGGCAAAAAGATGATCCTGCCGTTTGCATTTGATTCATCGATACCGGCGTTTGAAAGTAGGATGCCGTCCTTGAGCGTTATCCATGCGTATGGGCTTCGCGTCATGACTTCGCTCTCTTTTCGTATGAGCTTCTTTTTTTCTTCCAGCGTGCCAAGAGGCGCTGTGCGGCTTTCCGATAGCGCGACGATCTTAGATGTAATGACAAGGACGGAACCCTCCTTCATCTTTGGGACATGCTCAAAAATAAATCGTGCGAGGTTTTCGCTCTCTTTGAAAATACGGGTTTTAATCGGTTTGACGATCATGGACGGCGAAAGTGAAGCAAGAGCGTACCACTGCGGTTCAATTTTCGCACGGAGAGGAGTCGAAAACGCATCGTCTTTGTTCCGCCTGAAAACATCGGTAGGCCTCGTCCAAACACGAGGGGTTCTATCGTCACAAAAAACTCGTCAAGGCGGTCCCGCTCAAGCATATGACGATAGACGCCGGCTCCTCCGAGAACGGCAATTCTGCGGTAGGGGGCAAAAAGCTTGTCGAGATTTGCGCGTACAGGATTTACAAAAGTGACGCCATCTCGTTTCCGCGGCTTTCCCACGCGCCGCGAAAAGACAAAGGTCGTTCTCTTCTGAAGTTGCGACCGCGCGGCGTTGTAAGTATTTCTGCCCGCTATAACGGCGTCAGCGCGCGCGAGCTCTTTTTGAAGGAACGCCCAGTCTTCTTTGCTCGTCCACGTCGGCCGCGCCGCTTTCACGAGCGAGATACGGCCATCGATCGTCGCTGCGACGTAGCCAATGTAGCGCGTTTTAAACCGCGGGTGTTTGACTCGTTTCGCCATTTTTTCCACGGAGGAGGCGGATGCCAAGGTAAGAGAGCGGCGTATAGAGGAAGCCGGCAAGCACCTTGAAGAGCCACCACGAGATGACAAGACTTATGAGAAGCGAGGTTTCATACACGCCGTAAAAGGCGATGGTCATGAAGATGACCGTGTCGAGAAACTGCGACCAGAGATTTGAGAGGAACGAGCGGAGCCAGAAGAACCGGCCGCCGATTTTCGCTTTGAAGAAGAAGAACGAGAGTACGTCTTGATACTCCGCAATCGCGAAGGCGATTAGAGAGGCGATGGCGATGCGGGCCGAAATGCCAAACACGGTGTCGTAGCTTTCGTGCACCCAGTCTGCGCGGGGCGACCACGGCATGGAAAGCGAAAGGAACGAGTACGCGATAAAGAGCGCGGTGGAGACGAATCCGGCGAGCACGAAGAATTTCGCGATACGCTTCCCGTACACTTCGCCGATTACGTCCGTCATGAGGAAGACTACGGGGAACATGAAGACGCCCACCGAAAGATGCAGGCCGAACCAAAACGGCATGATTTTGAGACCAAGCGTATTGGCCGCCATAAGCGAGGTGATGAAAATCGCGAGGGCGATGAGGATTTTCCGTACGTCGGATTCTGAGAGTGTCTGCATGCGAGTTGTAGAACGCAACAGTACGGGCTCACGGGTCTTTTTGCAACCACCACGCCGCCCGAGAGGGCGGCGTGGTGGTTGTTATTTTGTGGCGCCGACGATTACGTCGGCATCTCGTAGCGTAGCGAAGATCCCTCGTCCTGCGAGGGGCAGACAAAAATATTGTCGCCGATCACAGCTTGTTATTTTGTGGTGCCGTGTCTACGCACGGCATCCTACAAAAATATTGTCGCTTCACTCTGTATTTTTGTGGAGGCGTGGGGAATCGAACCCCAGTCCGAATCCGGTCCATGAGATGCTTCTACGACGCGTAGTTTCGATTAGGTTTTAAGGCGGGGTGCGAGGAATCAAAACGAAACCACTCCCGCCCGATCCCGAATTTAGGCATGTTGCGTGGGCGCGCAACCACCGATCTCGTGGGAGATTCCACCTGCGCCTTCGCCACGAGAGCCGGAGGGGCGCAGATGTCGCTTAGGCGAAAGCGCGATTAGGCGCGTGCGTAAGCGAACGCGAAATCGTTCGTACCGAAGTACGGCGACTTCACGCTTGCAAAGATATTCTTAGCAAGTTTGATGCTTCATGGATTTAGGTGTCAGTGAAGCGTGCACCGCGTCGCGCATTCTCAAGGAACAGACCGTCGAAGCCGGTCACCCCCCTAGAGCACATCTTGCACCGAAGCCGTGCTTTAGGCGAGCCACTTACCGTTTCAAAATGCGCTGCGCTTCCCGCGCGGCATCACGTTTCTTTATGTCTTCACGCCGATCTCGTTTTCCTTTTCCGCGGACGATTGCCACGCGCACCTTGAGTAAGTTCTTTTTATTGTACACCTCAATAGGCACTATTGTCAAGCCCTTTTTTGAATCGGCGTCCGCGAGTGCCGCGATCTCGTGTTTCTTAAGGAGCAGACGCCGTGAACGCTCCGCATCGTACACTTTCGGGTCGTTCCCGGCTTGGTAGGGAGGAATCGTCATTCCGACCACATACGCCTCACCCCCGCGGACGATGATGCGCGAACCCTCAAGAGAGCCCTGTTTTGCGCGGAGCGACTTCACTTCGGCGCCGGTAAGCTCGATGCCCGCCTCCATCTCTTGGAGTCGTTCGTACTTGAGTCCCGCCTTTTTGTACTCGATAAGGGCCATGACATTGATAGATTACGGGATATATTGTATGGTGTAAACCTCATGGCAGAGCCAGTAAAGCAGCTGCCGCCCGAAAAGAAGGGGCGGAAGACCTCTCCGCGACCGAAAGGTCGCGGGCCGCGTGATTTCCTGCCCAAGGGCGGCGGTTTTACGGGGAACCTCCTTTCCACCGTTCTCATCTTCATTCTTCTGCTCGGTCTCTTTACCTACATCGCGTCAAGCGGTTCCTCTGCGGAGGAAATCCCGCTCTCGCAGATTGCCATCGACGTGAAAGCGGAAATGGTGACGGCAATCGAAATTTCAGGAAACACGCTCACGATTACGTATGCGGACGAGACAGAAAAGACAGCAATGAAGGACCCGTCGGCGTCCTTGCCGGAAACCTTGGCGGCCTACGGCGTGTCTCCGGAAGAACTTTCAACGATAGAAATCACCATCACGAGCGAATCGGGATTCCGTTTCTGGTTCGGAACGCTGGCTCCCATTCTCCTCCCCATCATCTTTCTTGTCTTCCTGTTCTGGTTTCTCACGCGGCAGGTGCGCGGCGCGGGTATGCAAGCATTCACCTTTGGCCAGTCAAAGGCGCGGATGGTAGACCCAAAAGATACGAGCCAGCGTGTCGTGTTTGCCGATGTCGCTGGCGCGCGCGAAGCGAAAGAGGAATTGCTTGAAATCGTCGACTTCCTCAAGAATCCGAAGAAATTCCTCGACATCGGCGCACGCATCCCGAAGGGCATCATGCTTATGGGCGCGCCTGGCACCGGAAAGACTCTGCTTGCACGCGCGGTTGCGG
>Ga0209541_10015161_pt1 | contig 11557 bp, 9 predicted proteins | sample RifCSPlowO2_01_FD_184027 | JGI IMG/M metagenome (GOLD analysis project Ga0209541, IMG submission 184027) | Groundwater microbial communities from Rifle, Colorado - Rifle CSP2_plank lowO2_0.1 (SPAdes) (version 2) | ecosystem: Environmental > Aquatic > Deep subsurface > Groundwater | place: Rifle...
GATAAGGTGTTGGCGCCAAATAGGGCGAATCAGTCTCAATTAGAATTCTTTCCAGCGCTAAACTTTTAACCACTTTTTCCAACTCGCCGGTTTTAGCGAAAGTGATAATGCCGGTAAAGCCAATAAAAAAACCAAGCTCAATAAAAGCCTGGGCTTGCTTAACCGTTCCGCCAAAACAATGAATCACCCCCTTAATTGCAAATCGCTTATTGCCTATCGCCAATCGTTCATTTAAAATCTTTAAAATCTCTTCGTAGGCATTATTTTCCCCGTCTTTGCTGTTTCTGGCGTGTAAAACTACCGGCAAGCCAAACTCTTGGGCTAAATCCAGATGCTTAAGGAAAATTTCTTTTTGCTTGGTAAAATTCTTGGCCGAATGATAAAAATCAATTCCGGTTTCACCGATGGCAACCACTTTTTTTGATGAATTAATCAAAGCCCGGTAGTCTTCAATGGCAAATTCTTCCGGTTGAAAACTGCCGCCGGCAACGTGAATGGGATGAAGACCGATAGCGGCATAAACTCCTTTGGGATACTCGCTGGCAATTGCCACCGCTTTTTTGCTGGTGGCCAGTTGAGCGCCCACATTAACTACCCAGATTTCCTCTTTTTGACAATTAGCAATAACCTGCTGCCAGTCATCATTAAAATCTTTAAAATTCAAATGGGCGTGGGAATCAACCAACATAGGTGGACGCTTTTTCAATCAAACCAGGCAAAAACGGAGTGACAATTCCGGCCAGCCAGATTAGCCACTCGGCAACCTTGGAAGCGGCGACAATGGAGTTAAACCACTCGGAAAATCCAAAGTCGGTCAAAAAGAATAAAATCACTCCTAAAACTAATATGCCTTCAACTAATCCTAAAATTGCCCCTAAAATCCGATTTAAACTTTTAGTGAAAGGAATGATTGAAATTAAATTGAAAATCTTGTTAATCAACCAAAAAACCAACCCGACCAAGCGATTGGAAATGGTAAAGATCAGAATAAAAGCGACGATTTTTGCGGCGTTGCTGTTGCCTAAAAAAAATGGCGCTAACCACCGGCCAAAAGGTTCATAAAAAGTGCCGGCCAGGAACGCGCCCAAAACCACGCCGATTAAAGCGCCGATGGTCTGGACTAAACCCAAAACAAAACCAAAAGCAATAAAAAGAAAAAGGATCAGGATGAGGATGAGGTCAAGAATGGTTAAGTACATTTTTTGGGAATTAGGAATTAGGAATTAAGAATTAGGACGCTTAATTTCTCCACCATAATTCATAATTCCTAATTCATGACCTGTCTTGAGCGGAGTTGAAAGATTCATAATTCAAGTCTTGGAAACAGCGGCTCGGCCTTCCTTATCTTTTTGGCGGTGATAATCTTTTCCACCTTTTCCGCCGTTTCCGGCAAAAACGGCTTTAGAAGCTGGCTGATCTCATAAATGGTATTGGCTGACTTTTCTAAAATTTTTTTGATTTCCTTGGTTTTGCCGGCCTTAGCCAGTTCCCAGGGTTTTGATTCCGAAATTAAGGCATCAATTTTGCCAATTTTATCCCAGATGTATTTTAACGCCTGGTCAAATAAAAATCCATCGATCAATTTACTAAATTCTCTATCTTGACTTATCTTGCCTGCCCCGACCTCTCGGTTCAACTCGAGGTCGCCTCGAACTTGTTGAGAGGCGACCTCCCGGTTCGACTCGAGGTCGCCTCGAACTTGTTGAGAGGCGAACGGAGCCGAGGGGACTTTATTTTGACTGATCTTGACTGAAACCGAATTCTGCTCAATCAAACCAGTCACTCGGCTGACCAAATTGCCCAAGCCATTAGCCAAGTCAGCCTGATAAGCCGCTTCCAATTTAGCAATAGAAAAATCGCTGTCTTCAACCGGATGAATATAACGCAAAAGATAGTAACGGACCACTTCACTGCCGTATTTCTTAACCAAGATAAAAGGATCAATTGTATTTCCTAATGACTTTGAAATCTTACTGCCCCTAAAATTAATAAATCCATGAATAAAAATTTGAGATGTGGTCGGCAATCCAGCAGAAAGCAACATTGCTTGCCACATGGCACTTTGTTGTCGCAAATTATCCTTACCAGCTACCTGTATACCCGGCCAAAATTCTTCAAAGTTTCCTTTTTTAGGCCAGCCCAAAGTTGAAATATAGTTGATTAAAGCATCAAACCAAACGTACATCACATGATCTGGGTCATTAGGTACTGGGATACCCCATGGCAATTTGTTCCTTAAACGAGAGATACTAAAATCATTCAAGCCTTGAGTAACAAAATTTTTAACTTCAGACAAGCGATGTTTGGGTACGACAAAATTAGAATTTTTTTTATATAAATTAAGTAGCTTGTCTTGATATTTCGAAAATTTAAAAAAGTAATTTTCTTCTTCAATAATCTCTAATTCCAACTTATAATGAATTGGGCATCTTCCATCTTCTAACTCAGATTCGGTCTTTTCTAACTCACAGCCAACGCAATATTTAATTTTATAATTCTTTTTATATATATCACCGTTGGCGTCACAATGCTTCCAAAATTCTTGGGCCGCTGCAACATGGTCTTGGCTTGTTGTTCTAATAAAAGCATTATAACTTAAATTAAGTGCGCTCTTTAATTGATCATATTTCTTGGCGTGCCGATCGACATATTTTTGAATATCAATTTTTTCTTCCTTAGCCTTTCGATAAATTTTTAAACCATGCTCATCGGTCCCAGTATTAAAAAAAACTTTGTTACCAATTAATCTCTGATAACGAGCAATCACGTCTGCCTGAATAATTTCCAAAGCAAAGCCAATATGTGGCTCGGCATTAACATAGGGTAAGGTTGTGGTAATATAGAATTTCTTCATATTTCACTAAATCACTAGAGCATAAAAACATTAAAACAAATTTTGTCTTTATGCTTTAATGTTTTCATGTTTTAATGTATAGCGCTAACTATCACCACAAACTCCCCCTTAACTTCTTCTGGCTTTAATTTCGCTAAAACCTCATCAACTGGACCCCGATAAACCGTCTCAAATTTTTTGGTCAATTCGCGGGCAACGACGATCGGCCTATTCAGCCCAAAACTTTTTAATTGCTCCAGAGTCTTTAAAATCCGATGAACCGACTCATAAAAAACCACGGTTTGCTTGGCGCTGACAATTTCTTTGATTAAAGTTTCACGGCCTTTTTTGTGGGGCAGAAAACCCAAGAATAAAAAATGATCGGCCGGTAAGCCAGAAATTGATAATGCCGCCGTCAGCGCCGCCGGCCCCGGAATAACCTCAACTTTAACGCCCTGCTCCAAGACAGCCTTAACTAATAAACCGCCGGGATCAGCAATGCCCGGCGTGCCGGCGTCGGTGACCAAGGCGACATCTTTCCCGGCCTTAAGTTGGTCAACCAAAAAACCGATTTTGCCAATTGAACTGTGCTGATGATAAGAAATTGTCGGCGTGGTAATTTGATAATGATCTAGCAACCTTTTAGTCAATCGTGTATCTTCGCAGGCAGTCAAATCAACTTCCTTTAGAATTCTTAAAGCGCGCAAAGTAACATCTTCCAAGTTGCCAATTGGCGTTGCAACAATATACAAAGTTCCCATAAAAATTATTTTCTGGCCAAAAGGGCAAAAGGCATTAAATAATCAAGCAAATCAACCAAGGTCACCTGATAAATGCCGCTTTGGCCGTATAAATCGGCGACAATCTCTCTCAACCGACAGACTTCTTTTAACCGCCTGACGTAACGTTCATCAGCGATGGTTGAATCAATCATTTCCAAAGTGCGTTCTAAGGATTTGGTTCGCTGCGCCAGGTCTTGCTTTTTTTCAAAAGAATAAGCGCGGCTGATTTCGCTGCCGATATTACCCATCTGTTCGGCCAAAGAAAATTTGTGCCAACGCTCCGCCGCCATCTTTAAGAAATTAACTTATTAACAATCTGATAAATTTTTTCTTTGACTTCGGGAATTTCAATTATCATTGTCCGATTATTTAATTTGGGGCGAATGTTAATCAAAGAAGTAAATTCAATCATTGCCTCACCGGCCCGGCCCGGGAATAAATTAATGCCCCACAAATTTTTCTGCTCACTGCCGGCCTCAAGCAAAACTCGCTCGGCGTCGGAATGCCACTCGCCGCCGATTGCCATAATGCCTTTTTCAATATCAACGGCGGCCTTAATCATTTCCCCGAAGTCGGCCGGCGCCAAATTCTTTAACTCCTCTAAACCAATTTTATCACTGATAATTTTGATTTCCATGGTTTAAAAATAGCACAAAATTATGTTTTTCTCAAGGAAAAACCACTCTCAACTACTTGAAATCCCGCTTTTTTCTAAGTAATTTTTGATAATTAATGGCAAAGCGATGGGCTTCATTGCGGATTTTTTGCAGCATTTTCAGGGCCGCGCTTTTTTTCGGCAAAGAAACGGGGTACTTGGTAAAGGCTAGATAGATTTCTTCTTCTTTTTTCGCCAAAGCAATCACCGAGATGCTTAATCCCAGTTCCGCCAGGGCTTTAAGCGCCGCGGACAACTGGGGCTTGCCGCCGTCAACCATAATCAGATCGGGCAAATCTCTGTTTTCAACCTTCAGCCGAAAGTAACGACGATAAACTATTTCGCGCATTGCCGCAAAGTCTGACTGGCCCTTGAAAGTTTTAATTTTAAACCGGCGATAGTTATTTTTGTCAGGCTGGCCATCCTTGGAATAAACCATAGAACCGACCACGCCGGTGTCGCCCAGATTGGAAACATCAAAACATTCAATGACATTCGGGAATTTCGGCAAGTGCAATTTTTCCTGAAGTTCCAGCAGGCTGCTGTTACCAACTTGCAAGCTGACTTGAAGATTTTTTTTAACTAACGCCAACAATTTCTGCTTGTCCCCTTTTTGCGGGATAGTAATTCGGACCTGCCGCTTAGCCAGCTGGGATAAATATTCTTCCAATAATTTTTTGTCGCTTGGTTTCGTTGACACAACAACTTCTTGAGGAACATCATTGGCATAATAATATTGGCTGAGAAAATCAGCCAGTTTAGATCCTTGGTTCTTGCCAACCAATGACTTAAGCGCAAATTCCTTGCGGCCGGAAATCACCCCTTTATTGATGTTAAATAACTGAACAACAAATTTGTTCGGCAGCTCCACAAAATTGATAACGTCCTGATCATAGCTTTTTTTCAACTCAACTTTTTGCTTTTCGGCCAGACTTTCCAAGGCGATAACGGCATCGCGCCGCAATTTGGCCAGCTCATATTTTTTTTCCGCTGAAAATTTTCTCATTTCTTCTTTTAACTGCGCCAGTAAATCTTTGGTTTCACCCTTTAGCAGTAATTTTACTTTTTCCAAATTGTCAAAATACTCTTCTTTGCTTATTTTGTTAACAAAGGGAACACTCATAGTCCGGTAGTGCCAAAAGCCGTCAATTAATTTCGGCTTTGGACCGCCGACATGCAGCTTGAACAAACGATTGGCCAAGCTGACCAACTGGAACCGGGCGGCGCCAGAAGTAAACGGACCGAAAACTTTGTCACCGCGCTTGACTTGGCGCGTCACCTGCAAGCGCGGCAATTCTTCATTAGTAACTTTAATGTAGGCGTAACGCCTGCCGCCTTTCAAATCAATGTTGTACTTTGGCTGATGTCTGCGAATTAATTGCGCTTCCAAAAGCAGGGCTTCAACTTCGTTATCAGTGACGATAAATTCAACGCCACTTATCCGGCTGACCATTTCTTTGGTTTTATGGTCAATAATGTCTTTTTTAAAATAACTTTTAACCCGTTTTCTGATATCCTTGGCTTTGCCAATATAAATAACCTTAGCGGCTTTATTTTTGAATAAATAGCAGCCGGGCTGGTTTGGGGCTTGAGCGATTTTTTGGCTTAATTTGGACATGAATTTGAATCAGGAATTAGAAAACAGGGATTATATGGCTAAATCCCGCATCTAAAATTCCTGCTGCAATCACTATTCCACAATTATAAACTACTCAAGTTATTTCCGCCAAATAACAAAATAGTCTTCAAAAAGTTAATTCTCTTATCTCCTGCGCTAATTTCTCGGTATTGCCGTGGCTTAATAACCCGAGATATGATTGGACTGTATTATCATTCTCTTTTTTAATTTTGATGGTACGAAACATCCGCCTTTTGGCCACTGTCCGCAATACTCGGTGATCCGGAAAGTGCACCCAACCTAAAAAATCAACGCCGGAAGCAATCGTTTTAAGAAATATTTTGTCGGGATGGAGTTGAAGCTTTAATGTGTTCTGTAAAAAACTTTGTACTTTAGATAAAACCTCTCCCAACCATAGCCTGTCATGGTGCAAAAAAATAAAATCATCGGCGTAGCGAATATAATATTTTGCCTTTAGCTGGTGTTTTACGAACTGGTCAAGCTCGTTCATGTAAATATTAACCAAAAGCTGAGAAGTGAGATTCCCCAGCGGCAAACCTTTACCCCTTTGAGTTGAATGGAAGCTGAAAATGATTTGTGAAATAAGCCAACGAATATCATTATCAGAAATATAATGGCCAACAATATCAAGCAGTATTCTTTGATCAATTGAAGCAAAAAACTTTTTAATGTCACATTTTAATACCCAAACTGTTCTGGTGTGGTTTTGTGACGCTTTATATGAATAGGCCCGGAATTGACTAATTGCCTTGTGCGTGCCTTTATTTAAACGGCAAGAATACGAATCAGCAATAAATGTTCTATCAAAAAATGGGTATAAAACTCTATAAATTGCGTGATGCAATAATCTGTCCCGAACACTGGCTTTGTGAATGCTTCGTGGTTTTGGGTCAGAAATATTAAACGCCTGATATGGTGAGTGTTTATAGGTTTTATTAGCTAAGTCACGGTGAAGCGCTAAAATATTTTCCATTAAATTTAATTCAAATATTTGTACATCTCGGCGCGACCGCTTGCCTCTTAAAAATTCGCGCCAGGCGTCAAGCAAATTTTCTACAGAAATGATATACTGATAATTATTAACTAATTGAATTTTTCCCATATGTCATATTCTACCCCCCCCCAACGATTTTACCAGTGCTGCAAAAAATAAAAAGCGCTTATCTGCTCTGGTACGGCTACTACCAAGCCCTGCCAAAAACCCATCGCTATTCGCTGGGTCAAAAAATTGACACCTTGTTTATTGAAATTATAGAAGCCGTAGCCACGGCCAGTTTTTTAAAGCGACAAGAAAAGCTGCCTTATGTTCGCCGGGCAATCCAAAAACTCGATGCACTAAAAATACTTTTAATGGTGCTATGGGAAACTAAAGCGCTAGATAACAAAAAATATGCTGCCCAGTCGGTGCCGTTGAATGAAATTGGAAAAATGTTAGGCGGTTGGAACGGCCAACTAATAAAACAAAACTCCCCCAAATAAGGAGGAGAAATAAAGTGAGTTGCGAGACGACGAAGGCGAAACCGTTCTTGCGATTCCACTTGTTGTCGGGGTTGTCCCAATACGTGTTGAGCCAGGAGCCATCATCGTTGCGGTTTGCGCCGAGCAAGTTCGGATTGCCATCCGAATCGGTATATATGTGTAATGTGCCTTCCATGCCACTGCCCCTCGAATACTCTTGAGGCTGTATCGTATTTGGTATCTATAATACCCTAGCACATTATACCAAGTAACTTTATTTTTTAGCTCCATATTCTACGCTATCTCAAACCGCCTGGCCTGAGCCATGCCGAAGGCTGGTCGAAGACACTCTGAGAGATATGGTAACTGGGTTCGGTAGTCAGCAACTCCGCCTACGCCGAGGCTTCGGCGGACAGGCGTAATCACTGGCGTATTCACCTACTACCTCCTTTAGTATACAAAAAGAAATCAGCCCACGCCAGTGTAGAAACCAGCGTGGGTCGATGAGTTGTGAGTCCTAAGGACTAAGTTCTGAGGCCAAAGGCCTAAGTGCTTAAGTCCGTAAGGGCTCAGGACTGAGTTACTTGCGAGACGACGAAGGCGAAACCGTGCTTGCGAGACCACTCGCAGTCGGGGTAGCCCCAATACGTGCAGAGCCAGGAGCCATCACCGTGGCGGTCCGCGCCGAGCAAGATCGGACCGCCATCCGAGACGGAAATGGGATCGTGCATGGTAACGATCCACACCAGACCCATAGCTTCGATCTCTGCGTCCGTGAACTTGTCACGGATCAAACAGGCGATTTCGGCATTTGGTGTGAACAGCGTACGCTGTTCGGCTTCGGTGCGAATCTTCTTGGTGACCCGGTCGCTGTCATTGAACAGCATACCCTTCAGGACGGCGATTTCGTAGATCATACCCTTTGTGGGCTTGAAATCCGACGAGCGAAGCACACTTTCGGCGGGATTGCTCAGGCACTTTCCCTTGCCTTCCAGACGCGTGATCCAGTCTTCACCGGTGGTGCCGTCGGAGACGACCGTAAAATAGATGACGCCATCTTGTTCGCGCCAGCAACGATCCGACACGCACACCGCCGTCTCACCACGGAGAAACTGGTCAGCACCGTCTTCTCCACCGAGTTTGTTCCAAACTGCCTCGACTCGTCCCAGAGTCACATTTCCGTACTTCATGATGTATTTCTCCTTTGAGCTGCTAGCTCATGGATTTCTCACTGCCCGTGAGTTGAGGGGCTTTGGCTGTTGGTAGCCATAGCCAGAAACCACGCATCCAGTTTTTCCTACCTGCCCGCCGAAACGGAGCGCAGGAGGGAACTCATCTTTTGATTCTGATAAATGGGTGGCTTTTGGCTATGGCTGCCTGCCTACACTGCCGCTTCGGCAGGCAGGCACATTTTTGCAAGCTTGCCCCGTTGAATAACGGGGTAAATATATAGCTAAAAAGAACTAATGATATAGTATACCATAACTAGATATTTCTGTCAATAATTTTCACAAAAAATGTCAAAAAATGGCTAAAATATGGTCTATTTTGAATAAATAACAGCCGGGCTGGTTTGGGGCTTGAGCGATTTTTTGGCTTAATCAGCTTAGTTTAGGCATAAAATAATAAATCAAAATTCAAAAAGCAAAAGTCAAAAGTTCAATTCAAAATTAAAAAGTAATATCAGCCGCCGCAGGCGGCTTCCATAATTTTGACTTTTGTCCCGTATTTAATATGGGATTGACTTTTGACCTATCTCAGCGCTTCCTTCAAATACTCCCCCATATAACTCCATTTCGCGCGCTTGGCAACCTTTTACTCGACCTTGACATTATTATATCATAGAGTTAAATTGAAAAGTGGTCCTTTTGACAATCTGGGTATCAACTTCTGCTTTAAGCAGAGGAGGTGCAATATGGGAAAATGGGTGGTAGTTTCTGACTCTCACAACGACTGTAACGGGTCGCTTAAACCGATCATTGAAGCAGCCATGGCTGATGGTGCCACGCAAGTGATTCATTGCGGCGACATTGAGCCAATCAACTGGAACGCCGAATCTTTTTGCGGCCTGCCGGTTGCCGTCGCTTTAACCGACGGCCAAGTTGGCGACGATCGCTATCGTCGGGAATTAGTCCCGGACAATTGGCAAATTACTGTACCGGGCAATCGCGTCATTTCTGTTTTTGTCCATCTCATTTATCTCGGTCACAAGATCGGTTGGGACTGCCTAACTAAGTCAATAAGAGAAGTCCAGCAAAAAATCGATTTGCATCGCAAAGAACGAGACGCTCTGCGTCATATGTTCACTGGCCATAGTCATCAGCAATTTTTACTGCGCGACGATCTCATCGATTTGATCAACCCCGGCGAAACCCTGGGCAAATACCAATATGCCCTAATGGATCCTGATACGGGTGAAATTACTTTTACCCGTCTGCCGTTTGAACCGATTCCTCGCTCAACGGTCACAAAAGTCGCCGTCATTGCCGATACCGAAAAAATCGCTGGGATTGATTCCCGTTTCTGGGCAACTTTTGCCGCCGCGCTCAAGGAGCACGGCATCAGACAAATTATCCATTGCGGTGGCTTCGATACAGCTGATATCGGCCGAGCAGAACTCAACGATTTTCAGGTCTTTGCCTATTTCAAGAAAGACCAGTTCGTTTCGCCGGAAAAAATGCCGGCCAACTGGCACCGGCTTGGTGGCGAACACCATTTGGTGAAAATCGACGACTACCAATGCTACGTTGACTATTACTTAAGTGAAGAGCTGTTCAAAGATTCCGGCTTCGACCTGAATCTTTTTTCCCAACACTTTAACCGTGAGCACCCCGAGGTGAACTTTGTTCTCTGTGGTGGCACCTACATCACCATCTACGAAGAAGGTGGGGTCATGAACTTTTTGGATCCGGGCGATGCCGTCAGGTCTCGATCCTGGGTGGAAATCGAATTCCCCCGCATGTCTGTAACCTTCCATAGATTACCGCGGCCGGCGCCAAGCAAACCATACGCCGACTAACCAAGCCAGAAGGGCGGTTTCGCCCTTCTTTTTTTAAAAAAATAATACTAATCTACCCGTCTAGCCTCAATTCCAAACAAAGAAAACGACGAGGCTGACGAATTGATGCGAATCTACTAATACATTCGCATTTGCGCATTCGTAGTACGCTATTCGCATACTATCATTCGCATGCATTAGTAGATTAGCATCGCGTTTATTTTAACACCTCTTTCAAATACTGCCCGGTATAACTCCATCTCGCGCATTTGGCGATTTTTTCCGGCGTGCCTTCGGCAATAACGCGGCCGCCCTTGTCCCCGCCTTCCGGGCCCAAGTCAATGATCCAGTCGGCCGACTTAATCACGTCCAAATTATGTTCAATCACCACCACGCTATTGCCTTTGTCAACCAGCCGATTTAAAACGGCCAGAAGTTTTTTGACGTCCTCAAAGTGCAGGCCGGTGGTTGGTTCGTCTAAAATATACATCGTGTCCCCGCCCTTGCGCGATAGTTCCGAAGTCAATTTAATTCGCTGGGCCTCGCCGCCGGAAAGCGTCGTTGCGCTCTGGCCCAGCTGAATGTAGCCCAGACCGACGTCAAATAAAGTCTCCAGCTTATTTTTAATCGCCGGAATATTTTTGAAAAACTCCAGCGCCTCTTCCACGGTCATGGCTAGAACTTCAGCAATGTTTTTAGCTTTGTATTTAATTGACAGTGTCTCCTCATTGTAACGGGTGCCTTTGCATTTTTCGCACTCAATATAAACATCTGGCAAAAAATTCATTTCAATTTTTTTAACGCCATCGCCTTCGCATTCTTCGCAGCGGCCGCCGCTGACATTAAAGGAAAACCGGCCCGGCCTATAACCGCGGCTGCGGGCTTGAGGCACTTGAGAGAATAATTCGCGAATCGGCGTAAAAACGCCGATATAAGTTACCGGATTACTGCGGGGAGTGCGGCCAATGGGCGACTGGTCAACAATCACCGCCTTATCCAATAAACCATAACCTTTAAGGCCTTTGTGCCTGCCCGGCTTTTCGGTTGACGCCCAGAAAATTTTGTAAAGCGCTTTGTACAAAATATCATTAATCAGACTGCTTTTGCCCGAACCGGAAACGCCGGTGACGCCGGTAAAAACCTTGAGCGGAATTTTGACGTTAATATCTTTGAGATTGTTGTGGGCTGCGCC
>Ga0209541_10015164_pt1 | contig 11555 bp, 10 predicted proteins | sample RifCSPlowO2_01_FD_184027 | JGI IMG/M metagenome (GOLD analysis project Ga0209541, IMG submission 184027) | Groundwater microbial communities from Rifle, Colorado - Rifle CSP2_plank lowO2_0.1 (SPAdes) (version 2) | ecosystem: Environmental > Aquatic > Deep subsurface > Groundwater | place...
AGGTTTGGTTTCGGTTGTTTTTGGTTTTGTTTTAGCTCTTGCTTTCCTTGTTTCTGCCATTTCTCAAACTTTTAATATCAACGGCAAATTGACCGATTCTAACGGTGTTGCTTTGTCAGGAACTTATAACTTTAATTTTAGCATTTACAATTCTGCTACTGGGGAGTTATTTGTGGATAAATATAAAAAGGATTGGAGTATTAAAATAGTATGATGAAGTATCAAAAAAGTATGATGAAAATTATGGAAAGCTTATTTTTCTCAAAGGAAGAAAAATCAATAGAGAAAATAATAATGGAAACAAAGAGCGGAAGGAATTCTTCTTTTAGCGCGATATCTTGGCTTGAAGAAAATGGATTTGTTAATGTTAAAAAAGCAGGCAATCAGAGACTTGTAAGTTTGAGAATTGATAATTATACTCTTCAATCTAAATATTATTTTGATTCGATTACTTTTAAGGCTCTTGACCCATTGATTAAGCTAATTATTAGGGTGTTTAGTATAAGTCTTTCTAAAAAGATTAAGTTTATTGTTTTTTTTGGAAGCGCTTTAAAGAGAAGTAACTTTTCAGATATTGATATTCTTTTATTAGGCAATGAAATCACTAAGAATGATATTAAGGCACTTTTTCCTGTTAGGGATAGAGTTGAAAGACTTTATGGAGTTATATTAAACATTCATAAGGCTGAGGTGAATATAAATAATCTGTTTAAAGGAATTGTTGTTTATCAGCAGTCTTATATAAGTTTTATAAATGATATTGAGAAGCAATATATTGAGTATATGGAGTGGTGTTATGAATATATAAAGAATCCTGGTGAATCTATTGCTTTTGAAAACTCTATATTAAATTTAGCTTATTGTTATAATTATTTAAACAATGTTTTTCCTGAGACGAAACTCGGCGTTTTAGAATACTTTAATAAAAAGTTTAAAGTAAAAAATTTGGATGAACTAAAAAAAGCAGGTATTGAAATTGGAGAAAAAATATTTAAGTGAAATGGCGCTTGCTGAAGAGTTTTTGAAATCGGCTAAATATAGTCTAGACTTTAGTATGAGGACATCTGCTAATCGGCTGTATTTTGCTCTTGAGAAGGCGGTTGTTTCTTATGTTCTATTTAAGGGAAATGAAGTTTCTAAAAATCATCAGAAGATTTGGGAACTTTCTTCAAATTTACTTGGGGAGGAGTATTATTCTGTTTTGAGGGAATTGTATGACCTTAGAATGCAGGCAGATTATGGAAGAATAAGCGTTTTTTTAGAACTAAGTTTAGAAGTTCTGAAGAATAAATTGGTTAAAGTTGAGTCTTTAATTAATAATATTAGATTAAGGCTGAAAGATGATGCGCCAAACGAAAAAGATGGAAAAAATAATAAAATAGAAGGAAAGGGCAGGGTGGGAAGCGATGGGAAATGAAATAATTGCTTCTTTAAAGAAGCATCCTCTAAAACCTAGATTGCCTCATATTCTTACAGACAATTCTGATAATTGTAGCATATTTTGTTCAGAATTCTCTGTCTACACAATTCAGTCTTTATGCGTTATAATCAACAGAATTGTGCATAATACAGGAAATACTGTGATTGTGACATTATTTAGTCCTGAAGAGATGGTGGAAAAAACTAGGGAGAAAAGTGACCAGAAAATAATCAAATTAATATCTCAAAATTCAGAAATTACATTGGAAGAGCTTATGCATAAATTAGATTTTTCAGCGAGCGGAATCAAAAAAATAATTAAAAATCTTAAAGAGAAAGGCATCTTAAAAAGAGTTGGCGCTGACAAGGGCGGATATTGGGAAATAGTTTTAAGAGAAGATAATAAAAGGAGTGATGGCGATAATAATATGAGGAATGATGAATAAAAGAGGTTTGGTTTTGATAGTTTTTGGTTTTGTTTTAGCTTTAACTATATTTACTATAAATTTGGATGCTGATTTTGGAAAGGTTTATATATTATTAAATGCTTTAGGAATTAGCAGCTTTACTGCTGTGAGTATGCTCCCCGGTGATCTGAATGGGTTGCCGGATGAGTCTTTTTTTCTAAGAGGTTTTTATTGATGGAAGAAACACTTATTTTTGTTGATGATGGTTTTTTTAGGCTTGTAAAAAAGCATTTTGAGGAGAAATCTAAAAAAAAGAAAAGGTTCTTACAAACTTTTAGAAATATATGCAAGACAGAAAATTTTAGTTTAAAGCATTTATTTATTTATTCTGCTCCACCTTTTCAATCGGAAAATCCTTCCAAAAAAGAAAATAAGTTAAGAGAAGATCATGATAAACTTAAAAAAATGTTGCAAAACAAGAATTGGATAACTTTTAGAGAGGGTAGGTGTCAGAGACTGAGAATTGATGGAGAATATAAATTCTTTCAGAAAGGGGTCGATATATTACTAGTTATTGACTTGATGAGGTTTCAGAAATATTTTACAAATATCAAAAAAATAATTCTTGTGGCATGCGATTCTGATTTTGTGCCTGCCATAAAACAGTTAATAAATGAAGATATTGAAGTAATTCTTTATACTTATTTTGAGAGAAAAAGAAATTCTCGTTTTTCAAGATATAATGAACTGTTAGATGCTTCTTCAAGATGGGTAAAACTTAAAGAAGAAGACTTTGATGATCCTTCTTTAATTAAAAATGTGAAAAAGGAGGGATCTAAATTATAGGTAATTTGGTTGATTAATCTAATTGTTTTTCAAATTACTTTATTGAAGGATTAAGGACTATAAAGTCTTGAGTGATACTATTAAAAGGAGAATGATTATATAAATAAAATAAGGATGGGGATGAAATTTAATTTGGCGCTGATTGTATTTGTTTTAGCTCTTGCTTTCCTTGTTTCTGCCATTCCTCAAACTTTTAATATCAACGGCAAATTAACTGATTCTAACGGTGTTGCTTTGTCTGGAGATTATAATTTTAATTCGTTTTAAAGGCAGAAATTTCTAAATTAACTTATTTTCAGGCCATACTTTGAAACTAGATAATGATAATATAAATAATCTTCTTTTAAATTCGGATTGTGGCACAATGTTTAATAATTTATCTAACGAGTATGAGATAGAATCTATTAATGGTGGATTGATTTTAATAAATATTATTCCGAAAGATTCTTTTGGGGGAAACTTTATCTTATTTAAAAAATGCCTGTCAAAAGTTAATAAAACTCTTTTTTCTAGTTTAGATAATTCAAATATTTGATTATCTTTTGAGCCAGATTTAACTCTTTTTGTATAAAATCCATTTTCACAAAGTATTTTTATAATTTTTATAGGTATATGTCAAAGTGTTTCTGATGAACACTTTGAGCATCCAAAAAACTAGACTTCAAAGTTTTTTTGATTTTCATCTGCCAAGATAGAAATTTTAGAAGGAAACATACTTCTCGCTTTCAATAGATTTGGAAGCGTAATTAAGCGCGGAAAGAATGATTTTTTTATTTAATTCTGGAAAATAATCTTCAACGATCTCTTCAATAGTAATTCCGGCTCCTAGGAGTTCTATGACTTGTCCAACTAATATTCTGGTTCCTTTAAATGTAAGGGAACCTCCACATATTTCACTATCTGACACAATATAATCATTCATTTCTATTCTCATATTAATGATGACAATCTTAAATATTTAAAACTTTCTAGTGAGAATTATCTAAATTATTTTAAAATGTTCGGAAAATATCTTTAATATGTCAAAGTATTTGAAAATTTATTACTTAAAATGTGTAATGTTTTAGAAATTTTTAGCTGAAAAATTATTTAAAATTATTAGTTTTTTAGCGCATTAAACTGGGAATGTAAGTTAATATGGTTTATCGAGGGTAATTAGCTTATTTTGAAGAAATAAGTATATAAATGGCGGATGCATAAAAATAGGGAGAGTTAGCTTGGATTAGATTAAAGATAATTTAAGAAAATTTTAGATTTCATCATTTAAGAATAATTTAAGCAACTCTTCAGTTGTGTACACTGAAACTAATGATTGCGCCTTTAAATGCGGGTCATTTGACCAAATAGATGCGTTTTTAGAAAAAGCTAATGCTAGAAAATCAATATCATCTGGGTCTGGAATTAGTTCTATTGACTTATTGAGAAAATCTTCGTACTCTGAAGAATTAAAGAATTCAATTAATTCTTCAGCTTCTGTTTGTCTCATTTCAAATTCCTGTTCAGAAAGCCCTGATTTTTGCAAACATATTTCTTTATATTTATTTAATTCTAATTTTATAAATTCTGGAGCTAAGAATATAGCTCTAATTGATGAAAATAAGTATGAGGAAGTTGAACTTGGGTTCATTATTGCAAATAATGCATTGTTATCTAATATTAGTTTCATTATAGATTTTTACTCAGATAATATTTCTTTTCTTTTATCTGAAGATAATTTGCTTGATAATTCTTCTTTCTTCTCAGTGGAAAGTTCAGATAGTAATTTTTTGAATCTTCCTTTCTTTGCTTTTCTACCTAGTTCAACTGACCAATTAATTAAATCTTGTTCTTCTTTAGATTTAAATCTTTTGAGCAATATCTGCTTTAGTACTTCTCTTTTAACCATAGCCACAAGCAATTTAGATAAATCTATGTTGGACTCTTCTGCCTGTTTCTTCAATTCTTCTGGCACATTTATTACTAATTCAGTCATAGAAAAGAATGTTGATAATAACTATATAAATATTTCTGTGCAGAAAATTTTAGAAGCCAACGGGAATCTTTTTGCTGAGAAATTCATCTGAATTTTTAGGATATTGAAATATGTTTTTAGCGCATTAAATAAAGAAAGTCCTAAATATATGTTATCGACGGCATTTTATCTATAGCTGAGAAATAAGTATATAAATGCTGAATGCATAAAAATAGGGAGAAGTGATGAGTAAAAAAAGAGGTTTGGTTTTGATAGTTTTTGGTTTTGTTTTAGCTCTTGCTTTCCTTGTTTCTGCCATTCCTCAAACTTTTAATATAAATGGAAAATTGACTGATTCTAACGGTGTTGCTTTGTCTGGAGATTATAATTTTAATTTTAGCATTTATAATGTTGCAACTGGAGGGACTTATCTTTGGAACAGTGGAGTTATGGCTGTGACTACTGATTCAAATGGGATTTATCATGTAATTTTAAATAATGTGAATTTGAATTTTTCTGAACAGTATTTTCTTGGGATTAGAGTTGGGACTGACAGTGAAATGAGTCCTCGACTTAATTTGACTTCTTCTCCTTATGCTTACATGGCGCAGAATGTTACTGTTGGTGGAATTATTTTTGATTCAAATATTGATGCTGGAGCGAGGAATTTCACAACTACAGGAACAGGGTTTTTTGGGTGGCTGGGGAGTTTGACTTCGAGGATTTCTGGTTTGTTTGTTACTGATATAAATGTGAATGGGACTTTTAATGTTTCTAACTTTTTCTTTGTTAATGGGAGTAGTGTTGGGATAGGAACTGCTAATCCAGCTACTGTGCTTCATGTTAATGGAACGACTAGGATAATAAATAACAACCTTTCAACAACATCTAATTTGGAATTAAGAACTTTCAGAACAGGAGTAGCAACAAATAATATAGTAAGTGGAATAGATTTTGTTAGTGATGATACTTCAATTGGATCCGCTCAAATTGTCTCATACATGCGTGCTGAAGCAGATGGAACTCATAGTTCAGTAGGTTTTCCAACTAGGTTAGTATTTGGAGTAACTAATGGAACAGTATCCAACGCTTCGAATGCAGTAGCAATAGATAGCACAGGATTTGTAGGTATAGGCACAATAGCTCCTACTTATAATCTTGAGGTTTCAGGAGATAATGATGGTGCTATTACCTTATTTAGATTAGAAAATGCAGACACAACTTATAGCCAAACAGTAGATTTTCAGCTTGATACAAACAAGGATTTAGTTATTTCGGGAGGTAGTTCGGCTGGAGGAATTAGATTTGACATGGGCACAAGAGGTTACTTCTTTGAGAATGGTAACGTTGGTATAGGCACAACCACTCCTTCAAATCTCTTAGACGTGCGTGGGGTAATTAACGCATCTGCTGAGATTTATGTTAAAAATGGAACGGCTGTTTCTCCTTGGTTATATAACCAGACAACTGCTGCTTTGACTCAAGCATATTGGAATTTGTCAGGCACAAGTCTTTTCCCCAATAGTCTTGGATATAATGTTGGTATTGGGACTGCAAGTCCGCTAAGTATTTTGCAGGTAAAAAGTACTAGTTTAAGTCTAGATAGCGATGATTTTACAGGTCTATACATAGACAATTCTGGAATAACTTCAGCGGAGGGTGCTTTTGGGGTACCGATTGAATTTTCACGCTTGGGTCTAGCTACCAGAAAACGTGCTGCCATATCTGCGGTTCAATCAGGATCAAGTGCTAGCCAAGTAGGATTATCTTTATTTGTATCTGATGGGACTACTAATTCCACAAATCCGATTATCGAAGCTATGAGAATTGCGGCAGGTGGCTTTGTTGGAATTAATACAACATCACCTAATTATTTGCTTGAACTTAATTCAAGAGACAAGTCACTTAATGTGAGTAATAGTTTGTTTGTTAATTCTTCTAGTGTTGGAATTGGAACTGCGAATCCTCTTGGAAAACTTGTAGTGTCTGGAAAAAATGAAAGCAATGTTAGTCTTTTGTTCCGATCTGATGATAGTACTCTTGCAAATACAGATTTTAGTGTGGCTCGAATTCAGGCTGGATTTAAAACAACTGCATGGAATTCTTCATATTTAACTTTTGCAACAATGAGCACTGGAGAAGGAAATTATATAGATACAATGACTTTAACTGATGCGGGGAAAGTAGGTATCGGCACAACTGCTCCAACTCATACATTAAATGTAGTTGGTACTAGTAATTTTACTGGAAATATTTATAGTAGTGGGAATATTACACTTTCAGATCTTAATAGTGTTCTTTATCTAGCAGGCGGGACTTCAAATTATATTGACTTTGCTAATGCAGGTTTGGGAGATCCTACATCAACAGCAGGTTGGAAGCTGGCCTTATATAATAATCCCAGTGATTCAGGAGCTTATGGATTAGGCGTTTCTGCAGGACAGCTTTGGCTTCATTCAGATGCAGATATTGCTTTATGGTCAAGTCAAGTTCAGAGAGTTTTATGGGACGAGTCTGATAATAGTCTTGAGATTACTGGTAATTTTTCAACTACTGGTAACATAGGTATCGGCACTTCAACTCCCTCTAATAAATTAGATGTCAGAGGAGACATAAATGCATCTGCTGAGATTTATGTTAAGAATGGAACTGCTGTGTCTCCTTGGTTATATAATCAGACTGCTGTTTCTGGAACAGGTAACTTGAGTGGTGGGGGGACTGCTGGGTATATTCCGCAGTTTTCAGGGACGAGTGGGTTGAATAGTTCTCCAATTTATACTAGTGGTGGTAGTGTAGGTATTGGAACGCTTACTCCGACACATAAATTAGATGTTGATCTTGGAGTAGTTACTGGTAATGATCAAATAGATGAGAATCAAGGGTTTAGAGTTTCTGGAGATGCTACTGGAAATACTGGTTGGGCCGGATATCTTATTAGTTTGAATAGTTCTACCGAGAATATAACTGGAGTTGTTAGATTAGCTAGAACTTCTGGTACTGCTTTCCTTGGAATGGAGATGGCTTCAAAGTCAAGAGATGGTATTAGGTTTCTAACTAATACTTCTGGACTCATTCCAACAGATGAAAGAATGAGAATAACTAGTGCTGGTCTTGTGGGGATTGGTACCCATGCACCTACTTCATTATTGCATGTGAATGGGACTGGGGCTTTACTTAATGTGACTTCTGGAGCTACTTCCATATTATCTGCTAATGGGACAACTGTTGCGGTGGGTAGTGGGAGAATATTAACTTCTTTAGGCGGACCACAGGGCACTCAACCAATCCTCACTGTATTTAACAATGCTACATTAAACAATGTTAATTATACTGCTATTGGATTTGGTATTTATGAAGGAATAAATAATCCTAGGGCAAGTATATTTGTTGATAATTCAAATCATACAACAGGTTTTAGTTCTACATATACAAGCGGAGGATTAGATTTTGTTATTACTACTGGTGGCACTGAGAGATTTAGAATTTCTGGGGGAGTAAATGCTCCATCTGGAAGAGTTGGAATAGGAACAACAATTCCAGCAAGTATGTTGAATGTTATTGGAGATGCAAATATAACTACTAACTTGAGTGTTGGTGGGAATTTGTTTGTTAATTCCTCGAGCATCGGCATTGGTGGAACTGCAATAGCACAAGCACAACTAAGCTTACAAAATACTAATTCATCTTATATTATTATCAAAGCTGATACTGATAATGTTGGAGGAGAAAATGAAAATCCTGCTATTGGGTTTCTACAGGATGGTTCTAGTACAATGACTTCAAATACTCAAGTAGGCGGATTTGTAGGACTTACAAGTGTTGGTAAGAGCCCTTTCAATGCACTATTTACAGATTCTTTGAATGATGCTTTGTTAATTGGAACGATTTATACAGGTTCGGAAATCCAATTTGGAGTGAATAATACCGTGGCAATGACTATATTAGATGGTGGCAATGTGGGGATAGGCACAACTGCTCCTTCAAACAAACTTGATGTTCGCGGAGACATAAATGCATCTGGGAATATTTACTTTAATAACGGTACTCTTGTTGGACTTGGTAATGTTTCTGGAGGAGGAACTGCTAATTATATTCCTCAATGGTCTGGGACAAGTACATTAAATAATTCTCCTATTTATACCACTGGTGGTTTTGTGGGAATTGGTACTACAAATCCAGTCAATCCATTACATATTGTTAGTAGTGCTGGGACAGTTTTGAATATAAGTGCTGGTGCTGCAAGCGCAAATATGAATATATTATTACATACAGTAGGAACGACTAAGTATTCACGTTTAACTTTAGACGCTGGGGGTAGTTCAGAAATACTTTTGAATAAATTAGGAACAAATAAATGGTTATTAACTTCTGATTATGCAAAGGGCGATTTATTTTCTATTCAAGGTGGTGCAGGGGCAGGAGTTCCATATTTATCTATAAATCAAACAAATGGTTTTGTGGGTATTGGAGTAGAGAATGCGACGCAAAAATTAGATGTTCGTGGAAATATCAATACTACTGGAAATATTACAATGTGGGATGGTAATCAATCTTTTTCAGTTAGAGGTGATGGGGGAGCATTAAGCGAACAATTTGGATTTAATGCAAGGGCTATTGGGGCTGGAAGTACTGCTCTAGGAAACGGTGCTTTGGCAAATGCAAGTAATACGGTAGTAATAGGTGAGGGTGCAATTGCTTATGGAGCTCAAAGTATAGCAATAGGAAGAGATGCTTTAACATCTCAGCAATCAGCTATTGCAATAGGACAATCTTCAATGGCGGCTATATTTGGTGTTTCTATTGGAAATGCAGCTAATTCATCAGACAATGGGGCAATTGCAATAGGACAAAATGCAAGTGCTACAGGAGCTAGGAGTATAGCAATCGGAGAAAACTCCAGAGCAACTGCACAGGGTCAATTAGTTATTGGGGCATACAGGCCTAGCTTTTACGTGAGTGATGCATATTTTGGAAGTGGAGTTACAGATGTAAATGTAACTAATTTTACACTTCATGCAACTGGTGGAAGTGGAACAGATATTACGGGAGGATATATTTCTATTGCTGGTGGAAGGTCTACTGGAAATGCAACTGGCGGAGAAATAAGATTTGAAACTTCTGACGCAGGAGCAACTGGAAGTACTCTTAGAACTTTGACTGAGAAGATGAGGATAACAGGTCCTGGTTTAGTTGGTATTGGAACTACAACTCCAAGTGCATTACTTCATATTAAAAATAGCAGCTCTTTAAGTTCAAAGCTTTTACTTTTGGAAAATTTACAAGGTGTTAATGGAAGTTCAGCAGATATAGATTTCTCATTAGGTGGTGCGACTATAACTACTGCGAGAATATCTGCGAATAGAACGAAAGAGGGAGCGTATACAGATTTAGGGTTTAGTACTTTTGATGGTTCTAATTTATTGCAGAGAATGACTATTAAGTCTGATGGGAAAGTGGGAATCAATGATACATCTCCAGATGCATTACTCGATGTTAACGTTGGTTCTGGTAATTTAAGAGTTACCTCTGGTGGAACGGATAATGTTCAAATGCAAATGGTAGGGAGTTCAGGAGCTTCTGCGAATGTTATGTATGATACAGGTGAACTTTACTTTGACTTAAATACGGCAGGAAATCACTTTATCTGGCGACAAGCTGGACAAGTAGAGCGCATGAGATTAGACAGTAATGGAAATCTTGGAATTGGGACGGCGAGTCCTGGTGAAAAATTGGAAGTTTTAGGCAATATTTCGATTAATAATACTAATTTTTATAAGGCAAAAAGTTTAACTGGGACAGCATATTCTTTAGCAGGTATTACATCTGGAAATGTCATTCAAATTGGAGCTATTGATTACACAACCGCTGGAACTATATTTGCAGGTGGAGATAATTCAAAATTTACAACAGGTGGAGCAGCCGGAACAACGAGGATGACTATTGCTAATGGTGGCAATATAGGTATAGGAACTGCTTCTCCTAATTATGCTCTTGAAATTAATAATAATACTAAAGGTTTGAATGTAAGTAATAATTTATTTGTTAATGGGAGCAGTGTGGGGATAGGCGTGGTTAATCCTTCTCAAGCTTTAGAAATAAATGGTAGTCTAAAACTTATGAATGGTTCAACTAATTCTTTCATTTATTTGCCTAGAGGTTCTGCACCATCTATATATACATATTTAACTCATGGTCAGATTGGAACAGTTGGGTCTGATGGACTTAGTATTTATTCAAATAGTGTTATACGTGCAAATTTTCATGATACTGGATATATCACTTTAACACCTGCTACATATTTCGCAGTGAATACTAGTGCAATTTATCTTAATGCTACTGTTGGTAATGTGGGGTTAGGCACAACTACACCAACACAAAAACTGGATGTAAGGGGAGATATTATATCTACAAATGGAAATGGTAATGTAACTATTGAAGGTAATAGTAATAGTCCGGCGATAGCTATAAACCGATTGGGCACTAATAATTACGGACAAATTCGTTTTCAAACCGCCAATGTAAACAAATGGATAACTGGTCTGGCAGATTCTGATATTGCAGGAGATGGATCGGAATTTTTTATCGGTCAAAGTTTAGGTGGTGGATCACCATCAATATGGTTGGAAACTAATGGCAATGTTGGTATCGGAACGACTGCTCCATCAAATTTACTTGATGTTCGTGGAGTGATTAATGCATCTTCAGATATTTACTTTAATAATGGGACTAAAGTTGGAAGTGGGAATTTAAGTGGTGGGGGAACAGCTGGGTATATTCCGCAGTGGAGTGGAACGAGTGGGTTGAATAATTCAGTTATATTCCAGATTGGAAGTCAAATAACGATAGGTTCAACTTCTGCATTTGGAGGAGTATTAAATGTTTATGGTTCGCAACCTAAAATTACCCTTGTTGACTCTGCATCAAGTAACAAA
>Ga0209541_10015165_pt1 | contig 11554 bp, 14 predicted proteins | sample RifCSPlowO2_01_FD_184027 | JGI IMG/M metagenome (GOLD analysis project Ga0209541, IMG submission 184027) | Groundwater microbial communities from Rifle, Colorado - Rifle CSP2_plank lowO2_0.1 (SPAdes) (version 2) | ecosystem: Environmental > Aquatic > Deep subsurface > Groundwater | place...
TGCTTGTTTAATTGATGGTTTAATGGGCAAAGACACCGCCGCCGTCAACACAAACGCCACAAACACTCCCCCATTTATCATCGACGGACCAACCCCGAGTAACCCCCTCCACCATTTAGGAAAATACTTTTTAGGAATTTTCATGATTAACCTCGCCAAAATTTCATAAGCCATTTGTTCCATTACAATCGCTATTCCCACAAACGCGAACGCTTTTGCCCACCCATGAGAAATAGAAAACATCTCCACCAATATTCCAGCTGTCCACAAATAAGTTCTAAACGCAACCAGAAGAGATATCAAAAATGACAGCAACTGTGCCGCAAGCCAAAAGATTCCCTTTTTCCACCCATCCCACACAAAGCACAGCAAAATCAACACAATAACAAAATCAACCCAATTTTCCTGAAAAAACATAAACTAATTATACCGAACCCCCGTCTTCAGCTCCGAACAACACTTCAAAAGTCCTCAAAGATAAATCCATGAAAATTTTCATTTTGTCATCGCAGTTTATTACCAACTGATTTTCCACAGCACCAACTCCAATGCCACGCGCTGGAGAATCAGCTAAAGCCAGCGCCACACCTGATCTATCTCTTAATATCACTGGGGTTTCCTCCCCAATCTGTATCCAGGCCTTTTGTCTGCCATCCATATCCACCCCCATCACCAAATAAGCAGCTCCAATACCATCAACCTCATTCTCCCCCAGCAACCGATACATAGAGGCAACAATCAAACTCTGCTCACCAAACGTAGCTGCTTGCATTTCCTTAGACCACTGATCAAAATTCACTTTCTCAAACCCCAAGCCATCACATATATCATCAGCATGAGCCAACTGGACTTGCCCACTTATGCGTCCTACCGCTACTTCTATATCAATTTTAGCTCCCATATCAAGTTACCGCGAATATATCAACGGCCCAAAGGTTTGTCAAACATACGCTCATACAGTTCCTCACCATTTCTTAACTTCTTTATTGCCCACAAAAACAGCTTACCCTTATGTCGTACATCTCGCGCATCTTTCACAAATGCCCGCGCCTTTTCCATCAAGCCCCTATCTACGGTTTTGGCCAATTTAATGTATAGCGACTTTTGCTTCTCCTCCCCCATCTCCATCGCCAACCTATATCCATAATCCTGAAATTCCTGGGAAATATATTTCCCTTTATCATCCAGGTTATAACCTTTCAGCAACTGCTGCATTGATTTCATCGATTACCCCCTCAATAATCCCCTTCTCTTCTGGTAAAAATTTTCCCAATACATCCTTATTGTCTATTCCAATCCTCACCCTCCAAAAATCTTTTGTTCCCAAGGCTTGCTCTATAGAACTCACTCCATTATGCACTTTTGGGCCTTTTCCAAATTGGATTTTGTATTCTCCCAATCTAATATCCAAGTCATCATGTATAACATACAAGTCCTGCAAATCAATTTTATAAAAATTAACTATCTTCTGCACCGCCTCGCCACTATTATTCATAAAAGTCTGCGGCTTAATCAACAATATACTATCCGTTTTTGCCACCTCACTATTGAATTTTTTCTCATACCTAAACCCTGTACCAAGCTTGTCCAAAACCACAAAACCAACACTGTGCCTTGTGTTCTCATATTCCTGCCCTGGATTTCCCAAACCTACAATTACTTTCATCTACCTCCTTTACCCTTCTTCCATTTTACCCCCTCAAACATTGGTCTGAATAAATCTTCTTCCATAGGAATCTTGGTATCCACCCGCTTTTCACTAAACTCAAGCCAAGGCACATCGGTAATTACAGCCAAGGGGGTCTGTTCACTAGCCTCTCCCATCACTACTACTGCTGCTGCAGCTAACGCCTCCGCCACATTGGTAACGGTTACTTTCAAAGGTTCTCCAAAAATGTCCGGGCGACCAATATAATCTCTTAGCGGGTTAAATCCATACTGGGCCAAACAAGTACCCACCACCCCCCGCCGCAACGGCACCACATGACTATCAGTCATCAACACCCCCACCTCTTTAACTCCATACTCATTCATAAACCACCCATGCAACCCACGCACCACCTCATCCATGTTCTCTGGCCACAACACAAAATACCCATTGGCATTGGATTTATCAATTCCCGCCGACGCAATCAAAGTATTATTCTTAATGGAAAATAATAGATGCTCTCCCGGCACAATATCCCGCCTGATATACAAATCGGCTTCTTGCTCTGTCAGTTTGTCTCTGTCTACCCCTGGCCGAATTTTAACGCACCTCCCCTGATGAATCGCCACTATTTTACTGGTCACCACTACCACGCTCCGCTCTGGTAAATTCTTTATGCTTTGACGAATGGCCACGTACAAATCATCCTTCGGCGGCAACAACTTTTTCGTCCTAATTACCTCAACTTTCATACTCTACCCGATATTCTAGCAACAAAGTCCCCTGATCATTTAATTGCCTAAATTTCTCCAGCTTCAAATTCACCCCAGTGATTAAGCCATTCAACAAATTTTTCCCTCCCCCAAAAACTACTGGCTCAACAGTTACCAACAAACGCGTAATAAGTTTCTCACGCAAAAATATCGCTGCCACTTCGCTTCCTCCCACCACCAGCATATTCTTCATTCTCGGTATCTTATTGGTAAACTTTACCCATTTATTATCGTTATAATTTTCTGGATGCCTCGTCATCACTATCCTCACTCTCCCAAACTTATGCTCCATTAAATGCTTGGCAACCTCATACGTCTTTCTCCCCATCACTATCACTTCCGCTGCCTCAACCAACACAGCAAAATGCTCCTGATCTTCTCTCGAGGACCAGGGACGCACATCCACCTCATCTCCCCGGGTAACCCGCCCATCAACCGACATCACCATTACCAATGTCACTTCTTCAGCCATCTTACCCCAATATAAGTAAGCGGTGTTTGGATCACCGACATACCGCATTTCAACAACCAGTATGGCCAAATCAGCGATATTATGAACCAAAAGTTTCCCGGATTATAAAACGCCAAAAACATAAATATAACCGTGTCAAATAATTGCCCCAAAAAATTCGACACATTATTTCTCAGCCACAAACGATTTTTGCCCAGCTTCTCTCTAATCTTCGCAAATACATATACGTCAAACCGCTCAGCCAACCAAAATGCAGTCAAACTAGCCACAATTATCCGCAACGACTTCCCAAACACATGGGTATAAGCAGTATTATCTGCTACGAATCTCTTGGCAGGTGGCAATGCAATAGAAAGTAAGGTATAAACGGCCAAGGCAATTAATATATATCCTGCACTTTTGACAAAACTCCTAGCCCGCTCCTTACCATACACCTCGGCCACGATATCATTAATCGTAAATGTCAGCGGGAACACAAAAATAGCCACCGACGCATTCACCCACCCATTAACAGTAAAAACTTTACCTCCCAATAACTCTGCTGCAACTACCGCCGCTACATAAACAGACAACAAAAAATCTAATTTCTGTACCCCACGCATTAGGAGATTATACCCTATTCCCCCACAAATCGATTCGCCCATTTACCCACCAGGGGTAACAAAAATCGCTTGCCTTTTCCACCTTCAACCATCCCCACCAACCACAAGACAAATATTACCAATATCCAAAATGGCAAAAATACCCACCCCAACGCCCCCAAAAAGCTAAACAGCATAAAACCCGCATAAGCGAGCACGGCTAGAAATAACGACTGCAACGCATGAAATCGTACAAATTTATCGCCACGAAGCATCAGTAATAATGCACCCAAAACCGGCAAACCAGGAGGCAAATAGGCAATTATTGCTGCAGTACGTCGCTTAAAACCAGCCACTCGTTTGCTCATACCTCCATATTATAGAGTTTTTTATCAACTGCACCCAAATCATATTTATAGCGCTCATTCCCGCGCAAAAAATCTACCCTTTCTATCTTTGATTTTATCGCTTGTTCTATGATCATTCCAAACAAAGCTATCCCTACCCCAGAACCCATGTAACCAGAATTATACAAATACCAATTATTCTTCCACTCAAACCCCAGTACCATTGCCATATCACCAAGCGCAAACAATTTCCCCAACTTAACTATTTTCCTAAAAAAAATTTCCATCTCCGGGTCCATAAACCGTCTCTTCTCCTCAGAACTACCTTTTACTAATTCAATAAACCTATCCGCATCTTTATCTGAAATTTTTTCTATTACCATTATCTCCCCCTTCACTTGCCTCATTTTCCTTTTTAATTCATGTCGCTTCTTCCTACCCAAACTTAGCAAATAATTCTCCCACGATCGTGGTACATCTATCTGCGGCGCCACTTCTTGCAACCTAATCTTTCCCAATTTTGACAGCACTTCAAAACTCGGACTCTCCTCCCTCACAAAATCCAGCATAATACTTGATACGTTATACGTCATACGCAAATGCTTCAGTATTTGCTGCCATACTTCCTGCTCTCTTCCACGCTGCGCCACAATATCCCCAAAATCCGCCAAACCATGCATTGCCCCAAAAATGATTTTCTTATCTCTCTCCTCAAATACTCCCACTCCCACCAACTTCCCCTCGTCATACACTCCCAAAATAAAATAATTCTGCCATGCATTGACCCAAGCTGGAGCCTGAAACACTGTGGCAGTGTCACTTTCCAAAAGCAACCGTTCCCAATCTTCCCTAATCTGCGATAGATTCTTAACAACTTCAGTTATAATACGCATATGAACCCCTATTTCTCTATTATCATTCCCACTCTAAACGAAGCCAAATTTTTACCTGACTTGCTTAAAGATTTAAGCCACCAAACCAACCAAGACTTCGAGACTATTATAGTCGATGGCCAATCAAAAGATCACACCCAAGCCAAAGCCGAAAGCTTTCGAACCAAACTCCCATCTTTGAGTATCCTCAGCACCACCAAACATAACGTCTCTTACCAACGCAACCTTGGAGCAAAAAAAGCCCAGGGTAAAATCTTATTATTTCTGGATGCAGACGGTGGTCTCCCACCATTCTTTTTGGACGGCATCAAATATAAGCTATCAAAGAACCCTGTGGATGTATTCACCTCATGGATTAAACCAGACTCTACCAACCCCCAAGACACAGCCATCGCTACCATCATCAACCTAAGTTTTGAAGCCAGTCGCTTACTCGATATCCCCACCGGCTTCGGTGCCATGCTCGGATTCAAAAAAACCGCCTTCGCCAAACTCAGAGGTTTCGCAGAAGACATCACCTATGCTGAGGACCAAGAAATTATTCGCAGGGCCCTGGAAAAAAAGCTAACTTTCACCATATACCCCGACCCCCATTACGTCTACTCATTCCGCCGATTGAGAAAACAAGGCACCCTAAATACCCTCCGCCAATTTGCCAAACTGCAAACCAAATTAGCTATCGCTGGTTACCCAAACCACACTAAAAAAGACTACCCCATGGGGGGCCATTACTTTAAACCGGATAAACAAAAACCCACCATTCTCGACAAAATAAAACAACTGTTAGCGTAACCACTCCCACAACGCAAACAAACCATAAATCAACACCAACACCCCTCCTTCCCATCTATCCAAACGTTTCTTGGTCCGCACCAACCACCAAAACACGCCAAAAACTAGTACAAAAGCTACTGTAGCCACCAAATACGACTCAACATCCCGCTCACTTAAACGAATTGGCACAATCAAAGCAGTCACCCCCAAGATCAAACTTGAATTCGCCACTATCGACCCCAGCAAATTACCATACACCATCCCCACTTCTTTTTTCCGAATCGCCTCAATTTCAAATGACAATTCCGGCAAGCTCGTACCCACCGCCACCAAAAATAAACCCACCAAAAAAGGGGCCACTCCCAATTCACCTGACAATCTCACTGCCGCTCTCACCAACTGATCAGCGGCAAAAATCAACACCACTGCCCCCACCAATATCCATACCACATCTTTTTCTTTTTCTACCCATCCCACCTTGCGCAGCAACCTACGAGATGCCCTAAACTGCAATGTAACCATTACGTAAATAACGTACACCAACAATAACACTACCCCATCAACCCGAGAAATTACTCCATCCAAAAACAATAACAAAGGCAGCGCTCCTGCCAAAAAGGCTGTAAAAAAATCTCGTTTCAAAAATTCTCCCACCACCCCAACACCACCTCCCAATATCGCCGCTCCACCCATAACCAACGATACATTAGCAATGTTACTTCCCAAAACATTTCCCAAAGACAAAACTGGATCACCCTCAATGGCCGCAGATATTCCTACCCATAATTCCGGAAAACTGGTAAGTAATCCCACTAAAATCGCCGTAATCCCAAACGCATTCCAGTGAGTGTCGTAAACTAACCTATTCACCCCCACCACCATCACATCAGTCGCCTTTAACAACACCACAGACAACAACACAATTAACCCTAAATCCACCATCACTTGCATACTAGATCAGTGTATCATTCCTACTTCTTCCACACTCGTTACCTGCCCAGGATTTTTGTCATCCCGAAACCGCACTAATCGTGGAAATCTCAATGCCAACTTGGCTGAATGATTAGGAGAGTTTGTCAGGTTATCAGCCGCAATCTCAACCACCAAATTTGGTTCCACCCAAACATCGGGAACAAGACTCTTGTGCACTGTATACTGCTTAGGCATAATTCGTGATTCATAATTCGTAATTCTTGTTTTTAATTCCCTCCACTGTGCATCCGAAAGCCCAGTCCCAATTTTGGCAATGGTCAAAAACTGATCCCCCTTCCTCACCCCTACCAAAAACGCCCCCAACCCAAATCCTGTCCGCTTTCCTTTGCCTCGATAATAACCCATCACCACGCAATCCAACGTATCCGATAGTCCCCCCGCCGCAGTTTCCTCTTCTTTAAACTTCACCCAATTCCAACCCCGCCTCCCCGGAATATATTCACCATCTATTTTTTTCACCACCGCTCCCTCCAAACCTTCCTGTAATTTTTGGTGATGATATTTTCGCAACACCTTGGGATCATCAGTTACAATTTCTTCAGCCAATTCAAATACCTTCTTTGGTTGTAAAATCTTCTTCAATATCTCTCGCCTCTCACGCTGCGGTTTATCCAATAAGCTTCTTCCATCTACATACAACACATCAAATACAAAAAACTTCAGCGGCACCCGCAAACTTGCTTCTGCAATCATATGTTTTCGCTTGCGAATTATTGTTTCCTGAAATGACATTAATTTTCCTGTTTTTGGATCCACTCCTACCGCCTCACTATCCAATATCACACTCTCTGCTTTGACTTCCTTATGAGCTTCCAATAATTCCGGAAACATATGCGTCGTCTCTTCTAAATTACGCGTAAATGTTCTCAGTAAATTTTTCCCTATATGAATCGTCACTCGTGTGCCATCAAATTTTGGTTCCACCGCAACTTTACCCATCTTGGCAATCATTTCATCTGCAGTTTTTAACCGCTGACACAAAGCCGGCATAATCGGCACCCCCAGCTCAGGTTTTACTTGCCCCACGAAGCCTTGGCGAAGTGGGGTTCTTTTCACCTCGCGCGCCAGGGCACCAATATCTGCTCGCACATAATACGCTTGCTCCAATTCCCCTCGCAAAGATTTATCTCCCTTTTTCATCCATGACAAAGCGTCGATGATTGTCATCACGGAAAACCCCAATCGCAATCTTCCCACCACCATCCGTGCTACATACTTCGCCCCCACCGCATCAACTCCCTTAAATAACTCCGCCAACCCATGTACTTTTCTTTCCTGACTCCCCTGCCCCCCATCCTCAGCAATTCCCTTCAACTTTCCATAAACGTCCAACACCGTCAATTTCTTGCCCCTCGAAGCTTTAGCGAAGTGGGGTCCATTATCAATTTTCAATTTCTCCGCTACTAACCCTAAGTCACCAATTTTTTTATATTCTTTCAGCACTTGCTCTTTGTCCTTACCCACCGCTTCAGCAACGGCTCGCATTACCATTTTATCGGCCAAATTAAATTCCAAACTTTCATAGTGGGGTACCAATCTCCCCAGCGATAAATAGCAAATCTCCCCAATTTCTTCAGCGCTTGCTGCTTTAAATACCTCCGCCAAAATCTCTGTCATCTTCAACCTCGAAGCCGTCCCCTCCAACTGTTCAAAATACCTCGAAAGCTCAGAAAAAAGCATCTCTAATCCCTCGTAAATTCAGTCAATATGTATCTACTGGCCTTAGTAGAACCTCGCTTCTTCGCCACACCCTTTTTAATCAAATCGTGCAAATCACGCAACAAGGTATCACGCGAGATCATGGGGAAAACTGCCGCAGCATCTCCAGTCGTAATCCATCCGTTATTCGCCTTCATCGCCTCAATCAATTTAATTTGTCGGGTAGTCAGAGCCACTTGCCCCCCAAGTTCCCGTTTATATTGCAAATCCCGCGATAGCGACAACACCTTTTCTTTGATTTTATTCAATTCTACCGCCAACCCCTCAGCAAAAAATTCCAACCATGGTGTCACCTCACCGTTATTTGCAGCCACAGATTGCAAGCTGCCATAATACTCTGCCGGATGAGTATCATAATACTCCTCCAAAGAGAAAAACCGCTTTATGTCATATCCCTCTCGAAAGAGTACCAACAATGTCATACCTCGTGCCACCCTACCGTTACCATCTATAAACGGATGAATCCGCACCAATTCATAATGCATTATCCCAGCTCTCAGCACCGAATGAACTTCCCGGGCAACGGCTGAATTAAACCACGCAAATAATTCATCCAATTGGTAGGGCACCTCAACGGCCGGAGGCGGACGAAAAGTAACCTCTCCGGTGCGAGAATTACGAATCACTACTTGAGTCAACCGATACTGCCCTGATCTGCCCTCTTCTAAAATTTTCTGAGTCGTCACCCGATGAATTTCTTTCAGCTCAGTCTTTTTGTATATCCCCTCTTCATCTTTTGTCTCTCTCCCCAACTTCTCCAAGTAATCAATCACATTGCGGTAGTTGATCACCTCCTGAATATCCCTTTCTCTCGCCGTTACATCCGCCTTTTCCGCCGCCTGTTGCGCATTATCATTTACCCCCTGCACCTCCACTAATCGTTTCGCCTGTTGCAAAGATAGCTCATTACCTTCCAGCGCAGTTCCATGATGCACGGTCCGCACTAAAGCCGATTGCCTAAAGTCAATTTCATACGCCGGTACTAGCGGTGCATTCTCGATCACCTCTTTGGCCACCTCTATAGCCCCAATGTGTTTGAGAATCTGGTTAGTTATGGTAAACTTCGGCTGAAACATAAGATTATTTTCGCATTTTTTGCAAGAATCATCAATGGCCAAAAAAATTATTGTTCCCAAAAACCACAAAGACTTACCCGTTTCAATCGTCAAACAAATGCTGGCCTTGGCAACCAGCGGCTTTGGCCTGGTAGCCGCCCTCGCCTGGAATAATGTCATTCAAGCTCTGGTCAACGACTACATCAAACCATATGTTTCCAAGGGATCTGGCATCATCTCTCTGATAATTTACGCCATTGTCATCACTGCTTTGGCAGTCTTCATCACCCTTCAACTCACTAGACTGGAACAAACTCTCAGTACAAAGAAGCCAACACAGTAGGCACTTCATTGACCAAATCACCGGCATTGAAAAATACCCCCACCCGCTTATACAAATTATCTCCGGCTTTTTTATTGACATAGCTTCCCGTAGTTGCAGCGAACCATGCATCGTTTTTGCAATAAAGCGCTCCAACTAATCCCGCCAGCACATCTCCCGTCCCCCCTTTAGTCATACCTTCGTTTCCCCCCGACACTGTCTCGCATTTTTCCGCCGAACATACTATATCCTCTGGTCCTTTCAACACCACCACACAATTATATTTCCTAGCCAATAAGGTCTGACCTTGTTGCTTGTCGACTAGGTCCGACCTTTTCAATAACCCCTCAAACTCTCTTTTATGCGGAGTTAGGATTGCATTTTTTGGAATCAAATCCACATCCATTTCCTGCAACGCCCCCCCATCAATCACCCACCGTTTGTCCGGATATTTCTTTAGCAAGCCGTTAGTTATATCTGCTGTCCCATCTTCTTTTATCCTAGTCATCCCAGGGCCAATCACCACGCAATCATCTTCTCTTATATATTCCTCCACCTTCTCCCATGGCACCACAATTCCATTCCAAAACCCTTCCTTAGCCTTTTTACGCACCAATTCATTATTCTCCATCGCTGGAGAAGAAAAATGTACCAAATCCACAATTCGACTAGCCACATCCGCCGCCCAGAAAATAGATGCATGGAATAGCTCACTGCCCCCAATCACCAACAACCTCCCGTTCTGCCCCTTATGCGAATCTCTAGCTGGCCGATATATCTTCATACCCCTATTCTAACCCATACCCCACCTCTATCAACAAATCTGGTATACTGTCGAGCTACTATGGGCCTAGAAGAACATCAGCCATACACACCCAAAGATGTACTACCCACATCTCAAGAAACTTTGCCTACGCCGGAAGAGATTTGGTCATGGTTCTGGTGGAATCACATTGATTTTGGAGGAGCAACCAGTATTCTTACTGCTTTCGACGTTGAAGGAAAGAACGTGGAAGCACACCAACAAGTCCTGGCCCAACAACTGCAACAGGACCATCCAGACCTAACAATAAGCAGACACACACGTGTTGACCCGCTCCTTTTTGTGAACCTACTAACACAGGTGGTCACCCCACAAGAATTGGGCACCATGGCAACAGCCATCAATGTATACAGACTCCAACCCACACAGCTCGCCATCCTTATGCTTGAAACATGCTGCTTGAGACACGAAGATATTGCCGACAGATTAAAGGTAAGTAAAAAAGCAATCGAAAATCACGCCACCCACATTTACGACAAAATGCGCATATTCCAAGAATCCCGAAGCTCCGGCATAAATCAAGTCAGCGCTGTAGTGAGAGGGATCGAACAGGGACTCCTGCCCCCGCGACTAGTCAAAGTAATTGCCCCCGATATCCAATGGCATAATTTAACTCGCCGGGAAACGGAAGTGGCACACCTACTTCTCTCCGGCACCACCAATGGGGAAATGGCCAACCAACTATTTATTTCTCTCAAAACCCCAGATAAACACCTCGGCAATGTATACAAGAAAGCAGGATTAAAGCACGAGGAAGCTAATAATCATCGCTTGAGTGTAGCCATCCACATCATCCTTACACAACTGGGCTTCAGGCCTCTCGCAGGTCCACTTTCCCCAGCACCGCATGCACCTCTAGTGGTTAGTGGCTAAGTTTATCAGCTCCATCTTCCTTCTGTATTTAGGTTCCACTAAATGCAAATCGGTCGTAGTCAAAATGGTTTGCTGTTGTCCCACCACTTGCAACACATCTTCTCGATGTTCGTGATCCAATTCCGAAAAAATATCATCCAACAAAAGTAATGGTCTCTGCCCAATCTTACCCGTTACAAACGACAGCTCTGCCAACTTCAGTGCCAATATGGCCAACCTCTGTTCACCCCGTGAGCCATAGACACTTAAGTCTCTTTTGTTAGCGATAACCAAAAAGTTAT
>Ga0209541_10015171_pt1 | contig 11550 bp, 11 predicted proteins | sample RifCSPlowO2_01_FD_184027 | JGI IMG/M metagenome (GOLD analysis project Ga0209541, IMG submission 184027) | Groundwater microbial communities from Rifle, Colorado - Rifle CSP2_plank lowO2_0.1 (SPAdes) (version 2) | ecosystem: Environmental > Aquatic > Deep subsurface > Groundwater | place...
GTTGTAGAATATGCAGCTATCCAGCCTGCCATCAGAAGGCGTGTATTTGAATGTTACATTGCCGTCTTTTTGCGCTGTTCCGTTTGATGGCAGGTCAAGGCTTACGGTTGGGGGCGTTGAGTTAACAACGAACGAGAGGTTCATTGAAGCAGAGATTCCGCTATATGTCAGATTAACTTTTATCTCATACTTTCCGTCTGTTGAGAGTGAAGTAAAATTATAAGTATAATCCCCGTAAACAGTTGTGTTTGGCGATTTGCCTAATGCTGTTGTTAATAGATTGCTTGTTCCATCATAAAAAAGCTGGGTTCCATTAAGATAGATTGAAATGTTATAGTTGCTGACATTAGAGCCATCACTCTTGTTTATATGGCCGCTTATTGTCATGTTTTTATTTGGCGAAATATTGTAGTTGCTTAGTGCTATTGTTATGTTGAGCCAGCCAGCCTGGAAGCTGTCTATTGCGCTTATTGTCTGAGTCCAGTTAATGGTGCATGATATGTTGTAATAAGAAAGGTTTACTTTGCTGAATGATATATTACGCTCGTACAACAGGGTTGTTGCGTTAAACGTCATATTCAGTGTAGATGACCATGAGCCTGTTGAGTTTTCGCTCAATGTGCAGTTAATCTCTGAGCCATTAATTGATTGCATTGAGGTAAGGTTTGTGAAGTTTGCATAGAAATAAATTGGCTCAAGAACATTTTTTAATACGCTGTCTGTTGTGTCCCATGCTGCTAAACTGATGTCATTGCCAGTTACTGAGACTGTTTCAACAATGAATTCCTGGGTGCTGAGGTAAGGCGTGAGCCATTCTATATAATCTATTAACCCGTTGCCCTCTTTGTCATAAGCGGTGAATGCAATTTCCTGCGGTTCTGGATTCAGCCAGTAAAGTTTTACATACTCCTCTGCTGATTCTGTCTCTAGATTAGTATATGTAAGTATGTCTTTGTAATGTGTGTCTGAACTTACTGTTATTCTTTTTTTGTTTCTGCCAATTATCTGCTCTGTTTTTTCCGGCGCAGGCGTTTCATAATCTATTTCCAGGTATTTTGCTGTTCCTTCTATGACTATTTGTTTATCTTTTGTAGATTGTGTTTCAACGACCCTTTCTTTTTCTTTGGCTTTTATTTCCTGTTTTTTGTCATCAGTTATCTTTATATTTGTTGCATAGCTTGTCAGATTGATTGTTATGTTTGATGTGTTTTGATTCAGGCTTATTGTCTTTTTCCATTTTACTGGCTTGTTTATTTCTGCATAACCTTGTATTAGTGTTTCGTTAATCTCCAGTGTCGCATTAATTTCTGTGGCATTTGTTTCATTAGTTATATTTTCAATCAGTTCTGTTATTTCATAGGTTATATGCTCAATGCTTATTGTTGCGTTTGTAAGGTTGAAGATTAAAACTGGAAGTGATGTGTTGAGGCTTATGCTGCATGTTTCTATGCAAATGTCCCTGAATTGCGTAAATTCCTTATAGAATATTGCGTCGAGGCTCTGCCATTCTGAATTGTAGATTTCTGTATATGGATTTTCCAAGCTGGTGTTGTAATCAACATAGATTATTTGGGCTGAGACAATGTTGTTGTAGGATGCGCCGTATTTTCCGTAGGATAACAGGAAAGGCTCATTCCATATTTCTGATGCCGGCTTTAAGCTTATGAAGCTGCAGCATTTTTCATTGCCGTTGCATATTGTTGTTGTTTCGTCATTGTCTTTGCTGTATGTTTCCCATTTAGTGCATAGCTTATTGTAACTCAGATTATGTATTGTTGAGCTTTCTATTGTGAAGTCAATAACACCATCAGTTTTTTCAATGCCGTCATTGTCTTTGTCCCAGTCTGTCTCTGGCTTGTATTCTAATTTTATCATTATTCTTGATTCATCTGACTGGTTTGACTGATGGTTTAGGCTGGTTATGAAATTTGTTTTGTTGATGACCAAATAATAATTATTATTATCTTTCAGATACACTTCTGCAATGCCTTGCGCAGTTACTTCTCCTGTTATTTTTAATGATTTCAGTATGCCGTTATGGTCCAAGATAATCGGCTCTTCTCCTGACTCAGTTATTTTTAAGTTCAGAGTTTGGTTGTAGATATTTGTTTCTTCATAATAAGCTGCTATGATTGGCCTTATCAGGAAAGTACTCAGCAATAGAAGCAAGACTATGATTAACCATGGAGCATTCTTTAGTGCGCTGTTCTTTAAGCTAAACAAAAACAGTTTTTTCTTTATTTGGCTGTCAATTTTATTGCTCATTTTTCTTTTTTAATGCCCTGTTGTAAACAGTCCAGATTGTTGATGGATCTCTTTTAAGCAAAGATGAGATTTTTACTAAGCTGAGATTGAGCTTTTCCTTTAGGTAGAGCACAATTGTTTCAAGAACACTTAATTCCCTGTTTTTTAATATGTAAACCGGGAAATAAAATTCAGAGCCAGTTTCTTTGAATGATTCTTTTAGTTTTGCTTTTGAATTATGATAGGTTCTGCACAATGCCTTCTGGTTCCTGTTTGTTAATTCCGCTATTTTTACAAAATTTAAAGATTGGTTTTCCCTTAAATACTTTGTAATTGTTTCCAGAGAGCTGAGTTTTTTTGTAAAGATTGCTAAAGGAATCTCATTTCTTGGCTTTTGCAGGTATGAAAGAATATCTTTAGAGGTTATATTAAACTGCCTGAACAGCCTATCTAGATCCTCCTTAATAATTGCCTCTTTTTTCATATTATGTAGGTTTTTTTATATTTTATGTAGGTATATTATATACTATTTAAGTTTTTTTATATATTATGTAGATTATTATATACTATGTAAGCCTCAAATATCTATAGCTTTTGCTATAAATACACCTGAATATATACTATGTAGAGAAATAGTATATAAAGGTTGTGGTTGGAAAAATAAGAATTTTGGCGTTTAATGGTTGTTAAATACAATAAAATTTCCATTTCTTAAACGACAAAGACGGGGGAGTTCCTAGTCCTGCGGACATATAAGTAAAATATTTATATAATCTGTGTGATTACATTATTTTATGGACTTCATTAAAAGAAAGAGTATCAGTAAAGTAAAGTTTAAGCGAGCCATAAAAAATGCGGTAGACTCTTATACGAAGTTAGTAGACAAGCTTAAGGATTATGGAATAACCAAAAAAGAGGAATTAACTGGCTCTTTAGGAGAGTATTATTGTAAAGAATTGTTTGGAGTTAAATTAACTAAAAACTTTAATGAAAAAGGATTTGATGGTTATTACAAAAATAAAAAAATAGAAATCAAAAGTAGAACATGGAACAGCCCTTATTTTACATTTTCAAAGTCTAAATTAACTCAATTTGATTGGGCTTTTTTGGTGATATTTGACGAGAATTATAATTTAGCAGATATTTTTGCAGTTTCAAAATCAATAATTAAAAATAAAATTCCAAAAGGAGGAACATTTAATTTATCTAATCAACTTATAGATATGAACCCTCGCGGAATAAAGCATATTTATCAAGATACGAAATATTCTGAATTCTAGTTTTGTTAGGAGTGCCTTGCGTCATACTTTCCTCTTATTACTTTTGAGAAATCCAACATAATAAAGCTTTTATAACAGATAGTACTCATTAAACATAAAATGACTGAGCAGGAAGAAACCCTTGAAAATTACGAGCAAAAGCTCCTTAATTTAGCCTTAAAAGCTGAAAATAATAAGTTTGATTTTTCTTCTTCAAAACCGCTTGATATACTCAAAAATATATTTGGTCATAATGGATTCAAACCACAGCAATTAGAGATTATTACGAGAATCCTTAATGGAGAAGGCAGTACACTAGGCATTATGCCAACAGGCGGCGGAAAATCAGTTTGTTTTCAGATTCCAGCTTTGATTCGAGAAAATCTTACTGTTGTTGTAAGTCCATTAATTGCCTTAATGAAGGATCAAATAGACAATCTAGCCAAAAAAGAGATTTATACTGCTTTTTTTGTAAATTCTTCAATTTCTGAAAATACCAAAGAAAGAATCCTTGATCTAGTTGAGAACAAAAAAGTTAGATTATTGTATCTTGCCCCAGAAAGTTTAAAATCGGAAAGAATTTTAGAAGTGCTAAAAAAATTAGATATTGGCTTATTTGTAATTGATGAAGCCCATTGTATTTCAACATGGGGGCATAATTTCAGGCCAGATTACTTAAGGCTTCCAGAAATTATAGAGGAGCTTAATCACCCTCAAATTTTAGCACTTACTGCAACAGCAACAAAAGAAGTAGAAGATGATATCCAAAAACAGCTTAAAACTCAATGCAAGGTGTTTAAGGCATCTTTTGACCGCCCTAATCTCTATATTGATGTTATCCCATTAGGGAAGAATGTTAAAAAGGAATTATTTTTGATTAGTCTATTAAAGCAGTTAGAAGGTTCAACTATTATTTTTGTTACTTACAGAACCACGTCTGAGAAGATATCGAAAATCTTAAACTCTAATGGAATCAGAAGTGTTCATTATCATGCTGGGCTAGATAGGGAAGTTAGAGAAAAAATACAAAACCAGTTTATTTCTGGAGAGGTTAGAGTAATTGTGGCTACTATAGCTTTTGGCATGGGAATAGATAAAGCAGATATAAGAAATATAATCCATTATAACATCCCTCAATCAATAGAAAATTATTATCAGGAAATTGGAAGGGCAGGAAGAGACGGCAATCTTTCTAATTGTATTGTCTTATTTACAAAAACAGATGAAGATAAAATTAAGGATTTAATAGCAAGCAGTTGGCCTGATAAAAATAAAATTGAGAATATAATCGCATACTTAAAAAGCAGAAATAGTAAATATATTTTTACAACAACTAAAAAAATTTGTTTTGATTGTGATATTAAAGAGATACCAACCAATCTAATTTTGCATAGACTAGAAGAATCAGGAGCAATAAAGATATTTACAAACATTATTTATCAAGTTAAGCCTTTATTCAATAAGAGCCATTCCAAGATTATTGAAAAAAATCCAAAATATGAAATGGACTTAAAAAAGATATTTTCTTGTGATTTCTTTAAAAATAGCAGAAGAACTTGGCTTGTTTTGGAAGAATTAGTAGACCAAACTGGATTGAATTATTTTAGGATTTTGGAAATTCTGAATCACCTAAGAAAAAATGGCTATTTGAAATTTTCCGAAATTATGCGTAAAGACCTTATTTGGATAAAAGACAAAATAAATGATTTTGATATTTCCCCCTTGGTAAACCTCTTTGATTCTATATTAAACCATGATTTAAGCAAGGTGGATTTACTGATAAAAAGCCTAACAAAACATGGATGCATAAGAAAGAATATTCTAGAATATTTTAATGAACCTCATTTAAGAGACAATTGTGAGATGTGTTCTTATTGCGTTGGTGATAAGCTAGCCGAAGAAATAGAGCCAGAAATTAACGAAAATTATGCTAGTGATGAAGAAATTAAAAATTTAATTGATTTGGAACTTTATAGTTACAAACAAAATTTGCCATTAACATTATTAATAAGTGTGGCTCAAAATATGGAGATTGAAGAAAAAGATTTTGTAAAGATATTGGTTGGTAAACTGCATAAATTAAGTAGTAAGTGGAAATTTGAATTAGATTGTTATGGAATATTAGATAATTTCAAAAATCAGGAAATTGTTTTAGAAGAGCTTCTTAAAGGCTTGATTGATAAAGAGTTAATAAGTGAAGAAATAGATGGAGCATTAAGAATAACAAAAAAAGGGATAAACTACTTGTGTGATAATCTTCAAGAAAAAAGAGCAGAAGTTAAGTCTAAAAAAGAGATTCCCATTGATTTGCCAGTTGGAGTGGAAAGAACGCAAATAAAAGATAGATTCAAATCAAATTATCATGAAAAACTAGAGAAAACTAAAGAAAAATATCCAAATGCTTACGAGCCTTGGACATCTGAAGCAGATGAAAAAATAAAGCAGTTATATAATCAAGGAAAATCAAATTCTGAATTATCCAAAATATTTCAGAGAAGGTCTGGAGCCATTAGATCTCGTTTGAAAAAGATTGGGTTAATTGAATGAAGTTTGCTCGCCATCTCATTCTCCATATCTCAACCTAACACTAACGCCCAAACGACAGAACGGAACTCCCCCTAACGAACGACTAAAAGAAATGTACCCCTTCATACTTGTTCTTGATAGCTCACTTTGTTCGCACGAATGAACGACTGCCCCCAACTCTAAACTATACACTCGGCTTCGCCTAAAATTGATAAACGTGAAAATTTAACTCTTCGGTTTCCCTTCGGGACGTTGCACTAAACCTCGTTCCTAACGGAAGCGTATAACAGCGATCGCATACGTTAGCCGAACCGACACCTACGAAGTGGGAGACGGGTAATATTATGGAGGCGGCAAAAACCGCAAAGTTTATATATACGTAAGAATAATCTTACTTAGGTGACTAATATGGATGTTGCTATAACAAGAATGAGTTCAAAAGGCCAGGTGGTTATACCTGCTGAAATGAGAAAAGGCTTGAGTGAAGGAGATAAATTGCTTATCATACAGAAGGATGATAGGTTGATTATGAAGAAGGCATCAAGATTGGATGAAAACCTTTCTGAAGATCTGGAATTTGCTAAGAGAACCGAAGAGGCTCTCAAAAGATATGAAAAAGGCAAGTTTAAGATCATGGACTCTGAAACTTTTCTAAGCGAATTAGAAAAATGGTAACTGTTGAATTTGATGTGCCTTTTGAGAGAACTGTTAAGAAGATTAAGGATAATCCATTAAAAGAAAAGGTTAAGAAGCAAATCAGAAAGATCATAGAATATCCAGAAATAGGGAAGCCAATGATGCGTAACCGGAAAGGAACGCGAGAAGTTTATGTTTCGCCTTTTAGATTATCTTATCTTTATCTCAAAAAAGAGAATAAGATTGTTTTCTTGGACTTGTATCATAAAGACCAACAATAATGAAGGTTTTTGCCCCGAGTAATAATTTGGTAAACGACCATTAACCGCTGTAAATCCAGAAAACAATCAAACACCCCTATAAAAAATAATAAGCACAAATTTACAGATTCTTATAAATATTCTTTCTATGGGCTGCTTTAACAACAAGTATCAATAATTTGCTTTTATTGATATCAAGAATGACCCTGTAATCTCCAACACGCAATCTGAAGGATGAATCACCTACTAATTTAGTAACATACACTTCAGGCCTGATCTTGATTCTATCTAAAGCGTTAATTATTCTTTTTTGGATTTCTTTAGATAATTTAAGAAACTGTTTCTTAGCTTTTTCTGAGAAAACTATATTATACACGAAAAATCACCCGATTTTTTGTGTCCTAAAAATTTCTTAGAAATTTTTAAGGACATTTACAGATCTGCTTCTTTTTTTACTTGGTCAAGAGTGTATACTCTCCCTTTCCTGATATCTTCACGCGCTTCTGCTATATCCTTTTTTGTTTCTTCACTTAGTTCCATTGTGTCCTCTAATAAGTCCCAAATAATTTCTTCATATGTTTCCCTATCAAATATCTTTCTCTTAGATAATTTAGATTGTAATTCTTCACTTATTTGTATTGTAGTTGCCATAGCAAGCTATAATATGTTATAGTATATAAGCATTTCGGTTTTCTAAGGTTAGCTAACAACACAATCCACCAATAAATCAATTAATAAAAATAAAAAAACCAATTATTTCTTCTTAGTTGTATTATGCTCTACCCATTTATGCGTCAGCCAGAATATGGCTGAGAACACAAAGCTTCCCAAAACAAACAGAAGGGTCTTGTATATCCACATTTCAGAAGAGCCATCATAACCGTACATCATACTATCACCTCAAATAGAGCCATATAAGTTCAGGTATTTAAATTTATTCATAATGTTAAGTCAAGTTTCTAACTTCCCATTTTTAAAATGTCAATTTTAAAAATAATTAGGGGGAATAGTTTCTTTAGGCTCTTTATTCTTTTTGCTATGTTCCCCACCCCCTTGCGATTATCTTATCTTATAGAGCAGGATAGTACTATGGATTCTGATTTTCAATGGGTGGGTGGAGGGCTATCAGCTTGAACATGAAGTGAAGACAGCGTCTTCCCTCCCTAATTTTTTATTAAAACAAAATTGAAGTGTGTACTTTTAAGATGTTTGATTTACAAAAGGTAAAAGTTAATAAACTCTTACCAATTCCCTGATTATATGGTACAGGTACGATATCTTTGCGGGGTTTGTGAAGCGCCTCATCCTTCTGAAAAAGAAGCAAGAAAATGCGAGGAAAGAGGAATTGAAGGAATTGTTATTGAGCGGGGGTTCACTATGAGGGGCCCTGATGATAATAATTATTGGATGACCCTGCATGAGGATGAACCATCCGGGTATGATAGAAATTACGAAATGTTAATTGTTGGGGATGATATTGGATTGCAGAGCATTGATTTCAGGTACCATAGACATGATTATCCAACCTTACAATTACTTTATTCTGAGGGCGATATCAGGCTGTTAAAGCCGGCTGAATTTAGAAGATTCAGCAGACTGATCCACCAATCTGATAAAGCAGCGAATATTCGTGAGATATTAGAAAGAGAAGGTATAAGAAGATTGCATCGAATATCTGCTGCCTTTTCCTGAAAAATAATTCAACCAGATATCTCAATAAGAATAAACCAAACAAAAAGATTCAACTCTTTTTCCTCACACTAAACTTCTCAACAATCCTTATAGGATAATAGCTTAGTTTTGATTTTCTTATGCCCTCTATTCCAAGATCCTGCTCACGGTTTATGAATTCAAATCTTTCTGGAATTTTGCTAACAAACTTATGAAGCAGGTACTGGTGTATTCCCACAAAAGACGGGTCTGCCTTTTCAAAATGCTCTACAAATGTATTCTTATTAAGAGGTTCGCCGATTGCAAAAGCCGCTATTTTGTTATTTATCCTTACGCAGATCCCAAAGAGATTGAATTCTTTGAAGTTAGCCAATGCCTCTTTCACAGCTATGTCCTCTGCATACAGGCTTTTATCGGCGCTGCAGTTTCTTATGCTGCACCATTTTTCCTGCATTTCAAAAAAAGACTCTGCAGTGTCATCATCAAGAATACAGACCTGCGGGCTATACTCCTCACAGCGCCTGATAAAATTCCTCTTTGGGGAGTATTTGTCTCCTTTCAGCTCCATCAGCTCAGAGAGTTTGTAGATATAATCATCCATATCCCTGTCATGCCGGACATTTAGGTTTGTTAGTTTTTCTGCAACGCCCTTTTCCACTCTTTCGAATGAGCTGTCAGGGAATTTTTCAAAGATTTTGAGCATTATTTTCTCTGGGATTGCACCAACAGGCTGGTAGAATTTCCTTTTGCTGCTGGCAAAAAAAGATATTATTAAATGGCTGTCCAAAACAGAGAATTCGTGCTTTTTTGCCAGCCTCCATGAAAAAATGTTTGTAAATGTAAATTCGGATATTGATGGAGGATATTTTAGGAAAAATTCATCGAATATCTGCTTGTCTTCTATTTCAACCGGCTTAAAATCAGGGAATCCCACAAGATAAGGTATTTTATAATCATTTAAATAGTTTGGGGATTTATCATTAGCGAATCCGCACATTCACAATTAATTGTGTCTGGGTTTGTGCTGAACTGTTTTTATTTTATTTTTTAATAAACATAAAATAATAAAGATTATTGCGCACAACCACATTCACAAATTTTTGTGCTCCTGAGCGTGAACCAATGGTTTAATCTTCAGGTAAATTAATGCGATATCCGAATTGAAGATTAAACCTACGAATGTTAGTGAGTATGATTTTCTCTTTTACTGATAATTTTTGCGTCTAACCAGCTCGCCTATTCGGCTCGCATTTATTCTGTTTTTCAATACCAAAGATTTATAAGTGCGTGCTGTTCTTTTCCAAAAAAATGAAAGGGAATAATGTTGATAAATTTATCAGGAATCCGAAAAAAGCGCTGTTTAGGCTGGCTGCTCCTGTAGTTATTGCAATGATAGTACAGACCATGTATAATATCGTGGATACTGCTTTTGTCGGCAGGTTAGGAGCAGATGCAATTGCTGGCGTAACTTTCTCGTTCCCTTTGTTTTTTATCTTAATTGCTATAGACTCTGGCGTTGGCGTTGGCGTTGCATCAAGAATCTCAAGATTTCTCGGAGAAAGGAAGAAGATAGAGGCTGAAAACGCAGCAATGCACGGTCTGCTTGCTTCTATTTTATTTTCTGTTATAGTGTTTGTTTTGGGGTTGTTTGCGCTAAAGCCTTTATTTCTGGTTTTTGGCGCTTCCGGAAATGTGCTTAAATTGTCAATGGACTACATGACTATAATATTAACAGGGGTTTTTTTTATGTTCCCCTCTTATGTCCTCAACAGCATATTTTCTGCGCAAGGCGACACAAAAACCCCGATGAAGATACAGATTGCTGCCTTGATTCTGAATGCCGTGCTTGATTTTGTGTTTATCTATCTGCTTGGCTATGGGGTAAAAGGAGCTGCTTTAGCAACTGTAATCGCTTTTGCATTTTCTTTGTTATTATACCTGCACCACATAAAAAGCTCTTACCTGCACATAAAACTGAAGTCTTTCAGATTTTCTTTTAAGCTGCTAAAAGAAATATTCTCAGTTGGGATTCCTGCCAGCCTTATGATGTTCCTGCTGTCCATATATGTCATTTTCCTTAACAGGTTTATGGCATATTTTGGAACAAACTATGTTGCGGCTTTTGGCATTGCTGTAAGGCTCGAGAGTGTTGCTTTGCTGCCAGTTATCGGATTTTCTATAGCCTTGTTAACGCTTGTTGGGATGTTTACGGGAGTTAAAAGGCTTGACCTAGTGAGGGGTATAAGCTGGTATGCCATAAAGATTGGGGTTATTGCCACGTCGCTTGTTGGGGTTATTTTTTTCATTTATCCTCCGATATTTTTCAGGATATTCACTAATGACGTTGAGCTTATAAGGATAGGCTCTGCTTATCTCAGAATAGATGTGTTTACATTCCCTATGATGGCAATAAGCATGGTGATAAGCAGGGTTATGCAGGGCATGGGCTATGGATTGCCTGGATTGGTTGTAAACTTAGTAAGGATTTTTATTGTAGCAGTCCCATTAGCATATTTATTTGTATATGTCCTCGGCTATGGCTATTTGTCAATTGCTGTTGCAATGCTGCTTGGGGGCATAGCATCCAATATGATTGCAGTTTCATGGCTTATTGTTAAGCTAAGAAATGTAGAAATAAAAAAAATTAATGATTTTTAGAGTTTGTGCATAATTTATTTAGCAGTAGTTTCTGATGCTGTGACTGATGATGTGGGTACTCTAGGCAATGGGTAAATTAATTTAGGACCAAGCCTTTCTTTAAATCTTCCTGCTGCTTCCTGGAGAGCGTATTGAGCGCAATAAGCATCTACTATTTCTGGTGTTAATTGTAAATTTCTTATGGCAGTGTCGTAATATATGTGCTGCTGCATTGCATGGTATCTTCTCAGTTCTCCTTCAAGCTGGTTTGCTCCGTGCTCATCTGGAATAACAACTGGAGTTTCTTCTTTAGTGGT
>Ga0209541_10015172_pt1 | contig 11550 bp, 14 predicted proteins | sample RifCSPlowO2_01_FD_184027 | JGI IMG/M metagenome (GOLD analysis project Ga0209541, IMG submission 184027) | Groundwater microbial communities from Rifle, Colorado - Rifle CSP2_plank lowO2_0.1 (SPAdes) (version 2) | ecosystem: Environmental > Aquatic > Deep subsurface > Groundwater | place...
AATTAGTTCTAATGATGGTTTTATCATCATTGCTGGAGAAAATTCTAAAATTGATTTTGCTATTGATTCTATAATCAAACGAATTGAGGATGCGAAAAATGGAGTACCTGCAGAAACAAGAGGTGCAACACCTAGTGGTGAAACTGTGTTTTTAAGACCACGCCCAGGAGCGTCAAGAATGTATCCTGAAACAGATATTCCTCCGCTTGTTATAACTGATGACCAAATAAAACTTGCAAAATCTAGCATTCCAAAGTCATGGGATGAATCACTGATTGATATCCAGAGCAAATACGCCCTTAATGCTCAACTAGCAGAACAAATCTTTGATTCAGAATATCTTCAGTTATTTGAGAAAATTTGTTTAGATAAACGCCATTCACCAAATTTTGTTGCATCTATACTTTGTTCTACAATTACGAATCTTCAAAGACAGGGTTTAGACATATCGTTACTAAAAATAGAAGATGTTTTGAAGTCTTTTGAATTGTTGTCAAATAACAAAATTGCAAAAGAATCAATAGAAATAATTTTTGAATCCATAATGTCTAATAAAGCAAAATCAGTTGAGGGGGCAATTGAGAAATCAGCAATCACTAGTTTGGATGAAACTAAATTAAATATAATATTAGACAACATTATTCATGACAACATAAAGATCATAATGCATGATGGTGTCAGATCGCTTGCACCTTTAATGGGAATTGCTATGAAAGAATTACGTGGTAAAGCATCTGGTGAACAAGTTAATCAATTATTAGAAAAAAAGATACAAGACCTTTTGTTAGATAAAAATAAGAATTAAAAATATAATCTAGATTATTCTAATTTACGTCTGCCGGTTCCTCGTCCCATGCTTACATATCGTCCCTTAGTGTCAGTTTTCTTTGTTTCTTTAATGTCACTTAACTTTACTTTTCTGGTACCTCGACCCATTGATACGTATTCATTACCTGCAGCTTCTTTCTGTTTTCGTTGATATTCCTTAAAACTTTCTCCTGACCAGTTTTCTTTTGCTTCATCAACTACTTTGCGTGATGTCCCTCGTCCTCCTACTTTGACTACTTTACCCATGTGTAGGTTAGAAAATACTATGGTTTAAAGTTGTTTATTATTATAAAATGCGGGAAGTGGGATTTGAACCCACGAACTCCTAGGAGATAAGGACCTGAACCTTACGCCGTTGACCAGGCTTGGCAACTCCCGCATCGTAGAATTTAGAACTCTAGAATAAGATTCTTTATTGATTAGAAAGACACAAAAACGAATCTGACCAAAATACACAGAATTGGAATTCAGAGAGATTTATTGTAGTGATTGTAAGAAAGTTTTAGGAAGGTATAATGTAAAATACTATTCTGATGCAAAGATTGCAGAATTACTGAAAATCAGTCATGAATCACACATACGTGATGGACATAAAATAGACTTGAGAAAAACTAGAGATTAGTTTTCAAATGAAGATTTATACTCTTTAATTATTTTTACTGCGTCCATTAATTTTTCTATTCTCTTAATGCGAGAATCGCATATAGCTAGATTCCATGGTTGTGAATAAAGCAGTATATTTTTTCTCGAGTTTGCGATCTTTTCAGCATTAATGGGAGAATCATCAATATAGATATCATAATCTAGTTCTGCCTTTTGTGGACCTTCCTCAACTGATACATATTTGTGATATGTAATGTTTTGAGTTTTAAGCCAGTTTTTTACATACGCATCAGTAGAATGCGCTCTTGCTGTAACAATATCAACCATACCTAGATTTGCTAATTCATATACAGTATTAGATAATTCATTTTCTGTAGGGGAGATTTTTTTCCATGACTTCCAACAAAATGATAACTCATTATCAAATTCGCCTGGTTTTATATCAAATTTTTTCCAAAAATTCCACTCTGTGATTTCGTTTTTTGTGATAGTCCTTCTTCTAGTATTGTTATAATGCAACCATGATTTTATGACATCTGCTAATACACCGTCAACATCTAATGCAATTTTCATTTAAGCAAAAATAATATTAAATCAATCAAAAGTTTTTCGAAGCTCGTCTAATAGATTTTTTTGATGTTTGCTAAGTTTTTTAGGAATATTGACAACTAACCGCACATACTGATCGCCACGTCCTCTATTATGTTGACGAGGCAATCCTTTTCCTTTTAACTTGATTATGGTATTTGGTTGACTTCCTTCTTCAACTTGGATTTTTTCTGTTCCTTCTAATGTGGGAACTTCAATAGTTGTACCAATTGTTGCGTCTATCATATTTATTGGAATATCATAAAAAACATCTATGCCGTCCCTTTTGAATTTTTGATGTGGTTTAACTTGTACTCGTACAATTAAATCACCATTAATCCCACCTGAAATTGATTCACCTTCTCCTTGAATGGTATAATCTCCACTTTCTATGCCTGATGGAATATCAAATTTGATGTTTTTGATACCTCTAGTTTTTCCCTTTCCTTTACAACTCTGACATGGAGCTTGTATGATTTTACCTGCTCCGTTACATGATTTGCATGGTTGAATGGTTACAAAAGTAGAAAATCCCATATTACGAGACATTCGGGTTTGGCCATTGCCATTACAGGTAGAACAAGTTGTTTTTGATGTACCGGGTTTACATCCAGATCCTTTACAGACTTCACAATCCACATCCTTAGGTACCTCAATTTCCATTTTCTTGCCATGTAAGACATCTTCAAGCGTGATTGATGTCTCATATAGTAAATCTGCACCTTTTTGCCTTCCAAAGCCACCAAAGCCTCCTCCTCTACCAAATACAGTTTCGAAAATTGATTCAAATCCTCCAGATCTTCCAAATATATCACTAAAGATATCACTGAAATCACCTCTTGCACCTTGGAAGATATCTTCAGTGCTGTATCTACCATCTACACCTGCATGACCAAATTGATCATAAATTTTTCGTTTTTCAGTATCTGATAATACTGCATATGCTTCTGAAATTTCTTTAAAATGTTCGGCAGCATCTGGTGACTTGTTTCTATCTGGATGAAATTTTAATGCTAGTTTCCGATATTGAGATTTAATTTCACTTTCTGATGTGGAATTAGATACACCTAATACTTCATAATAATCACGTTTGCTACTCATTTTGATATTCCTAGTATTAGAATCGAAAGTATAAACTATCTAATTAAAGCCACATTGTATTACCTGATTCATAAACAAATTTGATTAAGGATTCTGTCCTCCACTTGTTTGTTGTTCTGCTCCACCTTGTTGATCTGTACCCGGTGGAGGTGTAACCTTCTTGTATAATTCGGTAGTTATTTCGTTAACTATTGCTTTCAAAGCGTCTAGTTTTGGTTTTATTTGCTCCGCATCTTTGTTAAGTACGTCCTTTAACTCTTTCATAGCATCAGTAATCTTAATTCCCTGTTCTTGTGAAATTTTATCTTTTAGATCATGATTAACTAGTTTTTCAGTAGTATAGATGAAACTTTCTGCTTCATTTTTTAAGTCAATACCTTCTTTTTTCTTTTTATCTTGATCTGCAAATTTTTCTGCGTCTTGTTTAAGTTTTTCAATTTCGTCTTTTGATAGTTTAGAACGAGATTCAATTGTTATTTTTGCTTCTTTTTTAGTTCCAAGATCTTTTGCAGCTACATTAATAATTCCATTAGCATCAATATCAAATTTAACTTCGATTTGTGGCACACCTCTTGGAGCAGGTGGAATGTCTGTTAGATTAAAGCTTCCAAGTGAAATACAATCAGCTGCCATAGGTCTTTCCCCCTGAACAACATGAATTGTAACTGCAGTTTGATTATCTGCAGCTGTTGTGAAAATTTTACTTTTTGATGTTGGGATTGTTGTGTTTCTTTCAATAAGTGGTTCGCGAACACCTCCTAATGTTTCAATTCCAAGCGTTAGAGGAGTAACATCGAGTAAAACTATGTCACTTGTGACATCGCCTGCTATAATTCCTGCTTGAATTGCTGCACCTAATGCAACTGCTTCCATAGGATCAACACCTGCCTCTGGTTCTTTTCCAATTACAGAGGCAACAAATTTTCTTACTAGTGGAATTCTAGTAGGACCTCCGATTAATACAATTTTTGAAATATCCAATTTTGGAAGTTTTGCGTCTTCTAATGCTTTTTCAACTGATGGTCTGCATTTTTCTACGATTGGATTAATCAATTCTTCAAGTTTGGCCCTAGTTAATTGAAGATCTAAATTTTTTGGTCCAGATGATTGATCATGTGATATAAAGGGTAAATTAATTTCAGTTTCCATAACAGAAGATAATTCAATTTTTGCTTTTTCTGATGCTTCTCTAATTCTAGTCATTGCAACATTGTCTTTTGTTAGATCAATACCAGTTTTTTTCCTAAAATCATTAGCAACATAATCTATGATTACTTTGTCCATGTCTGTTCCTCCAAGTTGTGTATCGCCAGAAGTACTCATCACCTCAAATACTCCACCTCCCATTTCCATAATAGTTACATCAAGTGTTCCTCCTCCAAAATCAAACACGAGTATCTTCATGTCTTCTTTTGATTTATCTAAACCAAAAGCTAATGCTGCAGCAGTTGGTTCATTAATAATTCTAACAACATCTAATCCTGCTATTGTACCCGCATCTTTTGTAGCTTGACGTTGATTATCATCAAAATATGCCGGTACTGTAATAACAGCTTTTTCGATTTTTTCTCCAATAAATGCTTCAGAATCTCTTTTAATTTTTTGTAAAATAAATGCGGAGATCTGTTGTGGTTTATACTCCTTGTCTTGTATTTTGAAAACATGATTTGTTCCCATCTTCCTTTTTGCTGCAAGTATCGTATTGTCAGAGTTTGTGATGGTTTGTCGTCGTGCTGGTTCGCCTACTAAAAGTTCACCACTTTTGGTAAATGCTACATAAGATGGAAAGGCTTTACCTCCTATTGATGTACCTTCAGCAGCTGAAATTATAGTTGGTTTGCCACCCATCATAACTGCAGCGGCAGAATTACTGGTTCCTAGATCAATTCCAATTATTTTAGCCATTTTCTTCACCGTCTAGTTTCACAAATTTAGGTTTTTTTGATATTTCTACTATTGATGGTCTAATTACCCTGTTATGAGAAATATATCCCTTCCTTATTTCTTTTGTAATAGTGTCTTCATCCAGGGTTTCATCTTCTATTACAGATATTGCTTCATGTAAATTTGGATTGAAAATTTCTCCAAGTGAGTTTATAGAAACTATATCATATTGTTCTAAAAGAGAATCCATATTTCTTAAGATTCCTTCTAAACCTTCAACATTTATTTTTTCATTGACTAGAACATTTTTTGCACGTACTAGATCATCATAAATTTGTAAAAAACTCACCATAAATTTATCAATTTTTATGTTAACACCATTTTCTATGTCTGACTTTGTTTTTCGCTCTAAATTCTGATAATCAGCTAGTGAGCGCTTCAACCGCTCTTCACAAATAGTAAGACTATTCTTATTTTTTTCTAATAGTGTTGTTAATTCATCTATGGATAATTCGTGTGATTTTAGTTGAGAATTAGTTTCTAAGTCTATTGAATCTTTGATTTTTTTTGCGGAATCTGTTTTAGTTTGTTGTTCGTTTGATTCGTCAAAATTAAGATCAACTGGTATATTTTCATTATTGTTCATAATCTAACCAATCAACGTTTCCTGCTAAATTTTATTCTTATTGTATGATCTCACACAATGGATTTGTTTTTATAATGATGATTTCAGCGTCCTTTTTGTTTTTCTTTAGATTTTCAAAATCAAGTTTTGAACACGCTACAATTATTGTTGTTTTATCATTATGAAAAATGTCTAAGTTTGGGCCTTCATGTGTTTCTACATCGCCTATGTAATCTCGTAATCTAGATATTAAATTCTGTAGCATTTCGATCTTATCTCCTCTCATTTCATGTTGATCTATTGTCCAAGATAATACAATTTTTGTTCTACTAGCTTTAAGATCATTTTTTTTAAGAGTAGTTCGAATTTCGTCTATTAAACGCTTGATGTATCCATCTATTCCTTTTATGCTTCCATTAATAAGATACATGAGCGTATTTGCGCCTTCAAAAGATGAACCTAAAGATTTGAGATCATATAGTCCACTTACCATATCATCTAAGAAAAGATTTTGATACTCATCAGAAATAAGATCAGATTTAGTGGAATCTTGAGCGAATTTACAGACTTCAAGGACACTACATAATGCTGAAAATCTAGAAAGTGTGTTTATTGCATGGAAATGTTCTGCAGAGGGAATTGCTACAAATTTTTTTTCTTTTTTACCACTTGCCAATAAATCTGCAAGCTTAGAATCTTGTTTACTATTATAGGAACCAATAACATTTGGAGGTTGAGTAATAAGATCAAGTGGATAGTAAAAATATGAAATGGATTTTCCGGCCTCAAATCCTGTAACATGTTCTAATAAAGAGATGTGTTCATTATTGCCACCAAAGCCTGTAGGAAGACTGTTAATAACAGAACTTCCTTTTTTTAATGTTGAAGTAGCATCTTTGAATTTGGAGTGAATTTCAGTTTTTGTATCTTGTCCTGTTTTTCGTATTCTTGGTGTAAAAAATAGATATTCTGCTTTGGAAATAGCTACATCTATTGGTTCCATTGAAAGTAATGGTTCATCCTCTTTTAGGGAAGATACGTTAGGATAGGTTTTTGCTATTTCTGCCTTTAGCGATATGGCAGAGGGGGTAGATTCATCTATTATGTGAACATCTGCTCCTTTTATGGCCATTTGACATGCCAACGAGTATCCTTCTGTACTTAAGCCGTAAAATACAACCTTTGTAGCACTCACTTCATCTGAGCTAGGAATTAAGACCAAGAAAAACTTATTGCACTTTCCATTTCAATCAAAATACTTGAAAATTTGGTTTGATATTCTTACTCCAAAGCAGCTTTTGTTTTTTGAGCCTATGATAATTAGATTAAAGAAAGATCATACTGTGATATGTACATCTCGTAAATATAGAGAAGTAATACATCTTGCAAAAATTCGAAGATTGAAGGTGATTATAGCTGGAAAGCATGGTGGAGCCGAAAAATATGGAAAACTAAATGCTAGCATTAGTAGAATGAATCGTCTTTCCAGAGTTATAAAAGAAGCATCACCTGATATTTTGATTAGTTTTTGTTCTCCTGAAGCAGCAAGAATCGCATATGGATTTAATATAAAACACATCGCTTTTCAAGATTCGCCACATGCAGAAGCCGTTATGCGATTAACTATACCACTTGTACAAAAATTACTAATTCCATGGGTTATACCAAAAAAAGAATTTACTAAATTTGGAATTGATGAAAAAAATATTATTTCATATAAAGCAATTGATGCTGCAGTAATAGCAAAAAGAAAAACCAGTAAGAAATATTCATTGCGGCCAGACAATAGAAAAAAAACTATACTAATACGGGTTGAAGAAGAACAAGCTGCTTATTCATCAAAAAATGGTCGGATTATCTCCATCATAAAAGCAATAAGTGAAGAATTTAAAAACAACAATATCATTGTGCTTGGAAGATATTCATCTCAAATTAAATTTCTGAAAAAAAGGTTTGGAAGAAAGATTACAGTGTTGAATAAAGTTGTTGATGGAAAAAAACTATTGGGTAATTGTAGTGTTTTTGTTGGCTCTGGCGGAACTATGACTGCGGAAGCTGCATTATTAGGAATACCAACAATTTCTTATAATGCTGTACCAAATTTTATAGAAAAATATCTTGTTAGAAAAAAACTGGCAGTACGGGAAAACTCACCTGTGCGCATGATTTCAATTATTAAGGGATTTCTCAGTGGTGCAGATAAAAAAACAAAACTAAAAGCAAAAAAAACACTAACACAAATGGAAGATCCTTATCAAAAACTTGTTAAGGTAATTAACTCACTTTAGTTGAACAGACACTCTTTTGTTTTATATTTAAAGCAAGTTAAATAGAAAATAACATTAAGGGAATCAAAATTTAAGTCGTCGTCCGGAGCCCGGTAGAGGAAAAATTCCGCCGAGTGTAGTGGTCAAGCATAGGGGCCTTTGGAGCCCTTGACCCCAGTTCGAATCTGGGCCGGGCTACTTTTATCATTTAATTTAATTTTAACAGTTAGAAATCTAATCTTGTCAATAGTCTTGTGGCAATTGAAAACAGTCCTATTGCAAGTACAATCAAAACTATCATTTCAATTATTATAAAGTTAGAAAAAGTACCAAAAAATCCTGCTCTTATGACATCTACCAAATATGTCAGGGGATTAAGGTAAAAGGCAGTTGCTAGCGGTTCTGGTGTACCTGATACTGGGTAAAAGGCTGTGCTTACAAACGCAAAAAACAAAAATACTGTGTTGATGATCACGTTAAATCCTTCACTTGAACGAAGTCTTGTGGAAATTATTGATGCAATAGAACCAAATAATATTGAACCAAATATTGAGGCGAATATTAGAATTGGAATTGTAAATACATTAAACTCAATTGAATCAAAAAAAACCGGATAACCAACAAATGCAATTATTGTAGCACTTAGTATGCCCACAATTCCTATTGTACAAATGTTACTCAGTATGTAATCAGTTCTAGTAAATGGGCCTGCCATTATCTGCTCAAACATCCCATGACGTCTATCATTCCAAATGATTATGCCGGAAATGAGAGTGCTATTCATGATGTTAAATCCAATCATTCCAGTAGCCAGATATGTAGGATAATCGAGTTTGGTATTTTCAAACGGAACATCATCGATTAAAGAAGTATAAGCAAAACCAGCCACAAAAATATAGATTAATGGAAATATTATTTGCCATATCAAAAATCCTGGATTAAGTGATATTGTGATATTTCTATTTACGAGTCTAAGCACTGGATGCATTTGAATCATTAACCGCTTTAATGAAAATTTCTTCTAGATTCGTTGGCATGGCAGATAGATCTTCGATTATAACGTTATTTTTGTTTAATAATTGTAAAACTTCCATCAGTACAAGTTCAGATTTGTTAGAATGAATTGTAATATTAGTGCCTGAATTAAAGTCGATTTTACAATCTTGTATACCTGCTAATAAATTAAGCAAGTTTTGTTGGATTCCTGCTATGTGAATTTTTATAGTTTTTTCATCACCAAAGCGGTTTTTTAGTTCATCAGGTGAATCTACAGCAATGATTTTTCCTTTATTGATAATAGCAATTTTATCGCATAGATACTCTGCTTCTGTTAATACATGCGTTGTGTAGAATATTGTTAGACCCGTTTTTACCTTGTTTTTTAAAAAATCTAATAATTTTCGCCTTGCAGAAGGATCTAAACCACTAGTTGGTTCATCTAAAAACAATAATTCCATTTCATGCATAAATTCACGTGCAACCTGAACTCGTCTTCTTTGACCAATTGACAAGTCTTCATTTTTCTTTTTTCGTATTTCTTGTAAATCAAAAGATTCAATCAATTCTTCAACTTTATCTTTTCTTTGTTTCCGATCAACATTCCACATCATGCCATATTTTTCAAGTGATTTTTCAACAGTTAGTGTTGGCTCATAGCTAGGCTGTTGTAATACTACGCCTATTCGATTTCTAACTTTTAATGGATGCTTTATTGCATCTGTTCCTAGAATAGTTATAGAACCACTTGTTGGTTGAACAAGCGTTGTCAAAAGTTTTATTGTTGTAGATTTTCCGGCACCATTAGGACCTAAAAATCCAAATACTTGCCCCGATCTAACATCTAAGTTAATTCCGTCAACTGCAACAATATCATCATATGATTTGGAAAGGGAATTGGTTGTTATACAGGACACTATTCCATCATTAGTCTATCCACTAATTAGTTTAATGAAATTTGTATAACGAATATTCTTCATATAAAACTTCAATCTACAAAAAGTGAGTATTGTGAAGTATTAAAACAATGGAATATGGATTATGAAGGAATTGATGGTTAACAGAAGAAACAATAAATGAATATGAAAAATTTTGTAAGTAATTACTCTAAAATAATCTGATAACTAAATAGAAGTAAAAAATAGTTATTTGATATTTAATATGTTTAATATATTATCAATACTTATTCCAAAATTATTAAGAAAATAATACATAAAACCTAAACCTGCTAATAATGGAATTATAATTTTGATTTTTAAAGCACCATATTCGATAGCTAGTGTTAAAAGACAAACACCAAGAAATGCTAAAAATGCTACATTAGCAAAACCATGAAATTGTGCTGTAAAAGAGGCAACAATGCCAGTTCCCATTGCAACAACTGATTTTACGAGGGCGGTATTCATTTTTAATCTTCACTCACATATCACAAATTTTCACACTAGAATGTACGTTGTTATGACGTCTCGCAAATTTTCTGAAAACAGAATATTGTGCTCTGTCTTTTTCATAAGAATCAGGCGTTTCCCATTCTATGATTTTTGTTTCTCTTCCTTTTTTAGCTATAATATCTGGTCTTCTACATTCATCATCCACACAAATTGATGAAGGTTTTTCATAATCTGGAATATCTGCTTTAACTTTCCAACCATATGACCTTAGTTGTCCTGCACTTCTTCTAACAGCTATATTATGACAGGTTTGTCCATCTCTAGTTCTTTTAGCCATTTTCAAGTGATCTCCTCAAATTTTCAGCAAACCTCTTGTTATCCAAAACTAAATCTTTTGGCCATTCAAGATCAGGTAGAGGATCAAGGTTAGCATGCAAAGGCCAACTAGTGAAATGTCTATGTTTGTTAGATGTTTTATGCATCGCTAAAACAAAATTCAATTGTTTGTTAGTTGAATACTTGAGTTTTTTTCCACAAAAACAAAAATGTTCCTTATATTGTTGTGGAATTTTGTAACCCAAGGTTTATTCACGTTTCCAAGAAATTTTACAATTAATGCAATAGTTTGTGATTGCGATTAACTTTGTTCCACATTCTGGACAATTAGGAGCGGTGAGTTGTGCAATTAAACCAATTACACCAATTGCTACTCCTAGTGGTCCCCAGAAACTCATCTTAATTCCTTCCTCCTATTTTCAAAATCTTCATTCTTAAAGTTTTACATTTTGTATGTTATATAAAAAATATCTCATAACTTTAATAAGGTGAGTTAGGTTATAGAACAGATCTCTTATGTCAAAAATATTCAAGCGGTTAGGTAGCATTTACAGTTATAAGCTACCTAAAATGAACAATGAGGAGTCGAAATGACGCAAAAAATGATCTCAAAACATCCTCAAAAGATTCTCAAGGGCGATCGCGTCTCAATACCTAGAGAAATACTCAGAAATCATCGGTTAAAATCTGGTGATTATGTCCTAGTGGAAGAAACTGATAAAGGAATTCAAATTATTCCTGCTGCGGTAGTACCACGAGAATAAATTCCCATTTTTATATTTTAATTATTTTTCATCAAAAGTATAAGTAATCTCATACTTTTCATTATCAAAAATTCGATCAATTCGATCTGATAACCTTACTGAAATTTTTATTAATGTAACATATTAACAGACTCTAACTTGTCTGAATTTGATGTACTATTAGGTAA
>Ga0209541_10015174_pt1 | contig 11550 bp, 10 predicted proteins | sample RifCSPlowO2_01_FD_184027 | JGI IMG/M metagenome (GOLD analysis project Ga0209541, IMG submission 184027) | Groundwater microbial communities from Rifle, Colorado - Rifle CSP2_plank lowO2_0.1 (SPAdes) (version 2) | ecosystem: Environmental > Aquatic > Deep subsurface > Groundwater | place...
TACTATTATTGCAATAAAAAAATATGGTGTATTAACTGGAATATTAATGTCTATAAAAAGAATTTCTAGGTGTCACCCATGGCAAGAACCCTCGGTAGATAATCCATAAAAAAGTTTTCCACATCTTTTCAACAAAACTAAAATTTTCTTTATAAAAAACTGTGATTCATAATGATATATAATAACCTTAAACCAAATAGATCCCGTTAGAGATAGTAAAGTGTCGCTTTATGTAGTATTCTAACGGAAAGTAATATTATTAACATGAATAATCTCTAACGGGATGGATTATAAACAAATGTGGGATACTTGCTTAAAAGAGCTTGAAACAAGTGTCTCGCGGGCAAATTTCAATACATGGTTTAGAAACACCTTTGTTGTAAAAGAAGAGGGTGGGGTAATTTTTTTGGCTGTTCCTAATAGTTTTGTGAAGGATTGGCTTTCTAATAAGTTTCATAAGCTTATATTAAAAACATTTATGAACATAAACGGATCAATAAGAACCGTAGAATATATAATAACTAAAGAAAACACGATAAAATCAAGGTCTGGAAATATTCCATCAATAATAAGGACAATAAATAAAGAATTGCCATTAAATAATCTTTATATTGACAAAGAAACAAACCTAAATCCTCGATATGTTTTTAATAATTTTATAGTTGGAACATTTAATGATACTGCGCATGCGGCATCTCAAGCAATAGTGGATAATCCTGGTGGTACTTATAATCCATTTTTTGTATATGGTGGAACCGGTCTTGGAAAAACTCATTTGATTCAGGCCATAGGAAATACAATTAAGGCAAAATTTCCTTCAAAAAAAGTTTATTATACAACATTGGAAAAATTTGCAACCGACTTTATAAACTCAATAAGAATGAGTAATGTTGCCTCTTTTAAAGAAAAGTATAAAAATTATGACACTATTATTATAGATGATATTCAGTTTATAGGAAAAATGGATAAGATTCAGGAAGAATTATTCCATCTTTTTAATGTTTTTTATGAAAACCGAAAACCAATAATTTTTTCATCTGATAGGCACCCAAATTATATTCCTGGTCTTGAGTCTAGGTTGGTGTCTAGGTTTGGGTCTGGAATGATTATTGATATTAATCCACCAGATTATGAGTCTAGATTGGCTATTTTAAAAGGAAAAATTAAGGAAATGAGTATAGATTTAGAAAATGAAATAACTGAACACCTAGCATCAGTAATAGATGGAAATATAAGGGAGTTAGAGGGAAGTTTAAATGCTATAATTTGTCAAACACGATTAAAAAATAGACAATTATCCATAAATGAGGTTAAAAACCTTATAAAAAACAATATAAAACCAAAGAAAAGTGTGTCTATAAAAGATGTTGTTAAGGTTATTTCAAATTTTTATAACCTTGAGGAGGAGTTGCTTTATCAAAAAACAAGGAGAAGAGAGATTGTTCATGCTAGGCAAGTTGTTATGTATATACTTAGGGAAGACTTTAGTGTGTCTTATCCGCTCATAGGACAAAAGATTGGTGGAAAAGATCATACAACTGTTATTCATTCGTGTATAAAAATAAAAGAGGAGTTGAAAACTAACCCTATACTTATGCAAGAACTTGATCAAATAAGGGTTTTATTTAAGTAAAAATTTTTTATTAAATGTTTTTCCACAAGAAATAAGGTAATAAATAATTTAATTAATATTTAAAATAGATGTTTATATAAGTTATCCACTTATCAACAGAGCTAATAATAGTAATAAGTTTTTAAAAAATAAATTTAATACTATTAATTTAATAAGATGAAATTAGAGTGTAGTTCAGATAAACTAAAAAGTGTTTTAATAAAATTAGAAAAAATAACAACTAAAAATACAAGTTTACCAATACTTGGATCTGTTTTATTGATTTTTGAAAAAAATAACTTAGTCGTAAGAGCTACAAATTTAAGTCTTGGGGCTGAGATTAGTATTCCATCAAAATCTAACGAAGATGGTATGTTAGCAGTCAATGGAGAGATTTTAAATGGCATATTAGCCAATATATGGAAAATCGAAAATGTTTTTCTTGAGGAGAAAAATGGAAATTTACTTCTAAAAACAAAAAATAATAGTATTTTAGTAAAAACCTACACAGCAGATGATTTTCCAACATTACCTAAAATTACCGAAAACCCCTTTAAAATAAACACAAAATCTTTTATTGATGGACTAAAAGCAGTTTATTATAGCTCAGCAACATCCGACATTAAACCAGAATTTTCAAGTGTTTATTTCCACTCAGATAATGATTCTATTGTTTTTGTTTCAACAGACTCTTTTAGGTTGGCAGAAAAAAGAATCAAAACAAGCGAATTTCTAAATATTCCAGGAATTTTAATACCAACCAAAAACGTATCAGAAATAATAAGGATATTATCTGATATTCAAGGTGATATAAAAATTTGCTTTAATAAAAACCAAATATCCATTTTTTCTGAAAATTTACACATTACATCAAAAACAATTGATGGGAATTTCCCCGACTATAAACAAATAATCCCTAAAGAATTTTCAACAGAAGCAACTGTTTTAAAAGAAGATTTATTAAATTCCCTTAAAATATCAAATTTATTTTCAGACAAATTTAATCAAATAAATATAGAAGTTAAGCCTAAAGATAAAGTATTTCAAATAAACTCAAAAAATTTAGATATTGGCGAGAATAATACAAATATAGAAAGTTCAATGAATGGTGAAAACATAGAACTATCAATAAATTATAAATATATAATAGATTGTTTTCAGTCAATAGGAAGTGATAGTATAAATTTACGTTTTAATGGTCAAAATAAACCAATGACAATAAAAGGCACAACAGACAACTCTTTTATTTATTTAATTATGCCAATGAATAAATAAAATAAAAAAACCACAAATCTCTAAACAATCCTTCTATCCCAAAAGATAGAAGCAAAGAATTATTAAAGGATAATACCAGTAATGTCCGCAAGCGGATAACCAAAATGTCCTTTGCCGACCCCTATAAGCGGTTTAATGCCTGATTGCTTAGAGATTTATGATCTCTTTTAAACTATATATATTATATAAAAAGAAAAAATACAAAGATAAAAATTTAGTGGAAATACTGTGTATAATGTGTTGAAAATTAAAACCAAAAAAAGTATAGCATAATACAACAAAAAAGTCAATACTTTTTTGTTTACACAAATAAGCCCATTTTTGTGATAAAATTAAACAAATGATAGACAAGAAAAAAAACAATACGGAAAAAGAAGGTGATTTTTCACTAGACAAAACACTTAGGCCATCTAAATGGGGTGAATATATAGGTCAAAAAAACATAAAAAACAATCTTAAAATACTTCTTGATGCAGCAACAGAAAGAAAACATATCCCCGAACACATACTTTTTTATGGACCGCCTGGTTTAGGTAAAACGACACTTGCACACTTAATCGCAAAAGAAACGGGTCGTCAAATGAAAGTGACTTCTGGTCCAGCAATTGAGAGAGTAGGAGATCTTGCCTCAATTTTAACAAACCTTTCACACGGAGATATTATTTTTATTGATGAAATACACCGCCTCAATAAAACAATAGAAGAAGTGCTTTACCCAGCAATGGAGTCTGGTGTTTTGGATATAATTATTGGAAAAGGCCCATCAGCCAGAACTATTCAATTGGATTTACCACCATTTACTTTAATTGCGGCAACAACAAGAATATCTTTATTATCGTCACCATTACGCTCTAGGTTTTCTGGTGGGGTTTTTCGCTTAGAGTTTTACACAGATGAAGAAATAGGAGAAATAATAAAAAGATCCGCTGGTTTACTGGGGGCAGATATTAATAATGAGGCAACTGAAGAAATATCAAAAAGGAGCCGATTTACCCCAAGAACAGCAAACTATTTGCTTAAAAGGTGTCGTGATTACGCACAGGTTGAAAAAAAAGAATTAAACAAAGAAGCGGTTTGCCAAGCACTTTTGCTTTTAGGGGTTGATGAACTTGGATTATCTTCTGCCGACAGAAGAATAGTAGAAATTCTTATAGACAAATTTGCTGGTGGCCCCGTGGGACTTAATACACTTGCCGCCGCGACGTCTGAGGAGGAGGCGACCATTGAAGAGGTTATAGAGCCATATTTACTCCAACTAGGGCTACTTGAGAGAACCCCGCGAGGAAGAATTGCCACACAAAAAGCATATGAGCATCTTGGTTTTAAAAACAATAAGAATCAAAGTAAGCTTTTATAAAAAATGAGAATTTTAGCAATAGATCCTGGTTTTGGGAGACTAGGAATAGCAATTATAGATAAAAAAAATGGAAATAAAGCCACCTTCGTTAAAAACTACGGCGCGCTGATGGAAGAACTGGTTTTTTCGATGTGTTTTAAAACTGATAAAAAAAAGACATTGAATGAAAGGGTTTTTTTAATAGGTCAAAAAATTGAAAGTATAATAAAAAAATATAAACCCAAAGCTTTGGCCATAGAGAAACTTTTTTTTACAACAAATCAAAAAACAGCAATGGCTGTGTCGGAAGCAAGAGGTGTTGTTTTATATGAGGCAACTAAGACCAAATTGCCGATTTATGAATATACTCCACTTGAAATTAAGATGGCGATAACCGGATATGGTAAAGCAGATAAGGGTCAAATTATGCGCATGCTTCCTAAGTTGATTAAATTTTCTTCGACAAAAACTTCGGATGATGAATTAGACGCCATGGCCATAGGGTTGACTTGTTTTGCAATAGAGCGATTTTAGTGGCATATACAATAAATAGTTTTCCACAGAATTTTAAATAAATTCTTGCCAAAGGTAAAATTTTTTGATAAAAATACAAAAATGTAGACAAATAGGTCTAATTATTTATTAAATTAAGAGCCATTAAGGCTTTAAAAAATGCAAGACGACTATAATTTACCAGTAGAAGAATTAGAAACCAACGCAGATGATTTTTTGTTTAATAACGACGAGGAAGAGGGTGATGATATTCCACCAATTATTGATAAAATAGACGAAGAAGATGTCGTTTCGGGTACCTCAGACGACGAAGAAGACGAATTTGGATTAAGTGGATCCATTAATGAATAAATAAAATAATCCCGACAATTGGTCGGGATTATTTTATTACGATTTTAATAAATCTTTTTTTGCCTATTTTAAAGGCGGACTCATTGGTTATCTTTAGATGTGGGTCTGTCACACGTTCTTTTGTGCTGATATTGTGTATGGCACCCTCTGTGAGAAGCCTGCGGAATTCGCCCTTTGAGGCGATAGACTTATTTCTTAAAAGAATTTCAACAAGCAGTTCACCAGAAGAAGTTTCTATTTCTGGTATTGTTTCAATATCAACTTCTTTTTTTTGAAAAGTGTTTATAAAACTTTCTTGTGCAATTTTTGCTTTTTTCTCCCCGTGGTAAATTTTTACTATCTCATAAGCGAGCAACATCTTAAAATCACGATAACCAAGAGACCCATTTTTAACCGTGCTCATTTTTTTATTTATTTTGTTTAGTGACCAAAAAGTACAATCAATAAAACATTGTGCAATTGCTTCATCTGGCAATCGCATTGTTTTTCCATACATATCTGACGGAGAGTCGTTAAGGGCTATTCCTGTTCCCAGACTTTTACTCATTAGTTTTTCACCAGTGGCAGGATTTTCAAGAAGAGTTGTTGCAATTACAAATTTTTCTCGTTTTTGTAAATTTTTTACCAATATTCTGCCCGCCAGCATATTAAATATTTGATCTGTTCCGCCTATTTCTATATCAACATCCATTGCAACAGAATCATAACCCTGCATTAGTGGATAAAAGAACTCATGCAAATAAAGAGGCTTATTTTCTCTTATTCTTTTTTGAAAGGCGTCGCGCTCAATCATTTGTTGAACTGTAAAATTTGACGCAAGCCCCATAACTTCCCCAAAACTCAACTTAGTAAGCCATTTTGAGTTAAAAGAAAACTGAACGGGGTTTTTTTTATCATTCAATTTAACTATTTTCCCGATCTGCTGTCTGAATGTTTTTAAGTTTTCCCTAACTTCTTTAAAAGAAAGTTTTTTACGAAGAGATGTTTTGTCGCTCGGATCGCCAATCATAGCAGTGAAATCTCCTATTAAAACTATTATTTTATGTCCAAGTTCGTGAAATTTTTGCAATAAGATGTAATTTGTAGAATGTCCAATGTGCACATAGATTGCCGTCGGGTCTATTCCAACATAAATTCGCAACTGTCTCCCAGAAAGAAGCTCTGTTTTTAAAGATTCTTTTGATGGATAAATAGTTTTAATTGAACGGCTTAAAATTTCATCTATTATTTTTGGGTCAGTGTTTATTTTCATTATATGATTATATTATCATAATTTTTGTGTTATTATAAATCAAATGAAAGTTTTAAAGAAGCTATTTTTAATAGGGTTTTTTGGCGCCTCAGGGGTGGCGATGCTTTTTATTTCAATTACCATGATTCTTCTTGCCACAACTCCACTTCCAGATTTTAAGTCTTTTGAGTCTAGGAAAATAATACAATCCACCAAAATCTACGATCGTACGGGAAAAGTTGTTTTATATGATTTGTCAAATAATATTCGCCGAAGCGTGATTTCTTTTGATGAAATGGGGGTTAATATTAGAAATGCAACGGTAGCAATTGAAGATTCGGAATTTTATCAACACAAGGGCATAAGAATAAAATCAATTCTGAGAGCATTTTATCAAAATGTTATTGGTGTGGGAATAAAACAAGGCGGATCAACAATAACACAACAAGTTCTTAAAAACACTCTTTTAACAAGAGAAAAAACTTTTTCACGAAAAATTAAAGAATGGATATTGTCAATAAAAATTGAAACTAGTATTTCAAAAGACAGTATTTTGGAAGCATATTTAAACGAAACTCCTTATGGTGGGGTTGTCTATGGAATCAAAGAAGCATCGGGTGCTTTTTTTGGGAAAGAGCCAGCTAAAATTACTCTTGCTGAAGCAGCATATCTTGCCGCCCTTCCTCAGGCACCAACACTTTATTCACCATACGGGAAAAATTTTGACAAACTAGAGGCACGCAAAAATACAGTTCTTTTAAGAATGAAAGAGCTTAATTTTATAAATGAAGAAGAATATCAAAAAGCATTAATTGAAAAAGTTATTTTTAAATCGCGAGAAAAAATAGGAATTAAAGCCCCACACTTTGTTTTTTTTGTAAAAGATTATCTTGAAGAAAAATATGGTCCAGACGCTATGCAGGAAGGATATAAAGTCATTACAACACTTGATATTGATCTTCAAACAAAAACAGAAGAACATGCTTTTTTGATTGCTCAAGAAAACGAAAAAAATTTTGAAGGTAAAAATGCCGCAGTTGTTGTTTTAGATCCAAAAACTGGACAAATATTAGCGATGGTTGGGTCCAGGGATTATTTTGATGCTGAAATTGATGGCGCATATAATACAGCAATTGCTTTACGTCAGCCGGGATCTGCTTTTAAGCCATTTATTTATGCTACAGCTTTTAAAAAAGGGTATACACCAGATACGGTTTTATTTGATGTGCCAACAGAATTTCAGACAACATGTGACCCGCACGGCAAAGTATTATCAGGAAAGAGTAAAAAAGATTGTTATAGCCCAGATAATTATGATAATAAGTTTCGGGGGCCACTAACAATACGAAATGCACTCGCACAGTCTATTAACATCCCTGCGGTGCAAACCCTTTATTTAATAGGAATTCCAGATGCTATTCGTACTGCTAGAGAAATGGGAATTAATAATCTTACAGACGCAAGTCGTTATGGGCTTACGCTTGTTATTGGTGGTGGGGAAGTGTCACTTTTAGATATGACTAGCGCTTATGGAACATTTGCTGCAGATGGTGTTAGGCATGATCTTCATAGGGTTTTAAAAATTGAAGATGGTTCAGGTAAAATATTAGAAGAATTTCAAGATAGTTCAAGAACAGTACTTGAAAAAAATGTGGCATTTACAATAAGCGACATTCTTTCTGATAACAATGCCAGAATTCCAACATTTGGATATCGTTCCGTTCTTGAAATTCCCAATCAAAAAGTTGCAGTAAAAACCGGAACAACAAACAATAATCGTGACGCGTGGACCATAGGATATACTCCAGATATTGTTGTGGGTGTTTGGGTTGGCAATAATGACAATACTCCGATGAAAAAAGGGGGAGTAGCGTTAGCTGGGCCAATTTGGAATGCCGTTATGAATGTGGCACTCCAAACTTACAACGGTGGTTCTTTTGAAAAACCAGATCTTTTTTATAATGAATCACTCCCACCAATACTTCGTGGAATATGGCAAGGAGGTGAAAGTTTTTTTATTGATAAAATTTCACAAAAACTAGCGACAGAAAATACGCCACCAGAAACAAAAGTTGAAAAAACGACAAATAATGTCCACTCAATTTTATATTGGATAGATAAAAATAATCCAACCATTCTTTTGCCTGGTGGTAATACATCAGATTCGCAATATAAACATTGGGAGGTTCCAACATTGGAATGGTGGGATCAAAATAAAGAAAATTACCCTGTGATTACAGAAGCTGATAAACCTACGCTTTTTGATGATATTCATACACCAGAAAACGCGCCAAAATTTATTATCAGTTCTCCCAACTCAACAACAATCTATAATCTTGGTGATAATGTTAATGTCTCCACTCAAAGCATTGGAGGAACTTATCCGCCACAAAAGGCAGATGTTTTTGTTAATGATAACTTCTTAGGATCTTTAACTCCGCCTACATGGTCTACCTCTTTTACAATTGATTCACTAGATAATTTTAGTGCAGCAAACACAATTAAGATAATTTTGAAAGATACTGTTTATAATTCAACTTCTCAAGAAACAAGTTTCTTAGTAGATATTCCAATTTTTAACACATTTACAGAAAACACAACAACTACTTCGGAATAATTATTTTATTTCTTTTATTTTTTTACCAACTGGCAATAATTTATTTACATTCTCAAGAATACGTTCTTTATTAAAAAAAAGCTCATTTCGTAATGATGAGCCACCTTTTATATAAGCAACAACATCTTTTATTTCAACTGATTTTGGATCAAGTTCAATGTTTATAATATTTTTTACTGAATCAATAAAAATACGACGAGAATCAACACTACTTCCTAGTAGTTTTTTAAATTTTTCTAAAAGATTGGAAATTTTTTGCATTGATTAATTTGCGTAGAAATCTACCACCGACTTAACTTCAGAAACCGTAGTGATTCCGTTGAGAATTTTTACAACACCATCTTGTTTCATATCCAGAATACCCTGTTTAACAGCAACTTTTTTAATATCACGTTCTGATGGCTCGGTCACTATAAGTTTTTCTATTGCTTCGTCTGTAACAATAGCTTCAAAGACGCCAATTCTACCTTTGTAACCTATAAAATTACATTTTTCACAACCGACAGGATCAAAAAGGGATATTTTTTGATCGACAGATAATCCATATGCCGATAAGTTTTTTCCTTCCTCTATTATTCCTTTTAATATTGTGCGGAGTTCTGTTTCTTCCTCTCCAGTTAGCTGGCGTTCTTTTTTGCAGTTTACACAAAGCTTTCTAACAAGTCTTTGTGCTATAGACAACGAAAGAGCCGAGGGTAAAATTTTTGGTGCAACTTCTAGATCAATGAGTCTTGGAATAACACCCGTAGCGCTATTGGTGTGTATTGTAGAAAAAACCATGTGCCCAGTGAGTGCCGCGTTAACAGCAATTTGCGCAGTTTCTGGGTCGCGAATTTCTCCAACCATGATTATGTCCGGATCTTGACGAAGCGCTGCTCGAAGACCAGCCAAGAAGGTATAATTTTTATCCGTTTCCACTTGTGTTTGGGTTATTCCATCAAGGTGATATTCTATGGGGTCTTCAATTGTCATCATTTTCAATTCTGGAGAATAAATTTTACGTAAGAAGGCATACAGTGTTGTTGTTTTTCCTGAACCAGTTGGCCCCGTGATTAAAATAAATCCATGAGGTTTACTAATTTCACGCTCTATTATTTTAAAAAGCGCTGGATCAATACCCATATCCTCAAGTTTCACTTGAATTGATTTCGGATTAAGTATTCTCATAACAATTGATTCGCCATATGAGCCAGGGACAGTGGATGTTCTTATATTTATCTCAATGTCTTTAACTAAGATACTAAAGCGACCATCTTGTGCTGTTGCTGTGGATGTTAATTTCATACCAGCCAAAAGTTTAATACGAGAAATCATTAATTTACTTTGTCGCAAATCCATAAAAAGCGCATCATAAAGAGAGCCATCAAGGCGATACCTTATTTTTATTTGTTTTTCTTCAGCCTCAATGTGCACATCTGACACATCAAGAGCTATAGCCCCTGCCATAATTATTTCAAGTGCCTTTGATATGCTATAGCCCTTACTTTTTTTTTGTTCTTCTAGTGTTGGAGCAATATCTTTGATTGATTTTATTTTATTAGCGATTGCCAAAAGCGATTCTCCAGAAACATCTAATCCACCAACACGCGATGTTTCTGCATAAGAAAGCTCCTCATATCTATCCCAAACTTTGTCTAGACTTCTTGTTGAAGCCATATAAACTGTTGGTTTATATCCACGACCAATCACTGTTTTTTGAAAGGCCCCAACTTCTGATGATTGTGGAGAGTGAACAGCTATTTCTAGGTTTTTACCAATAAGCTTAAAGGGTGCAATGCCGAATTTTCTAGCATCTTCTTCAACAATAAAACGCAATGCCTCATTGTCTATAACCAAACTAGCAAGATCAATATATGGAACATTGAATTTTGTTTCAGCAAGGCTTTTTATTAACAATTCTTCCTCTTGTTCACGAAGTTCATGGATTTGTTTGTTTTGTTTTTCCTCATTAAAAACAGTGCTCATATCTATAAATATTATCACACAGCCCTCTTAAATGCTAAAATCTAGGAACTGTTCCCGTTAGAGGTAGCTCCGACCCATGTCGGAGCGTAATATGTTAATGGGCAGTGGAATAATTATTACTGATTTAATTTAATAGGTTGGTGTTTTTCTTAACATAACAACCTCTAACGGGATGAACAAAAACCATAAAAATGAAAAGGAAATCAAAGAATTAGCGCATAATTTTGCTAAAAACCTTATAACAAAAGGGCCTGATAAAAAAAGGGCGACAATTGTAGCGCTTTGTGGCGAACTCGGTGCTGGGAAAACAACTTTTACAAAATCCGCCGCAAGGGCTCTCAAAATTAAAGAAATCGTCCCAAGCCCCACTTTTGTAATTATGAGAAGCTACAAACTACAAACTACTAACTACCAACTATTCATCCACATTGATGCATATAGACTAAAAAACAAAAAAGAACTGCTTCATTTGGGCTGGAAAGAGCTAGTGAATGACCCCAAAAATTTAATTTTCGTTGAATGGCCAGAAAATATAGCCAAGTTAATTCCAAAAAAGGCAATTAAAATAGCACTCGCTCACAAAGGGGAGGGGAAGAGGGAAATAAAAATAAAAGGATTGTAAAATTAAAAACTACGCTACCTGTAAATGT